>Ga0307412_10000093_pt1 | contig 75863 bp, 67 predicted proteins | sample DK1Cmetagenome_3_FD_203823 | JGI IMG/M metagenome (GOLD analysis project Ga0307412, IMG submission 203823) | Maize rhizosphere microbial communities from greenhouse at UC Davis, California, United States - DK15-C-1 | ecosystem: Host-associated > Plants > Roots > Rhizosphere > Soil | place: USA...
TCTCGTGGCTGGAGAAATGCCGACGGCTCTGGAAGAATTGCGAGCGCCAGCTTGCCTCATCGCTCGCCATGATCCGCCTGGCTTTCATTTCCCTGATCCTCAGAAGACTTTAAACGGGTTCTAAGGACTAAATCCTAATTCCTAAACGAAGAGGAAGAACCTGAGAGGAACTTCACTGGAATTTTCGCGCTCTTTTTTCGCCTTTTTGCGGCTAAAATTTCCGCGTCAATCGCAAGACGCGACGACTTGACGGGCGAGCGGAGTCAGGATCATGATTCCGGCGTTGCTGTCCGCATCCGATGCGGCATATTGCGGTTAGAACTTCCACCCCTTTTCCCATGTCGGCCCGTTTTCCCCTTCTTCTTTCCGCCGTCGCGTGCGGCACGCTCGCTTCCTGCACCGTTTTCCCAGAGAATCCGGGCCAGGATCCTTATCTTAAACAGGGACGCCCAGGTCAGACAGTGAGCGATCCGAGCCAGCAGGATATCCAGAAGAAGCGCGACGAAATGAAGAAGCGCGACGAGGAGAAAGCTCGTCAGGAAGCGGAGAAGAAGCTCGTCGAAAACCCGCCGGAGCAGAAGACCGAGCCCGCATCGAATCCGGATGCCACTCCGGAATCCAAGCCGAAGCCGAAGGTGGAGAAGAAGGATTACCCCTTCGCCAACCCAGTCCCAGGCAAGGAAGGCTTCGTGTTCAGCCCGTATAACAACAAGGTTGTGGACGTCCGGGACATTCCCAGCGGCCAGTTGGTGCAAGACCCGACTTATCCGCAGTCCGATAAGAAGTACTTCCGCGTGCCCTGAGCCGGAATTGGAAAATGGTTTGATTTCGACCCGGTCGGGTTCGTTCGCGGACCCGGCCGTTCGTTTTTCCCATGAGTGGTGATTTTCAAAAAGTGGCCGTGCTCGGCGGCGGCTTGCTGGGCGGTTCGCTTGCGCTCGCCTTGGCCGCGCGGACGGATGGTCCGGCGGTTTCGCTTTGGTCGCGACGCGAGGAAACGACGCGACAGGCCCGCGAATGCGGGATCGCCTCGGCCACTTCGGATTTGGCGGAAGCCTTGTCCGGTGCCGATTTGGTCGTGCTCGCCGTGCCGGTCGGCGCGATGTCCGCGCTAATTGATCAATCACTCGCGGCCGGTCTTTCGCCCGACGCCCTGGTCACCGATGTGGGGAGCGTGAAGGGCATGGTGCATCGGACACTTTTCCCGAAGCTTTCGCCGCACGGCATCGTTTTCATCGGCAGTCATCCGATGGCTGGCTCCGAGAAAAATGGCATCGAAGCCGCCCACGTGGCCTTGTTCGAAGGATCGGCGTGCTTGATGACCGACGACCACCATGCGCCAGTTGACCTGCGGGAAAAACTGGAACGCTTCTGGGTTTCCGTCGGTTGTCGAACCCGTTGGATGACGGCGGCGGTGCACGACGAATTGGTCGCCCGCATTTCTCATCTTCCCCACGTCCTAGCTGCGGCCGGGGCCTTGGTTTGTCTGCGCGACCCGCAGGAAGGCCGGTTTGGTGGCGGCGGACTGCGTGACACCACCCGCGTGGCCGGTGGGGATGCCCGGATGTGGGCGGAAATCCTCATGGAAAACCGCGAGGCGCTGGCAGGACCGCTCCGCGAGACCCTCGACACCCTGCGTGAAATGCTTGCCTCGTTGGAAGCGGGGAACCATGAAAACGTCCTGCGCTGGCTCGCTGAGGCGAAAACCTTGCGCGACACGCTCCCTCTCAACCGTTTGTAATCTTCATGTCGGAATTTCGCGTTAAATCGATCTCCAGTCTCCATGCCGAATTCCGGGTGCCCGGCGACAAAAGCATGTCCCACCGCGCGGCGATGCTCGCCGGTCTGTCTGATGGTGTTTGCAAGGTGACGAACTTTCTCCCGAGCGAGGATTGCCTCAACACGCTCAACGCGATGAAGGCCCTTGGCGCGCGCGTCCACGTGCTCGAAGAACTGCAAGGCTACGGCCCGGTTTCGATGAAAATCGAAGGCCGCTCGATGAAACTGGAAGCGCCCACGCAACCGATCGATTGCGGCAACTCCGGCACAGGCATGCGTTTGCTTGCCGGCCTGCTCGCGCCGCAGCCATTCACGTCCGAGTTGTTTGGCGACGCTTCGCTTTCTTCCCGTCCGATGGGCCGGATCACGACTCCGCTGGGGCAGATGGGCGCGAAAATCGAAACCTTGGGCGAAAAGCCGGGCTGCGCGCCGCTGCGTATCCATGGCGGCAAGCTCCAGCCGATTTCCTATGACATGCCGGTCGCCAGCGCCCAGGTGAAGAGCGCCGTGCTCTTCGCGGGTTTGTTCACCGAAGGGAAAACGACCGTCACCCAGCCGGCCGACACCCGCGACCACACCGAGCGGATGCTGGAGTCCTTCAGCGTCACCTGCGAACGCGAAGGCAACGCCATTTCCGTGGAAGGCGGTCAAATGCCCCACGCCTGCGACTTTGTGGTGCCGGGCGACATTTCCAGCGCCGCGTTCTGGCTCGTCGCCGCCGCTGCGCTGCCGGGTTCGCGCTTGCTCATCAAAGACGTCGGTCTCAACCCCACCCGCACCGCCATCATCAATGTGCTGATCCGCATGGGCGCGCACGTTGTGATCGCCGAGCATTCGGTGAAGGGCGAACCGATCGGCAACCTGGAAATCCACGGCGCTCCGCTCCAAGGTGCCACCATTTTCCCCGAGGAAGTGCCGAACCTGATCGACGAAATTCCGGTGATCGCGGTCGCCGCCGCGCTCGCTCAAGGCACGACCGTCATCCGCAACGCCAAGGAACTGCGCGTGAAGGAAACCGACCGCATCACCACCGTAGTAGAGAACCTGCGGGCGATGGGTGCGGACGTGACCGAATTCGAAGACGGGATGGAAATTCACGGCGGCAAGCCGTTGCACGGCGCGACGCTCGATTCCTACGGCGACCATCGGATTGCCATGGCCTTCGCCATCGCGGGTCTTTTCGCCTCGGGCGAAACGGTGATCCAAAACACCGACTGCGTGAACACTTCCTATCCGGGATTTGCCCTCCACCTCGATGCCGTCCGTCAGCATCGGACGGATGCGGAGGCCTACGAGCTGAACACCCTTTCCTACGCGTGAACGCCAACGCCAACGCCACTCCGCAAGGACACGTCGCTATCGCAATCGACGGCCCGGCCGCTTCGGGCAAGAGCACGCTTGCCCGCGAACTCGCCCACCGGCTCGGCCTGATCATGGTCAACTCAGGTGCGATGTACCGCGCAATGACCTGGAAGGTGCTCAAGTCGGGAGTGAATCCCAACGATGCGCCGTCCGTCGTCGGCGTCTTGCGCGCGACGCATTTCGAGTGCGGCGACGATGGCGTGACCTCGACGATTCGGGTCGATGGCATCGATCCCGGCGATGAACTGCGCAGCGAGGTGGTCAATGCGAGCGTCTCGGCGGTTTCCGCCATTCCGGAAGTGCGCGAACGCTTGGTGGCGATGCAGCGCGACTACCTCACCCGCACGAGCGTGGTGATGGAAGGCCGCGACATTGGCACGGTGGTGTTTCCCGATACGCCATTCAAAATTTACGTCGATGCCGACGAGGAAGTCCGTGCCGCGCGTCGCGTGGCGGCGGGCGAACTCGATGCCGTGGCCGCCCGCGACGCTGCCGACAGCAAACGCGCGACCGCGCCGCTCAAGGTGGCCGATGGGGCGGTGGTGCTCGATACGTCGCATCACACGATCGAATCCGGCGTTGCCGCCGCGATCGAAATCCTCCGCGGCCAAGGGCTGGAAATCGGCGACCTCTGAAACGTTTCGTCTCATGCGCACGCTTTATTGGATCGGGTGGATGACGCTCGGATCGGCCTTCCGGTCGCTCTTCGGCATGCGAATCATCGGCCGGGAAAAAATCGTCAGTGAAGGTCCGGTGCTCGTCGCATCGAACCACCAGAGTTTCCTCGATCCGCCGTTGATCGGAAATTTATACCACACCGAAATGTGGTATCTCGCCCGCAAGACCTTGTTCCGCGGGTTCTTCGCGTGGCTTTACCCGCGATGGAACGCGATTCCGGTCGACCAAGATCGCCCGGACATGGCGAGCCTGAAGACGATCATTCGTTTGTTGAAGGAAGGAAACCGAGTCCTCGTTTTCCCTGAGGGAGAGCGCACGCAAAGCGGCGACCTCGGCAAGTCTCAGCCTGGCATTGGCTTGATCGCGGTCAAATCCGGCGCGGTGATCCAGCCGGTGCGCATCCGTGGCGCGCGCGAAGCCTTGCCGCGCGGTTCGGGTCGGATTCGATTCGCTCGCATCAGCGTGACGGTCGGCGATCCGATCCGCCTCACGCCGGAGGAATTCAAAGCCGCACAAAGCAAAGACGGCTATCAGGCGCTGTCCGAGCGGATTATGGCGGCAATCCAGGCGCTCTGACATGGCTGGAAGCAATCTCGGCGGCCGACTTTTTCTCGCGGGCATCGGCTTCGCGCTCGCCTTCGCAGGTGGAATCTTCTGCTGGCTGATGTGGCGCTCGTTTGCCCGCGCTCACGAGATGCGCGCTTGGCCGCAAGTGCCGTGCGTGGTGCTGGTTTCCGAAATCGAAGAGCGACAGATCGATCGTTCGTCGTCGCCGGAAACGAGATTCAAGGTCGAATACGGCTACGAATGGCAGGGACGATCGCTCACCAGCAACCATTGGAGTTGGCGGGGGAATCCGTGGTCGTCCGAGCGCACCAAGGCGGAGCGGCTGGTGAACAAATACCCCGTGGGTAGTAACACGGTTTGCCATGTGAATCCCCAACAGCCGGATTTCGCCGTGCTGCAACCCGACTCCCAAGCACCCGGGTATTCGATCTGGTTTCCCGCGTTGTTTGTCGCGGGTGGATTGGGAATCGCGTTCCGGGCGTTGAAGAAGTAGCGCGACTTTGTAAGTTGCGATTTCGCTAGATCACAACTTGGAAAGTTGTGCTACTATGCCTGCGCTACTCAAACCGGCTCGCGCCTTGGAAACGGACGGCCACCGGATCTCCCACGCCGAGGGCGAGTTCGTCTAGCTGTTGGCGTGAAATCTCCGCGTCGACGAATTGACCGTCTTCCAAACGCAGGCTGAGTCGAGCGATCGGGCCAGCGGAGAAAAGGTGATGCACGCGCGCGACGCGGTCGGTCGCCGGGTCGGCTTCGGCGGCGAACAGAATCCCCATGTCGTGCGGGCGAACGTACAACGGCGACTCGGGATCGCGTGGATCGCGCACCGAGTTCACGTTGCCGAGGAAACGAATGACGAAGGGCGTGGCGGGATGGTCGTAAACTTGCTGAGGTTCGCCGACTTGCTCGATCTTGGAATTCGCCATCACGACGACCTGATCGGCGAGTTCGAGCGCTTCTTCCTGGTCGTGGGTCACGAAGAGGGTGGTCAGGCCGATTTCGTCGTGGAAACGACGCAGCCAACGCCGGAGGTCCTTGCGGACCTTGGCGTCAAGTGCGCCAAACGGCTCGTCTAGTAGAAGCACTTTCGGGCGAATCGCCAGCGCGCGGGCGAGGGCGACACGTTGACGCTGACCGCCGGAAAGCTGGTCGGGCCGACGTTTTTCCAGGCCTTCGAGGTGTACGAGCGAAAGTAGCTCCGATACGCGACTGCGGATCTCGGCTTGCGGCGGGCGTTGCTTACGAGGCAGCACGCTCAGACCGAAGGCGATGTTGTCGGCCACGGTCATGTGTTTGAACAACGCGTAGTGCTGGAACACGAAACCGACGCCGCGTTGGCCTGCGTGAACCTGCGTCACGTCTTCGCCGTGGAAATGGATCGCGCCGCTGCCTTCGTCGGCGAACTCCAATCCCGCGACGATGCGCAGCAGAGTGGTTTTGCCTGAACCCGATGGGCCGAGCAACGCGGTGAGCGAACCTTCCGGCACTTCGAGCGACACGTTATCGAGCGCTTTGTATGCACCGAAGGTCTTGGTGATGGAGCGGATGGAGATGGACATGGAACGAAAATCCTAAAGCTGAAATTGAAACGAAAAGGCAGAGTTAATGCCCACGGCTACCGGCATGGCCGCTGAAGCGTTCGATGAAATCCTTGAGCGCGAGCGTGACGAGGGCGAGCAAGGCAAGCAGCGAGGCGCAGGCGAAGGCGGCGCTGTATTGATACTCGTTGTAGAGAACCTCGACGTGCAGCGGCAGCGTGTTGGTCTTGCCGCGGATGTGACCGGATACGACCGAGACGGCGCCGAATTCGCCCATCGCGCGGGCGTTGCAAAGCAACACGCCGTAAAGCAGGCCCCACTTGATGTTCGGCAGCGTCACGCGGCGAAACACCTGCCAGCCTTTCGCCCCCAGTGTGATCGCAGCTTCTTCTTCATCGGTGCCCTGTGTTTCCATCAACGGAATCAGTTCGCGGGCGACGAAGGGGAAGGTGACAAACACGGTGGCGATGATGATACCGGGCAGATCGAAGACGATTTTCGGCCGCTCCAACCAATCGCCTAAGCCTTCAAGCCAGCCGAGGCCGGGCGCTTGCGCGACCGATTGCACCACCTTCGCAACCGGGGCGAAGAATTCGGCCATCTGGTCGGGTGGAAACCAACCCTTCGAGCCGAAGATCAACATCCACACCAAACCCGCGACGACGGGCGAAACCGCGAAAGGCAGGTCGATCAGTGCGATGAGAAAGGTGCGACCGGGAAAGCGGAACTTCGTCACCAGCCACGCGGCGGCGACGCCGAACAGCGCGTTGAGCGGCACGGCGATGCCGGCGGTGAGAAGCGTAAGTTTGATCGCGGAAGCGGCGATCGGGTCGCGCAATGAAGCGAAGAAGACATCCACGCCTTTGCGCAGGGCTTCAGCGAAAACCGCGCACAGCGGCAGCAGAAGGAAAAGCACCAGCACCAAAACGGTCGCGCCGATGAGCAGAAGTTTCACTCCGAAGGACTCGGTCGTGACAGGACGATGAGACATGGGAAATCAGCGGGCGCGCCAGTTCAGGCGACGTTGAAGCAGGTTGATGAGAAGCAGCAGGATGAACGAGACGATCAACATCGACGCGGCGATTACGGCCGCAGCTTCGTATTTGAACATCTCGAGCTGGTTGACGATGAGCAGCGGCAGGATCTCGGTCTTCAGCGGCAGGTTGCCCGAGATGAAAATGACCGAACCATATTCGCCGACGGCGCGGGCGAAGGCCAAGGTGAAGCCGGTGATCAACGCGGGCAGGATCGTCGGGAAAATCACGCGGCGAAACACCGTCCAACGATTCGCCCCCAGCGTGGCGGAAGCTTCTTCGAGTTCCTTCGGCAGCTCTTCCATCACCGGCTGTAAGGTGCGCACGACGAAGGGCAGGCCGATGAAGAACAACGCGATGAACACGCCGAGCGGACTGTAGCACGCGCCTTTCTTCGTCCACTCGGCGAGCAAATCGCCCAACCAGCCACCGGGATGAAAGCGTTCGTTCAGCCACGCGGCGGAGCGCGCGATGTATTGACCGATCCAACCGTGAGTCGAGTAAATCTGGGTCAACGTAATGCCCGCCACCGCGGTGGGGAGGGCGAAGGGGAGATCGACCATCGCGTCGAATAAACGTCTACCGGGGAAACGGTAGCGCACCAGCACCCAGGCGACCAACAGGCCGATGATGGCGCTGAAGAAGGCGGCGGCGAGGCTCGCACCGAAGCTGAGTTTGGCGGCGGCGAGCACCTGCGGAGTGGTGAGCAGTTTCACCCACGAACTCCAACCCAACTGGCCCGCTTTGATAAACAAGGCGGCCAGCGGAATCAGAATGATCGCGCTCAGATACGCGAGGGTGAAGCCGAGCGACAGGCCAAAGCCCGGAATGATGCGGCGGCGGGACATGCGAAAAAACGGAAGAGGACGTAGCGCGGCGCGAGCCAAGGTCGCAGTTTCTTATTTGGCGTAAATCTGATCGAAGGTCGCGCCGTCCGCGAAGTGATCCTTCTGGGCTTTCTCCCAACCGCCGAACTCATCGCGGATGTTCACGAGTTTCAATTCAGGGAAGAGGTTGGAAAACGCCGCGAGGACTTGCGGGTTGCGCGGGCGATAGAAGTTCTTGCCCGCGATTTCCTGGCCTTCCGGCGTGTAGAGGAACTTGAGATATTCGGTCGCGAGCTGCGTCGTGCCGTGGCGCTCGGTGTTCTTTTCCACCACGGCAACCGGCGGTTCGGCGAGGATGCTGAGCGAGGGATAAACGATTTCCGTTTCACCCGGGATCTCCTTCTCGATGAAGTGAGCTTCGTTTTCCCAAGAGAGAAACACGTCGCCAATCTTGCGCTGCGCGAAGGTCGTGGTGGAACCGCGCGCCCCGCTGTCGAGCACCGGCACGTGTTTGAAGAGATTGGCAATGTAGGCCTTCACCTTCGTTTGATCGCCGCCGTACTCATGCGTCGCCCACGCCCAGGCCGCAAGGTAGTTCCAGCGTGCACCGCCGGAAGTCTTCGGGTTCGGCGTGATCACTTCGACGCCATCCTTCACCAGGTCCGGCCAGTCTTTGATTCCCTTCGGGTTGCCTTTGCGGACGACGAACACGATCGTCGAGGTGTAGGGCGAACTGTTTTCCGGAAGCTTCGCCTGCCAATCGGCGGGCAGGAGGTTGCCTTCCTTGTGCAAGATGTCGATATCGCCCGCCAGCGCCAGCGTCACCACATCGGCTTCGAGGCCGTCGATCACCGAGCGGGCTTGTTTGCCGGAGCCGCCGTGCGATTGCTGGATGGTGATTTCCTGACCGGTTTGTTTTTTCCAGTGCTTGGCGAACTCCGCGTTGAATTCGCCGTAAAGCTCGCGGGTCGGATCGTACGAGACATTTAGGAGTTCGGTGGCGGCTTTCGACGAGCCCGGCGAACCTGAAGGTTTGCAGGAAGAAAGGAGAGCGGTCAGCAGCAGGGCGCTGGTGGTGGCGTGGAGCGGAAATTTCATGGAAGTCAGGAACGGGTTGGAAACGAAAAGAGACCGACGGACGGGAGGGGGAATGCGGACGAAACCGGCTCGGATGAGACGAGGTGAAACGTGCCGCTTTCCAATTCCTCCGGTTTGTCCGGTCGGTCTCTTCGAGCGTGGCTTGGCGAAAAGGATTCGCCTGATGATAAAATTCAGCCAGCGGAGTCTTCGCGCGCCTGCGATTGGAAGCGCGTCTTTTCCAGGCTTTCGATCTGCGTCACGCGTCCTTCGTGGACGATGATTTGTACGGAACCAAAGCGGAGGGCGTCGACCTTGCGCTGCACGACGTCCAGCCAGTCGGCCTCGTTGCGATCGGAGCCGCGCGGGCGTTCAGGAGCTTTCGGATTCATCGGTGGGATGGGATTGGAGAGCGAGTTGGGAAAGACCGGCGAGGAAACCATCGGCGGGATCGGCCCGTCGTTTCGAGGAAGCGGGCTGAGCTTGGCCGACGAGGTGGCTGGCGAAAGGCGGCTCGATGCCGTCGCGACGCATTTTCCGCAGGGTGACTTCGACCACTTGAGCAATCGTGTAGCGGTCGAGGATGTTGGCGATGGCGTTGCGCACATCGATCATCAGCATTCGCAGGCCGCAGTGGGCTTCGTCCGGGCACGTGCAGCGCTGGTAGGCGGTTTCGCTGGCGCAGCAAATTGGAGCGAGGCGACCGTCCATCAGGCGGACCAGATCGCCGATGCCGATGGATTCCGGCGGTTTAGCCAAAGTGTAGCCGCCGAACTTGCCGCGACGGGTTTCCACAATGCCGGCTTCGCGCAGTTCCTGCAGGATGCGCTCGATGAATTTCAATGGCAGCCGGTTCGCCTCCGCGAGATCGGCGCCCGCCACCGTGGCGAGTCCCAATTCATGGGCGATGCCCAAGTGAATCGTGGCGCGCAGGGCGTACTCGGCTTTTTTAGATAAGTGCATTCGGAAATCTGAACGAGACGGTGGGAGATCGAAGTGGGGTTCGCAAGGGAAAAATCCCGGAATGGGGTGTGAGAGTAGGTTTTTGGGAAAGCATTGCTTCAATAAGATGCTGAAATTTCAACGCTTTGTGGGCATTCGAGGTTCGAAGAAGAGAGGAGTCGTGCGCGGATCGATTTCCGAAAATTTTGTTGGACGATCTAAAGTACACGTTTAAGTAGGAATTGAAGCGTGTGCGAAGCAACGCTTGTTCAACTCCACAAAAGCGATGAACCAAATCCATTCCTTAGCCCCGGAGTTCCGGGCGAATCTGAAGCGGCTTCTTCAAGGATTCGCCGAACACTGCGAGATTTCCGACAGGCTGAGCGGCAGAATTGAACACCCGCTCTATTTCCACGGGTTCAAGTTTGGCGCGCCGGTCTTCGCCTTCGAAGGCCCGCCGCTCGACGGAGCTACGCAGCGCACGATCGGTTTGATCGGTCATAACCAACCGAACGTCACGTTGGCGTCGGACATCGTGCTTCAGCTCATCGAAGTGGCGACGCTTCGTCCGGAACTGGCGATCGGTCAGCGCCTCCGCTTATTGCCGGTCAGTGACCCGGTGACGCTTGAGCTGGGCGAAAACGCGCCGGAGGACTTGGCCAAATGGGAAGTGCTCCGGTTTATCGTCGATGAATTCCGTCGGTCGGCAGCCGACGGATTGATCGAAGTAACGCCTACCGAAAACAGGGCACTGCGGATCGATGGCACGGCGGACATCGCGTTGTTCCAAGTGCTTGCTTCATCCGTGGGAGCCGACCCACGCGGGTTGCCTTCGCGACCGGACATTTCGCCGCTGGTGCCGGCCACCGATCGCGAACGCTGGCATCTGCGCATCGAAGTGCCGTCGTCCTGGAATCACGCCGGGGAAATCCTCGCCGTGAGCCGTTTCATCGGTCGCGTGCTGGAAGCCTATGCGCATCTCGCCCCCGCCTGCGTTTTCCCGTTCCGGCGGACTGCCTGAACTCTTCGGCCGCGCCTCCAGTAGGCGCGGCCGTTTTTTCCAATCCCAAATTTCCCATCTCCACTCCTATGCCCACTCCATCCATTGCCATCGTCGGTGGCGGCTTTAGCGGAACGCTCGCCGCGGTTCACCTCAGCCGCCGTTTGCCCGAAGTCCCGATCGTATTATTCGAAGAATCTGCCGAAGCCGGTCCGGGTTTGGCGTATGGCACTCGTTCGTCCGATCACCTGCTCAACATCCGGGCGGGTGCGATGAGCGCGTTCGGCGATGCGCCCGATGACTTCCGCCGCTTCGCCTCCCGCGAATTAGGCCGTGACGTTTCGCCCGACGAATTTTTGCCGCGCTCGTTGTATGGCGATTACTTGAGGCATTTGCTTCGTCTCGCGCAAATCAGTTCTCCCGCGCTGGAAGTACGACACGCGCGGGTACAAGACATCGTCAGCGGGGAAGACGGTTGCGCGCGATTGCTCCTGAAAAACGGCGAAGTGTTCGAGGCGTCGAAAGTCGTGCTCGCCACCGGCAATCAAGACTCGGCGTTCAGCGGTTCCGTGTGGGCGAGTCATACCCGCTCCACCCGCGATTCCGCTGCGTTCGAGAATCTGGCAAACGATGCCTCCGTGGTGATCATCGGCAGCGGCCTTTCCATGATCGATGCCGTGGCGGAGCTGCAGCGGCTGGGTCATACCGGTCCGATCCATGTGACTTCCCGGCACGGCTTGCTGCCGCACATTCATGAAGCTCCTTCCGGCGTCGAACCTCCCGTGTTGGAGCATTTACCCGATTCGGATTTGCGTCGCAGTGTCCGCCTTTTCCGCAAGGCCGTCGAAACGCATGAAGCGGCGGGCGGCAATTGGCGTGATTTGTTCGCCGCGTTGCGTCCGGTTACTCCTGGCTTATGGCAGGAACTTTCCGCCCGCGATCGGAAACGCTTCCTGCGCTTCCTCAGCCCGTTCTGGGAAATCCATCGCCACCAATGCGCCCCGCAAACACGGGCCATCACCGACCGCCTTATCGCTTCGGGTCGCCTGACGCTGCATCGTGGCACGCTGGTTTCCGTCGAACGAAAAGGCGAACGCTGGAGCGTGGAGCTTGCCGCCCGGGCAAAAGGCCAGACGACGCGCACCTTGGTGGCTGACCGGATTTTCGACGCCACCGGACCGGCGCGCGACCTCCAAACGATCCGCCAACCGCTCGTGTGCAATCTTCTCCGGCGCGGGTTCCTGGTGTCCGACGCCCATCGCCTCGGCGCGGAAACGCTGCCGGATTATCGCGCGCTGCAACGCAACGGATTGCCTTCACCGTGGCTGCACGTCATCGGCCCGATGTTGCGAGCGCGGTATTTTGAAGCGACAGCCGTGGGCGAGCTTCGACTGCATGCCGCGGCACTGGCCGCGCGCATCGCCCGGGAGTTCGTCGAATGGCGGTCCGAGGAAACGGAAGCAACCGCCGCGGTGGCCTGAGGTTCTTGGAGGTAGCGCGCTCTCGTTGAGCGCTACCTCCAGAGAGTAGCCGAAAGCTCGGCTTTTGGAGTGTCTCTGTGAGCTCTCTTTCTTCCGCGTCCACAAAGACCGGCAATGGAGTCCTCACCTGATCCTTTCGAAAGTGGGGCGTTCGGCTACTTTTTCACCCGTTTAAAAAGAGCCGCTTACGCATTCTTGCCTAAGACGACGAGCGCGACAAAGCCGGCGAATCCTGCGAGGAGTATCAACCATCTCCACCATTGCACTGTTTGGTGGCTTACCACGTAGCCTCCGCTGGCGTCCCAGCGCGTGATCCCCTGATTGGTCAGGCGGCCGTAGGCCACAATGCAGGTGATGAGCGCCACGAGCGGGATTCCCAATCCCTGGCCGAACAGCAACACCGAGAACGTCCGTTGGAGTCCCTGTAGATAGCTCAGCTTGCTGCCATCGTTATTGCGCACGCGCACTCGCAACAGCGCTTTGAACGGCGTAGTGCCGAACGTCGCCAGCATCAAAGGTTCGACGAAGCAATACGCGAAGAGAAGTACGAAGCCGAGAAGGGTTTCGGATTTTTCTTCGATCAGCTCCGGCGCGACCACTCCCAGCACGGCACCCACCAAGATGGAAAAGAAAAGATAGTCGAAGGTTCTCGCCCAATAACGCACCCACGGGCGGATCTGCGGTCCGGAGGGAGTGTAATCTTCCCAATCGACATGGACCTCCGAGGAGGAAGCAGGAGGTGCGTAGGGCGAGACCGACGCTTCCCGCTCCAGCGGCACCGAATCGACCGGGGAAATGGCAAGCTCCGGCATTTCACCCACGGGCTTCCAGCCATCCATTCCCTGCGACCAAACCAAGGTATTCGGACCGATTTTCCCTTCCGCCTTAAGCGTGAGGAGATCGGCCTTTGAAATCGGGCCGCGCTGTTGGGTGCCGTCGTGGAAATGCCATGCGTCCATGAGCCGATCATGGAAGCGACATCATGAGTTAGGCCAGTGAAACTTGGAAATTGCCCCCCACATGCGAACCGGCCTGGACGACTTTCAAGCGGCTCCTTGCAGTTGCTTGAGCGTTTGCACGTTCTGACGCTGCTCCGGTAGCAGCTCGGATTGGATGACGGTTTTGATTTCCGCCATCACGTCTTCGTCCAGCAGCGCTTCCTTGTATTCGTCGATGCCGTGTTCTTCGCCGGCGATTAGCGCCTGCAACGCGGGCGACTCGCCGAGGAGCTTGGCGGTGCCTTCGACGGCTTTGGCGAACGCGCCCCATGCGCCGGAATCGCCGGAAGGAGTCGCCCCCATCGCGATCAAGTGCTGCCGCAATTTTTCGGCGTGGCGCGTATGGGTTTCGCGCAACCGGCTCAACGTGCCAGCTTCTTGGGAGTCGGTGAATTTTTCCAGCGCCTGATCGTAGGTTTCGATGGCGGAAAGTTCGCCGCGCAGGAGTTGATTACAGGCGTCGATGCAAGCTTCGGTATTCATGATCGTGGTAGGTTTGAAGGGGATGAACCGCCCCTGTTAGCGCCGGAAAAAGCCGCGGCGCGAGCGGAACTCTACCCGTCCACGCGTTAGAGCCGGTTGGCAAATGGCGAGTTGCACGTTTGGACACGACCGCCAAACGGGTGGGGAGAGCGACGATGGAAAGTGGCCTGAAGCTCCGCTTTCGGAGTGTGTCCGAAAGCTCCTGCTTTCGAAAGGTGGCGCGCTCTCGCCGAGAGCGCTTCGCAAGCTCCTCAAGCCACACAGTTGAACGCATAGGCCCGAAGCCTTCGATTCGCCCGCTGGAACTTTGTCGCATCCCAGCTTCGAAGCGGCCTCGGCGAGGCCGCGCTACCTCGGCATCCCGAAAGCGGAGCTTCCGGCCACTTTATTTAAGCTGCTGGGCGAAGAGCCACTGGTGGGTCTCCGGATTGTTGAAAACCGGGCCGACGACGCCGTGTCCGCCGGTGGGCGATTCGGTGTATTTGAACAGTTTGTCCTTCTTCATCGCCTCGGCGAATTCCCGGGCACCGGCTACCGGGACGGCGTTGTCGTCCGCCGCGTGAAACATCCACACCGGCTTGCGATCCAGCGTCGCCGCATCGCCTTGGGAAACGCCGGACACGGGAATCGCCGCGGCGAACAGCCGGGGCTCGCTGGCCATAACGTGGCAGGTGCCGTAGCCGCCCATAGAATGACCGACGATATAAACCCGCTTCGGATCGATCGGCAAATTCTTCACCAGTGCTTTGACCAGTTTGACCACCTGTTCGACCTCTTCTCCGTTCCATCCCATGCCTTGACCCGCGGCGGGTTGGGCGGACAGGGGAGCGACGATGAAACACGGCCGGGCGGCTTCGTTTTCCTTCTTCCTGAAGCTGTCCATCCATCCGGCCACCTGCTTGCCGTTCTCCGTATTCGGGCTCTTGCCGTGCAGCGCGAGCACGAGCGGGTATTTGTTCTCCGCGCTCAGGGATTTGCTGCCGTAGAGCGCGAACTTCAGGCCGTCGTGTTCGTCCAGCGCCCACGAGCCGGTGATCAACTTCCCGAACGGGCCTTCGATCGGTTTCACCGCCGCGACCGCCGCCGGTGCGGTGGCTTGCTGCTTCACCCAAGCTTGATCGGCGGCGGACAAGCGGCTTACGGGCAGCGTGAACACCTGACCGTCCGGTCGCCTGAGCGTCACCTGATCCTGCGCCGCCGAAACCCACTCGGCCTCCAGCGTCTTGCCGTCATTGGAAGTCCACAGCCGGGCATGAGTCACGCCCGACAGCCCCAAAAAACGAAAGCGCGAGAACCAGGAAACGGGACTTCATGGGAAGCGAGCTAATAGGAGGCAGATGAGATCGTCAATTTCGGGGCCTTCGCTTCATCGGGGAATTCAGAATTGAGCGGGTCATGCACTCCCTGACATTCAACGCGTGAAAGTTTGAAATTTGGAACCGACCCCTTTCAGTTATGCATCAACGTCGTCAAAAATGCTTCTTGGAGGCATATTGACGTGATGAACAGGTAGTCGTTGATCTTCGGTTTGGCGTTCGCGATCTCGGTCAGAGCGCATCCTCATATTCATGAGCTCTTCTAGCTTTTCCTGCTCTTCGCGTTCTTCCTTTTCTTTTGCCTCTTCTGCTTCCCTTTCGCGTTGAGCCTCTTCATTCCGTTCTTCCAAACGTTCCACTGCGCTATCGATTTCGTCGATGCCTATTTCAAAAGCAGAATAAAGTTTTTCGTCATTGGAGAAAAAGTCTTGGAATGTATTAAAGTTCGAGCGCAGGTCGCTGAAATAATCCGATGGTTCGTGTTCGTGGTCACTGTATTCTGATTCGAGATTTTCGATGTATCTATCGATCGAGTGTGCCACCTCGTTTTTGATTTTTTTAATCAAATGACTGAATTCGTCTTTAGTGAGGAGGTTTCTAATTTCTTCTTGTAGAAATGTCGCGTCAGCTTCTGAGGATAAGTTCTCATCCACCTGCTGAACGTACCATTCGCGAATTTGGACGGGAAGTTGATGGATATATTCTAATTTTGATAGCAGAGTGCAAAATGACAGGTGCTTTGTCGAAAATTGACTACATAGTTGATAAAGTTGTTCGTCTCCGAGTTTTGTCCATATTAAAAGAAACTCGTTGGAGCATCTAGTGGAGAGGAATTGAAGTAATTTGTAAGGAGTGCTCCAGTCTGCCAATTTAATTTGATGGATCTTTTTGGCGACTGTTTCAAACCGGCTTTTGGGGATATATACCTTTGCGCCTGCGATGGTCTGATCTCCGCAAACTATTTCTCTAAGAAGCTCGCTTGCTTTAACGCCGCCTAGATAGATGTCGAGCAACTCTGGACGTTCGGCTACATGCAGAGCCATTGCGTCACGAACCGAGGGGTGCCGGAACTTCCATGAATGTTCTCCTCCTTCTAATGCTATTGAAACCAAGCTTCCTTCTAAAGCACGAAATCCATCGAGTGTTTGAGCTACGCTCGCTCCCACCAATTCTAATGCGCCGATTTCAGTTGGTTCCAATGTTGGGGGAATTTGGACTTGGCCCCCGCGCATAAATAGGAGGCAGAGCGATGCGAAATTGGCGCGATTTAGTTCTTTTATTACATCAAAAAGAAATTCTTTCGGCTCTTCTACGAAGCGTTGCAGGCTTTCTTTGGTGATGTCCAAATTTTTAGTAAAGAAAGGATCGCTGAGTCGTTTGGCTATTTCTGGAAAAAACTGTTTACTGGATGCGATTGAGGGAAGAAAGCCTTTGATCTGACTACGGAATTCAGTTGGTTGTGTTCCTAATCGTAAGTGGTTGTAGAGGATTCTTTCCTTTTCCTTGTGAGTTAATTCTTCTACATTTATCACTACCTTGGAATCTCTTAGGAGAGGGAAAGCGGATTCTTTAATTTCAGAGAGGGCGGCGCGATAAATGTAAGTTCGTGATGTAAATAGTATCCGAGCCCCTTTTCGTAAGGCCGCATTTAAATGTGGCATTACTCGGTTCCATGCCGCAGTCAGATCTGACTCTAGTTGAATTTGACCGAAAGCATCGTCTACCCAAAAGAATTGATGGGGTTCGTGGGGGTTCCAGTGTTCAAGATCGTGGGGATGTTTAACGAAGACCGGGAGGCAATTCCATCGGTCAGAGGCTGCTAAGGCAAGGGCTGCGGCAATCGTGGATTTTTCCTGCCATAGGATCTCCCAGCAAAAGAACGAAGCCTTTGTCGACAAGGGCGCGAAGACTGCGCTCATGTGCGGTCGTCGGAACGAATCTCGTCAGGTTGTCCCGCCATGTTCGGAGAATTTCCTGAGCTTGGGTGTAAGCCCGTTCGTCCAAAATGTGGGACAAATCTCCTAGACCATAGATGCGGGGAACAAATGCGCGCAGCGCTTTCGATGCCAGAATACTCTGTGTGATCCATTCTTCTCCCAGTATGTCGAAATAATTGAGGCCTTCTATTTGCTCGAAGGCCTTCCGGATTCGGAGATCGCTTTCGCCACTTATTTTCGAATTCGTGATTAGCAGATAGGTTTCAGCGATTCCCTGCGCGGCAAGCCTCTGGGCCTTTCCAAGTTCATCGTTCAAATCGCTGAGGTTGAGATGCCCATCTCGACGAGCGGTAAATTTGCACTGAAGAACGAATTTGCCACGATAAGATTCATGGTCTTTTCGTTTCCAAACGCCCTGAAATGCACCGTCTCGTCCCGCGTCGTTGGTCGACGAGAAAATAGTGGCAGTTTGACCAAGAACTTCACGCGCGATATGTCCGCAGAGGTTTTGAAATGCCTCCCATCCTAAAGAGTGGAGTTCGAACGATACCTTTGAAGCTTGCGCGACTCCTTTTGTTGTGACGATAGTGCTTTCCATTTAAAGGGGGCATTAAAGGGAGTTGGTCTTCTCATTTTTGTCATCGTCGATTCCGAGACACCTTCAGAAATTGGCTCTGACTCCGATCTGTTTGAGTTGGGCGCAATCGGCGCGCCCGACGGTGGGATTCATGAGGGTGGCGCTGAGGCCTGGCCCACCTCCGGAGGGGAGAACAATCGTTCCAGTGCCGGTGCTAACCGGCATCAACTCAGTTCGTCCACCCGAGCCCTCCGCCGCTTGGCGGATGAAATAGGTTTTCCCGGATTCGGCGGTGAGGGCGATCTCGGGATATTCCTTTTTTTCCGAGCCATCGTGGTACTGGGCCATGGCCGCGGCTTGGATCTGATAGTGGCCGGGTGTCAGGGGAATGGCCATGAAACAGCCATTGCCATTTTTGCCGATATACTGGCGATTGATGAAAACCGGTCTGCCCGCGTAGCCACCGGTGATCGAGGCGCGCTTGTAAACATAGAGCAACGCCTTTCCACGGGGAGGGGTGAAGCTGCGCGCCACGAGCGCTTCCTGAGTGGTGACGGGAGTCCGGCTGGCGCAGGAACTCAAAGCGAGGAGGGGGAGAAGAAGGAGGGACTTCATCGGAAACCGCGTCGGGGGAGGGGGAGATTAGATTGTGTGACTCTAGTTAGAAGAGGCACGGAGGCAATGGAAGAGTGCGGGTGCATTTTCAGGGCCAAGGTTGAGCCGAAGCGGATAGATCGAGCCGTTGCCCTCTGATCTGCTTCCGGGCGATTTCCTGGCCTTGCGGCACTAGGCTGGTATAGGTCGGGCCTTTGGCCCGGCATGCCTGCGGCAATGGATAGAGAAAGGGGCCGGGCGCTTTTGCCTCCGGGCCTGGAATTTTCGGAGAAACAAACAGGAATGTTTGTTCTACTTTGCGCGTGGTGAAAACCGTTCTCGACGGTGTTAAAACCGTTCCGGGTGGAGAGAAAACGGTCCCCTACGCGGTGATAATCGTTCGAGGCGTAGTGAAAACGGTTCCGTCCACGTTTAGGATCGTCCCTAACAGAGTGAAAACGTTCCCGTACACGGTGAAAATCGTTCCTTACGTGGTGAAAACGATCCCGGGCATGGTGAAAACGTTTCCCACATGGACGGGCGGAGATTCACGGCCGCGCGGCTGCGAAAGGCTCCGCAGGCACGAAGAGTGCGAGTGCATTTTTTCACCGCCAAAGGCGTGTTCCATACCAGCCTGGGCTGCGAGGCCCAGGATTAGACGGTTCCCAAAATTTGAGGGCCAAGGGTCCGATCTATGAACCGGTGAGCCGAAGCGGATGGATCGAGCCGTTGGCCCTCTGGATTTGATTTGGGGCGATTCCTAGGCCTTGCGGCACTAGGCTGGTATAGGTCGGGCCTTTGGCCCGGCAATGTTGGGCAAAGAAAAAGGGCCGGAAGCTTTCGCCTCCGGCCCTTGCATTTTCGAAGAAACGGACAGGAATGTCCGTGCTCCTTGAGGCTTACGCGGGCACGTAGACCTCGGCGCCGGCTTCAGCGAACTCCTTGCTCTTTTCGTCCATGCCGGCTTTGAGGGCTTCTTCTTCGGAGAGGCCTTGTTCGGCGGCGTATTTGCGGACGTCTTCGGTGATCTTCATCGAACAGAAGTGCGGGCCGCACATGGAGCAGAAGTGGGCGGTTTTCGCGCCGTCCTGCGGGAGGGTTTCGTCGTGGAACTCACGCGCGGTGACCGGATCGAGGCCGAGGTTGAACTGGTCTTCCCAACGGAACTCGAAGCGGGCCTTGCTGAGGGCGTTGTCGCGGTATTGCGCACCGGGGTGGCCTTTCGCGAGGTCGGCGGCGTGCGCGGCGAGCTTGTAGGTGATGACGCCGTCCTTCACGTCCTTCTTGTTTGGCAGGCCGAGGTGTTCCTTCGGCGTGACGTAGCAGAGCATCGCGCAACCGTACCAGCCGATCATGGCGGCGCCGATGCCGGAGGTGATGTGGTCGTAACCCGGGGCGATGTCGGTGGTGAGCGGCCCAAGCGTGTAGAACGGAGCCTCGTGGCACCATTCGAGCTGCTTGGCCATGTTTTCCTCGATCATGTGCATCGGGACGTGGCCGGGGCCTTCGTTCATGACTTGGCAACCCTTCGCCCAAGCGCGCTTGGTGAGTTCGCCCTGCACTTCGAGTTCGCCGAACTGCGCCTTGTCATTGGCGTCGGCGATGGAACCCGGACGGAGACCGTCGCCGATCGAGAACGAGACGTCGTAGGCGGCGCAGATGTCGCAGATCTCGTCCCAGTGGGTGTAGAGGAAGTTCTCCTTGTGGTGGGAGAGGCACCATTTCGCCATGATCGATCCGCCGCGGGAAACGATGCCGGTCATGCGGCTGGCGGTCATCGGCACGAAGCGCAGCAGGACGCCGGCGTGGATGGTGAAGTAGTCGACGCCCTGCTCGGCCTGCTCAATGAGGGTGTCGCGGTAGAGTTCCCAGGTGAGATCCTCGGCCTTGCCGTTGACCTTTTCGAGCGCCTGATAGATCGGCACGGTGCCGATCGGCACGGGGGAGTTCCGCAGGATCCACTCGCGGGTGGCGTGGATGTTCTTGCCGGTGGAAAGGTCCATCACGGTGTCCGCGCCCCACTTGGTGGCCCAGCGCATCTTTTCCACTTCCTCCTCGATCGACGAGGCGACGGCGGAGTTGCCGATGTTGGCGTTGATTTTCACCAGGAAGTTGCGGCCGATGATCATCGGTTCGCATTCCGGGTGGTTGACGTTGAGCGGGATGATCGCGCGACCAGCGGCGAGTTCGCTACGGACGAATTCCGGGGTGATTTCGTTCGGGATGCGCTGCGGGAAACGGCCGAAAATGGAAGGGGTGTAGGGATTGCGGATTTCGGATTGCGGATTTCGGATTGATTCCTGAGCCGAGCCGAGATGCTGCTTATCGAGCCGATTGCGGAGGATGTCCTCTTTCAAATCCGCAATCTGCAATTCACAATCCGCAATCTGATGGCGGCGCATGTTTTCGCGGATCGCGACGAACTCCATTTCCGGGGTGATGATGCCGTTGTCGGCGTACCACTTCTGCGTGACCGGCTTGCCGGTGGCGCGGAGCGGCTGGCGGCGGTCGGCGGTGAGGCCGGGGAACTCGACGAACTTGTTCGCGCGCTCGGATTTCGAGGCGAACTCGACGTGCTTCTCGGTGAGGTAGCCGTTGTCCTGTGGCTGGACTTTGCGGCCTTCGTATTCCTCGACATCGCCGCGGGCGAGGATCCAGTCGCGACGCAGCGCGGGCAGGCCTTCCTCGGAAGTGCCTTCGAACGCCGGGTCGCCCCACGGACCGGAGCAATCGTAGACGCGGACCGGCTCGTTTTTCTGGATCGTGCCGTTGAACGACTTGGTGTCGGAAAGGGCGATCTCGCGCATCGGCACGCGGACGGACGGGTGGATCGAACCCTCGACGTAAACGCGGGTGGAGGCGGGAAGGGGTTCGCGGGAGGCGTCGTGGGATTCGCTCATGAAGTGGATGGTTGAGTGTTGAGAGTAAGAAAAGAAAAAGGCCGCGCTGGAATGGGCGCGGCCGTGGAGGAGGGGTCGGACAAAAACGAGCTTCCTACGCGGCGGGTGGACCCGCTTCCAGGTTCGGAGGATTTTGCCGCGCGCCGGCCGTTCTCAGTTCCGCGATCGTGGAACTCTCCTGTCGTGTGGGAGGGAGGCTGGCAACTGGGGCGGCCGAAGTCAAGGATGCGGCGGGGGCGATTGGCCGGTCCGCCCACGGAGTGGCCAGTGGCCGGTGGACAGTGGGTAGTGAAGAAAGAGAAGACTCTGCCTGACGGGGCGGGCTAAAGCCCCGCGTTCCAATTGGAGCCCTCTTCCTCTTTCTCTTCCTCTGGCCACTAACCACTGGCCCCTGGCCACTCAAAAGGCTCACCGGCCAAACGACGCCCAACGCACCGAAGAGGCTCCGCCCGGGAAGACCTTCCTCGGCTCAAGCCTCAACTCCCCTCAATCCGCGTAAAGAATGCGGCCGCAGTCTTCGCACTGGGCGATTTCCTTGCCGCCCTGCACTTTGATGACCGTCGAGGCGACGAGCTTCATGTGGCAGCCGCCGCAGCGGCCTTCGTGGAGCGGGGCGATGGCGACGCCGCCTTTGCTTTTGAGAAGGCGTTCGTAAAGCGGAAGAACCGAGGAATCGGCCGCAGTGGCGAGCTTTTCGCGCTCGGCGCGGAGTTCGGCGGTTTGGGCGAGCAGGTTCTTTTTCCGCTCGGCGATCGAGGCGAGGTCCTGATTGACGATTTCCTGCGTCTTGGTGAGAGCCGCTTCGGCGTCGTTGAGAAGGGTGCGGAAACGGTCGGATTCCTCCATCAGCTCAAGCTCGCGGGTTTCGAGGCCGTCGAGTTCCTGCTCGTAGCGTTTGATCTCCATGCCGATGGCGGCGAACTCGTCGTTTTTGCGGGTTTCAAACTGCTGAATCTTAAGTCGCTGGACCGTGTTGCGGCGCGTTTCGGCGTCGAGCTCGACCTTTTTCACGGCCAGTTCGTTGGCGCGGAGATCGTCGGTGGCCTTGGCGACCGCGGCTTGATCGCCGGCGAGTTTGGTTTTCGCGCGGGCTTCTTCCTGCGGCAAACGCTCGAGGTCCTTGGCGAGCGCCAGAAGGCGGCGGTCGCGGTCTTGCAGGACGAGAAGGTCGCGAATGGAATCGAGCATGTCGCTTGCCTATCGGTCCGGCGTCGCGGGAGCAAGCGCGCGGATGCTTGCCAACCTAACGGATTCCATGGAAAGCTCTCTCCCTGATCATGGCCGATCCCCACGAACAAGATCCGGAGTCTTTGCAAATCCGCTGTCCGTCCTGCGGGCAGAAATTCAAGGTGGGTCGTGAACTGCAAGGGCGCATGGTGGAATGCGGCGCGTGCGAGACGCAGTTTCGCGTGAACGAGGAGACGATTTTGCGGTCGAAGAGGTTCTACCCCGGCGAGCACCGCGAGCGGCTGCAAGGGTTCGGGCGCCGGCCCATGGAGAATCCCGCGCCGCTCGGCGTGCAGCCCGCGCAGTACCGTCCCGATCCGCCGCAGGCTTCTTTCGAGCCGCCTAGCCCGCAGCGGACGATCGCGGGCATTTTCGCGGTGGTCATGATGATTTCGATCGCCCTGCTACTCGGCTTCGGTGCGCACCAAGGGCGGGCGCTGGATGGGGTCTCGCAGACGAACCGGCTAGTCCTGGCGGGGTTCGCCGGGTTGTTGGGAAGCATCCTGCTGATTTACGCCAATCCCCGGGCTCGCAAGAGGGCGGTGTTTCTCGCGTTGCTGTTTTTCGGCGGATTGGTGTCGATGCCTTTTGTTTTCACCGAAGCTTCCGAGCCCTTGGCGGCGGCCGGCGGGGCGTCCCACGCGATTGAAGAGGAAGCACCGGTTGAGGATTCCGAAGCGAAGGCGAGGTCTCTCGGGCTGGAGCCCTTGATCGCGGAAAACCTCCGTCTCTCGGAAAAAGGCGGCGACGCCGGTCGGGCGGTGGGCTTGTGGCTGAGACAGATGAAGGAAAGCAACAAGCTGCTCATCCGGGATCATCTAGTGCGGGAAACGAAGGCCGATCCGGACTCGAATCTATACGTTCGCGACGGAGGGGATTGGTTGATGGTGTTGTCCGGAGTGAAGCGGCCGATCGAGGAAATCGCGGCGATCGCGGGCAAGCTCGGTCGTGGTGGCAAACCGGAGCTGATTTATCCCGAACTGAATTTGGTGGAAATCGCGATCGACAACTCCGCCTTCGTCGAGGGCCCGATCGAGACGCTCAACGACAAGTCGAGTCCCGCCTTTTACGACCTGAACAAACGGGAACTCGACAGCATTGATCCCGACCGCGCGCGCCGAGCGGTGAAGCGTTTGGCCGAGGCCGAACCGAAGATTTTTCGCGAAGACATCGTGCGGCGGCTCACGCAGTTGTTGCGGGAAGCCAACGCGAGCGATGCGGGGCCCATTTGTCAGGCCCTGATGGTCTGGTCGACTCCCCAGCATACTTTCGCCACGGAGGCGGCGGCGGAAAGTTTGAAGCGGTTGCATGCGGAAGGCGCGACTCCGCCACGGGAAATGATCGCCTTCCTGGTAGCCCGCAAAGAGACCTCCATCGCGCCGGTGCTCGATCAGATCTGGGTGAAGGATCACACGGCATGGGAACAATATTACGGGGAACTCGGCCCGGTAATTGAGCCGCTGGTGGCGAACCACCTGAGTAGCGACTCGATCATGCTGCGTCACTCCGCGATGCGGCTACTCGGCCGGGTGGGAACGCCCGCCAGTTTGCCCAAAATTGAGGCTCTACGGCCCGGTGCGGATACCGAACTGCGGGTTTTGATCGACCGCGCCGTTTCGTCCATTTCTCAACGAGCGGAGAAAAAATCCGAATAATTGGGAAAAAAAACTTGCGGGCGTCCGCGGGCGTGGTTAAAAAACCGGCGTCGCGACAACAGTAGGCGGCCCGATTGAGAGTCCCTTTGGGTTTTTGGGTTTTTCCCGGGGAGAATCAGTCGGGCCGCTTCATTTTTAACCGGTGGGTATTTTCCGACCCATAACAAGAGAGCTCGGCCATTCAGGTCGGGTTTTTTTATGGGTAGGCAGTTCGATCCTTTCCGCGCCCGGGGTGTGACCGAATCATCGCTTGAACGCCTCCAAGCTTGCGCGGGTTGGGATCGCGGTTAGAAGTGCGGCTTCCATTCCGTCGCCGTCTTGAGAACCTATTTCCTCCGCCGCCTGCTGTTGATTCCCCCGACCTTGATCGGGATCACGATGCTGGTGTTCGCGACGATGAAACTGGCGCCGGGTGGGCCGATGGAGCAGGGACTTTCCCGGCTATTGGGAGGTGAGGGGAAACGTGGGCGGGCGGAAGCCGGCTTCTCCCTTTCGCCCGCGCAAGTACTGGAACTGGAGGAGAAATACGATCGCCACAAATCCCTGCCCCGAGCCTATGGCGAGTGGTTGGGAATTCTGCCGCGCGACATCGAAAAAGCGGGCAAAGATTTTCCGAACGGAGCGACGGAAGTGAAAATCCCGGTGCCCGGCACGGTGCATGTGGCCACCGTGAAGCGCGACGATTCGAACGGGGTGAAATTAATCGCGCCAGAGGGCGTGGATTTGAGCGCGTGGCAAGTTCGTCTGCGCACGCCGGAGGAAGCGGCGGAGCGATGGAAGCAATGGATGAAAGACGTGCCGCTGCAGAAGCCTGCGGCTTTTCGCGCGGTGTTGTTTCGTCCCAAGCTCGACGGCTTACTGCAAGGAAGCCTCGGCCATTCCAGCAAGTATCAGGATTCGGTGTGGTCGATGATTTTCCAGCGCATGCCGGTTTCGCTGTTCTATGGCCTGACGAGCATGGTGATCATTTATGGCGTTTGCTTGCCGCTCGGCATTTTGAAAGCGATCAAACACCGCTCTTGGTTGGACAACGCTTCGTCGTTCGCGGTTTTCGCCGGTTACGCCGTTCCGGGTTACGCGCTGGGTTCGCTATTGGTTGTCTTTCTCGGCGCGAAACTCGGCTGGTTTCCGATCCGCGGGTTCACCGGCGATGAGTTCGAGACGCTTTCACCGATGGGCAAGGTGAAGGATTTGCTGCTCCACGCGGCGATGCCGCTGACGTGCTATTTGATCGGCAGTTTTGCCTTCATGACGCTGCTGGTGAAGAACAGCCTGATGGACAACCTCGCCGCGGATTACGTGCGAACGGCAGTCGCGAAAGGCGTCTCTTATCCCTCGGCGGTGTTCCGCCACGCGTTCCGCAATTCGATCATTCCGATCGCCTCGACCTTCGGCGGCAACGTCACGCTCTTGGTCGCGGGTTCGATGCTGATCGAAAAGGTCTTCGACATCAATGGCTTCGGCCTGTTGCAGTTCAATGCCATTCTCGAACGCGACGAACCGTTGATGATGGGCGTGTTGTTCGTGTCCGCCACGTTGATGTTGATCGGCAATGTGCTGTCGGACTTGTGCGTGGCGCTGGTGGATCCCCGGGTGAGCTATCGATGACCTTTCCTCGAAAAATCGGCCTGCTGCTTGTTCTCGTCGCCGTGGCGGCGGCGGTGAGTCACGAGTTCGGCTTAGCGCTGCCTTCGCTGCGTTGGTTTTATTCGTTCAACGCCGAAGCCGGGGCGTTTCCCGCCGGGCATTGGCGTTACGAACAAGGCCGCTGGGTCGGCCACGCGTTGAGTAGCGTCATCGCGCTGGCGGGGCTGGCGATGGTGATTTTCGGCGGTGGGTTTCAATGGAATCCCCTGACGCTGCGAAAGTTTGCCCGGTTCCGTTCGATCGGTCGCGGCTGGACGGCCTTTCGTCTGCTCGTGCTGTTGTTCGTGGTGGCGATGCTCGATCAAGCGGTCGTGGGCAAACGAGCCTTGGCGATTCGCTATGAAGGCCGGTGGTTGTTCCCGGCGTTTCAGCAACGCAGCTATGCGGAAAAGGATTTCGGTGGCGAAGGCGAACAGGAAACCGATTATCGTCGCTTGGCGGAACGTTTCCGCACCGCGAACCAGGGCGACTTGGCGATTTTGCCGCTCGTGCCGTGGGATCCGACCTTCGATTCCGACGACATTGTCCAGCGGCCACTCGAAGTGCGCGAGGAGGTCTTGCATCGGGAAAATCAGGCTGAACCGTACAATGGTCATGCCACACGGTTCCGGGCCGATCGCCCGGAATTGAAGGAGCGGATGGCGCGTTTCCGCCATGGGCTTCAAGACGGCGTCACGTGGATCTACGACGAACAAGGTCAACTGGCCGGTCGGGAGACCTGGGAGAAGGGCAAGTTGGTCGATTCGAAAGTATCGGCCGGTTACGTCGCGCCGGAGGCCGGAGGCTGGGTCGAGCAAATCTATTCGCCTGCGCCACCCTCATGGAAGGAAAGGCATTTCCTCGGTACCGACTCGAAGGGTTGGGACATCGCCGCGCAGTTGTTCGGCGGCATGCAGGTGCTGTTCAAGGCGGCCGCGCTATACCTGGTCCTGACCTATTCGTTCGGCATCACCCTGGGCAGCCTCATGGGCTATTTCGGTGGAGTATTCGACATCACGATGCAGCGGGTCATCGAGATCCTTTCCAATGTTCCGTTTCTGTTGGTGGTGATGATCATCACCATGAACATCGGGCGGGACGCGATCAGCCTGACGAACATCCTGCTGACGTTCGCCGTCTTTTCCTGGATCGACGTCGCCGTTTACCTGCGCACTTCGACGTTTCGGGAAAAAGCGCGTGACTACGTCGCTGCCGCACGCGTGCAAGGCGCGGGGACGGCCCGGGTGATTTTCCGCCACATCCTGCCGAATGCGGTGTCGACGATTGTGACATTGCTGCCGTTCAGCGTGGCGGGATTGGTGACCGCCTTGACCGCGATGGATTTCCTTGGGTTCGGTTTGCCAGACCGATATCCGAGTTGGGGACGCTTGCTGGAAGACGGCACGTCGAACCTTAGTTCGATCTGGATCGTGAGTTCGGTCTTCGGTGCGATGGTCAGCGTATTGTTGCTCATCACTTTCATCGGCGAAGCGATTCGCGAAGCCTTCGATCCGAAAAAATTCACGACCTACCGGTGATGATGAAGGAACCACGGATGGACGCGGATGAACGCGGATGGAAGAGCCGACTGGGTTGGCTTTTCATGGCGCTATTGCTTGGCATGGCGACGGCCTGTCAAAAGCGTGAAACGCTTGCGTCGTACGACAACACCCAAGAGCGGGCGGCGTTTTACGAACGCTACAACGCCGAGGTGCTGGAGAAGCTGGAGGCGCAGAAGAAGGAGCTGGAAGCTGAACTCGCCGGTGCACTTTCCGAGGTGGATCGCACGGAAAAGCAACAGCAGCTCGGTGACACGCTGCGGCACCTTCAGCGGCCGAAGTATTTCGAAATCCTGAGCGAAGCCGAGTTGCCGCAGGATCTGAAGTGGGAAACCGCCGACAACGAGCCGGAGATCGGTTCGCCCGAGGCGAAAAAAGGCGGCACGTTTCACAGTTACATTCCGGGCGGGGCGTATCCGCCGACCATTCGCTGCGTCGGCAAAGAGGCGAACAACAGTTTCCGCAGCAATCATTGGGACGACATCGAGCTGTCACTAGTGTCGATGCACCCCAATACCCGCAAGCTGATCCCCGCGCTCGCCGATCGCTGGGCGGTGGCGGAGGATGGTCAGACGGTTTTCTTTCACATCGACCCCGCGGCCAAGTGGTCGGATGGCCGCAAGGTGAAGTCGGGCGATTGGTTGATGACGTTCTACGTTTACCTTTCGCCCTACCTGACCGAGGCGTTTTACCGGAATTACTACAGCGAGGAATACTGGGGCATCTCGACGTATGGCGATGATTGCCTCGCCATCCGCTTGGCGTCGCCCAAGCCGCTGGCACCTTTGTTCGCCGGGCTTTCGCCGTTTCAGGAAGAGTTCTATAAAGAATTCGGCCCGGATTTCGAGTCGCGCTACAACTGGCGTCCACGGCCGACCACCGGCGCGTATCAGATTCTGGAGAAGGACATCCAGAAGGGGCGGTCGATCGCCGTGTCGCGGGTGAAGGATTGGTGGGCGAGGGATAAGAAATACTACCGCAACCGTTTCAACGCCGATCGCATCGAATACATTCAGGTGCGCGATGAGGAGAAGACGTTCCAGTTGTTCCTTCGGGGGGAGATCGATACCTACCTGCTCGGTGACCCGAAGAAGTGGTATGAGAAGACGGAAATCCCGGCGGTGTTCGACGGCTACATCGAAAAGGCGACGTTCTATAACCAGTTCCCAGCGGTGTCGCGCGGGCTGTATTTGAATCTCAGCCGGCCATTGCTTTCCAATCCCGACATCCGGATCGGCCTTTCCCATGCGACGAATTGGGAAAAGGTGATCGAGCTCGACCTGCGCGGCGATGCCGAGCGCCTGAATATTTTGAGCGCGGGCTACGGTGAGTTCTCGAACCCGAACATCCGGGCAAGGCCGTTTTCCATCCAGCTCGCGCGGGAAGCGTTCGCCCGGGCCGGATTTACTCAAACCGGCGGCGACGGTATTTTGCAGGACTCCAGCGGCAGACGGCTCTCATTCACCATCAACGCCGCGAAAGGTTCGCCCACCGCGGAGGCGATGTTGCTGCGCATCAAGGAGGAGGCGAGGAAGGCGGGAGTGGAATACAAGCTCGAGCTGCTCGATCCCACCGCGTCGTTCCAGAAAGTTTCCAGCAAGGAACACGAGATCGCGTTCACGGGTTATCAACTTTCTCCACCGGTGCCCGACTACTACCAGCACTTCCATTCGAAGGAGGCCTACGAGCCGGGCACGACCAAGCCGCGTCCGATGACGAACAACATCAGCGTGTTCGCCGATCCGGAAGTCGATAAGCTGTTGGAGGCAAACCGCAGCGCGCACTCGATCGAGGAGATCCGCGATACGAGCTGGCGGATTGAGCAGATCATGCACGACCGTGCAGTGTGGATTCCCGCGTTCAACCGGCCATTTTACCGCGTCGGCTACTGGCGCTGGGTTCGCTGGCCAGACGATTTCAATGTCGCCCTCGGGAATGAACCGGAAATGAACTACCTTTATTGGATCGATACGGATCGTCGCCGCGAAACGGAAGAGGCGATGCGCACGGGCAAAACGTTCCCGGAGCGAAATCTCGTGTTCGACCAATTCCGCGAAACGCCCGCCGCGAAATGACCACCGCCGATCCTTTGTTGAAGGTCCACGACCTGATCACCGCTTTCGATACGGATGCCGGGCTGATCCGGGCGGTCGATCGCGTTTCGTTCGAGGTGCCGCATGGCAAAACCGTCGGCATCGTCGGCGAGTCCGGCTGCGGCAAGAGCGTCACGGCGATGTCGGTTCTGCGATTGCTGCCCCAACCGATGGGCAAGGTGTTGCAGGGCAGGGTGGAGTTTAAAGGCCGTGATTTGCTTAAAGCGAGCGACGCTGAAATGCGGAAGGTGCGCGGCAACGAGATCGGCGTGATTTTCCAGGAGCCGATGACGGCGCTCAACCCGGTGCACCGGATCGGTCGACAGCTTTCCGAGTGCTTCCTGCTGCATAAAAAAATGAGCCGCAAGCAGGCTTGGGAGGCGTCGATCGAGATGTTGCGGAAAGTCCGCATTCCCGCGCCCGAACTGCGGATGGGGGATTATCCGCACCAGCTTTCCGGTGGCATGCGCCAGCGGGTGGTGATCGCGATGGCACTCGCCTGCGGACCCGATCTCGTGATCGCGGACGAACCGACGACCGCGTTGGATGTGACCGTGCAGGCGCAAATTCTCGATCTGATGAAGCAGCTCCAGGCGGAAATGGGGATGTCGATCGTCCTCATCACTCACGATCTGGGCGTGATCGCGGAGACCTGCGACGAAGTGGTCGTGATGTATGCTGGTCGGGTGGTCGAGCGGGCTCCGGTGAAGCAACTTTTCACCAAGCCGATGCATGCTTACACCCGCGGTTTGCTCGCCTCGATCCCGACCTCGGCGACGCCGCCGAAATCGGTGCTGCCGACGATTCCCGGCATGGTCGCTGGGCTGGCCGATCTCGTGCCCGGCTGCCGGTTTTGCCAACGCATGGGCCGTGGCGGCGGGATTTTGCGCGAACGGCCGGAGTTTGAAGAAGTCGCCCCGGACCACTGGGTGGAAACCTGCCCGAACTGCTTCGAAGACCTTTCCTGATGCAATCGCTGCTCTCCATTCGCGACCTGAAGGTGCATTTTCCCGTGCACGGCGGTTTGTTTCTGAAACAACTCGGCACCATCCGGGCGGTCGACGGCGTGTCGCTCGACATCGCGCCGGGCGAGACGCTCGGATTGGTCGGCGAGTCGGGCTGCGGGAAATCGACGCTGGGCAAGGCGATCGTCCGGTTGCTCGAGCCGAATCAAGGGAGCGTGCAGTTCGACGGCCGCGACATCACCAAGGCGAGCCGACGGAGCTTGCAACCGGTCCGGCGCGACTTGCAGATGGTTTTCCAAGATCCGGTGGAATCACTCAACGCCCGGCACAGCGTTCGGGAAATCATCGAGGAGCCGCTGATTATTCATCGGACCGGGAACGCGGCGGAACGTCGTAAACGGGTCGATCATTTGCTCGACCGGGTGGGTTTGCCGAAAGGCGCTGCGGACAAATACCCGTTTGAATTTTCCGGCGGTCAACGCCAGCGGATCGGCATCGCTCGGGCGATCGCCCTCGATCCGAAGCTGGTGGTCTGCGACGAGCCGGTCAGCGCGCTGGACGTTTCCGTCCGGTCGCAGGTGCTCAACCTACTGCTCGAACTCCAGCGCGATCTCGGGTTGTCCTATTTGTTCATTTCCCACGATTTAGCCGTGGTGAAGCACGTCTCCGACCGGGTGGCGGTGATGTATTTGGGAAAATTGGTCGAAGTCGCCCCGGCGGCGAAAATTTACCGCGACCCTCGTCACGCCTACACCAAGGCCTTGCTCAGCTCGATTCCCGAGCCCGATCCGTCGGTTCAGCGGCCCCGGGTGAAACTTGAAGGCGATGTGCCGTCGCCCTTCAATCCGCCCGCCGGTAGCGCCTTTGGCCACCGGATCAAGCACCCGCGCTACGACGAAACCGTCGGCAAGGAGCTGCCTTTGACTGAAATCGAGCCGGGCCACTGGGTCGCGGCCGATCCTTGCTGCCTCAGCGAAGAGGATTGGCGGAAGGTTTCAGCGGCAAGCTAGAAACAAGATCCCAGAGGCAAGAAACCAGAAAGAGAGCGGACTCGGCCTGCAAACGGTGGTCGGCTCTCTTCTCTTGTCTCTGGCCTCTGGACTCTTCCTCCGAGCCACCTTTTCCGTTGTGAGGCAAAAAAATGACGGCGTTTTCGCCGCTCTTGCGGAAAATCCGCCGACTCTGGCATTGCCAAATCGCCTGGAGCGACTAGCAATGCGCGCTCGCGCGGCCAGCCACGCACGGCCCTTCCTTTACCCTCAACGGCATGAAAGACCTCACCAAATACCGCAACATCGGCATTTTCGCCCACGTGGACGCCGGCAAGACGACCACCACCGAGCGTATCCTCAAGCTCACCGGTAAGATCCACAAAATTGGCGAGGTCCATGACGGCGCTTCGACCATGGACTTCATGGAACAGGAAGCCGAGCGCGGTATCACGATTCAATCGGCCGCCACGACTTGCTTCTGGAAGGGTCACCAGTTCAACGTCATCGACACCCCCGGCCACGTGGACTTCACCATCGAAGTTTACCGCTCGCTCAAGGTTCTCGACGGTGGCGTCGGCGTGTTCTGCGGTTCCGGCGGCGTTGAGCCTCAGTCGGAAACCAACTGGCGCTACGCCAACGACTCCGGCGTTTCCCGCGTCATTTACGTCAACAAGCTCGACCGTATCGGTGCGGATTTCTACCGCGTCATCGGCCAGGTCAAAAAGATCCTCGGCGCTCACCCGCTGGTGATGGTCCTGCCGATCGGCACCGAGTCCGACTTCGTCGGTGTGGTCGACCTCCTCACCATGAAGGCCCACATCTGGGATGAATCCGGCCAGCCGGAAAACTTCAAGATCGAGGAAATTCCAGCCGACCTGGTGGACAAGGCGAACGAATACCGCGCCGCCCTCATCGAGACCGCCGTCGAACAGGACGACGAGGTGATGGAAAAATACCTCGAAGGCGTGGAGCCGGACATCGACACGATCAAGCGTTGCATCCGCAAGGGCACGATTGATCTCGCGTTCTTCCCGACCTACTGCGGTTCCTCTTTCAAAAACAAAGGTCTCCAGCTCGTTCTCGACGCTGTCGTCGATTACCTTCCGGCTCCGACCGACGTGAAGCCGCTTCCGGAAGTGGACGAAGAAGGCAACGAAACCGGCAAGTTCGCCGAGGTCGACCCGACCGCTCCGTTCCGCGGCCTGGCGTTCAAGATCATGGACGACAAGTTCGGCGCGCTGACCTTCACCCGTATTTACTCGGGCACGATCAAGAAGGGCGACACCGTTCTCAACTCCTTCACCGGCAAGACCGAGCGCATCAGCCGCATGGTCGAAATGCACGCCGACGACCGCAACGAAGTGGACTCCGCTCAAGCGGGTGACATCGTCGCCATCGTGGGTCTGAAGAACGTCCAGACGGGTCACACCCTTTGCGACGAGAAAAACCCGGCGACGCTCGAGCCGATGGTTTTCCCAGATCCGGTTATCTCGATCGCCGTCGCTCCGAAGGACAAGGCCAACGCTGAAAAGCTCGCCAACGCCATCGGCAAGATGATCCAGGAGGACCCGTCCTTCCGCGTCGAAACCGACGAGGAAACCAACGAGATGATCCTCAAGGGCATGGGTGAGCTTCACCTCGACATCAAGATCGACATCCTCAAGCGCACCCACAAGGTCGAGGTCACCGTCGGCGCCCCGCAGGTCGCCTATCGCGAAACCATCACCAAGCCGGTCAACGACAGCTACACCCACAAGAAGCAGTCGGGTGGTTCCGGTCAGTTCGCGAAGATCGACTACACCATCGAGCCCGGCGAGCCAGGCTCCGGCTTCATCTTCGAATCGAAGGTCGTGGGCGGCAGCATTCCGAAGGAATTCATCCCGGCCGTCGAAAAGGGCTTCAAGACCTCCATCGACAAGGGGCCGCTTGCCGGCTACCCGTGCTTGGACTTCAAGGTGACCCTCAACGAAGGTGGTTTCCACGCCGTCGACTCCTCGAACATCGCGTTCGAAATCGCCGCCAAGGCCGCCTATCGCCAGACCATGCCGAAGGCCGGTCCGCAGATCCTTGAGCCGATGATGAAGCTCGACGTCTTCGCTCCTGAAGAAAAGGTCGGCGACGTCATTGGTGACCTCAACCGTCGCCGCGGCATGATCCAAGGCCAGGAGCCGACCCCGGGCGGCGTGCGCATCAAGGCGGAAGCTCCGCTGAGCGCGATGTTTGGTTACATCGGCGACCTTCGCACCATGACCTCCGGCCGTGGCCAGTTCTCCATGGAGTTCAGCCACTACGCCGCTTGCCCGAAAAACGTCTCTGACGACGTCATCGCCAAGGCCAAGGCCCGCGAAGAAGCGAAGAACAAGTGATTCGCTTCGGGCTCTGATTCTGGTGCCGGCCTTTGAGGGGCCAGTTGCCAGTGGTTAGGGGCCAGAGAAGATTCAAAGCCCGGAACGTGTGAGCGTTCCGGGCTTTTTCGTGTTCATACACGGACACAAAAAAGCGCCGCGAATGTCCATTCACGGCGCTTTCTGAATTCTTCTCTTCCCTGGCCATTGGCCCCTAATCCCTGGCCACTCAAGGCCGACCAACCCGCCAGCACTTTTAGTCGAGCAAAGGTACCTCTCCGTTGGCGGAGCGGAGCCGGAAGGTCTTCTTCGAGAGATCGTGGTGCGCCTTGATCGAGCGCATGGTGCGGCTCTTCACACGCATCAGCACGGAGTGAGTGCGAGCGACATTGCCGCGCACTTCGACGCCGCGAAGCAGCGGGCTGTCGGAAATGCCGGTGGCGGAAAAGATGATGTTTTCGCCCTTGGCGAGATCCTTCGAGAGATACACGCGATCCAGCATCGATTCGTAGCCGTCGGCGATGAGCGACTGACGCTCGGCTTCATCGCGCGGCCAGATTTTCGCCTGCAAGCCGCCGCCGAGACAGCGCATGCCGGCGGCGGAAAGCACGCCTTCCGGCGAGCCGCCGATGCCGACATAGAGGTCGACACCGCTGGTGTTGAAGCCGGGGGCGATCGCGGCGGCGATGTCGCCATCCGCGATCATGCGCAGCTTGGCGCCAATGCGACGGACGTCTTCGATGTAGGGTTGGTTGCGTGGCCGGTCGAGGACCATGACCACGATGTCGCGGATGTCCTTGCCGAGGATCTTGGCGGTGATCTTGATCACCTCTTCGGTCGGAGCTTCGACGCTGATCGGCAGCGAAGGATCGGCGATGAAAGCCTGGCGCACCTTTTCCGGGTAGGAAAGTTTCTCCATGTAGAACGCCGGGATGTCCTCCAGCGCGTTCTCGCCCTCGGCCGTGGGCATGGCCGCGGCGATGCAAGCCACGGAGTTGGGCATGCCTTTGGAGACGTTGGTGGTGCCGTCGACCGGATCGAGTGCGATGTGGAACTTCGGGCCGCCTTCCGGCCACGTGCCGACTTTCTCGCCTTTGAAAATGCCGGGGGCTTCGTCCTTGATCCCTTCGCCGATCACCACCTCGCCGCACATGTCCATCAGGTCGAACATTCCGCGGATGGCGTCGCACGCTGCGTAGTCGGCGGCCTCCTTATCGCCCCGGCCCATCCAGCGGTGGGCGACCAAAGCGGCACCTTCTGTAGCGCGAAGGAAGTCGGATTCAAAGATGCGTTCGTAATCGATCATGGCTTACGTGGAAGCCTTTACGGTGCCAGCGGAAGAGATGGAAGAGAATAGGGAACGGGTTCGTTTCATCGAACGTATGAAGAGGGCTTGTGGTTAAAAGGGATTCGTTATCAGTGAATTGGGATCTCCTTGGCGCTCATGGGAAAGTTTGTCCGAGATGGTTCAAAATGGAACTTCCGCCCGACCCGGGAAAGTTTTCATCTACCTGGCGTGAGACAACTGCCACAGGATCGTCCCTATCGATTCCGTCCCCCGCAAGTCCGGCCGTGGTTGAGGTCGTTGCTGGATTGGGCAAATCGGCGGATTTTTCTGAAGCGCCGATACCGCGTTTCGAAGATCGAATGCCGCGGCGTGGAAAAGATCGTCGCGGCGGTGAAAGCGGGCGACGCGGTGGTGCTGGCGCCGAATCACGCGGATCACGCCGACGTCCACGTCATGTATGAGGTTCTGCGAAAAGCGGGCCTTGATCCGCGTTTCATGGCCGCCCGGGAATTGTTCGACGCGAGCAAGCTCACTTCCTTCGCCCTGCAAAGTGCCGGGGTGTTTTCGGTGGATCGCGATGGCGCGGACATCGCCGCGATCAAGATGGCGCTGTCGATTCTGGAGGAAGGCAAATGCCCGCTGGTGATTTACCCGGAGGGTGAAATTTATCACCACCACGAATGGCTGGATCCGTTGCACGATGGAGTGGCGGCGATTTTGCTGCGCGCAGCGAAACGCTTACCCGCGGGAAAAACGGCGCGCCTCTTTCCGTTGGCATTTCATTTCACCTGGGATCCTGCGGTCAAAGCGACGTTCGCTCCTCGAGTGGCGGAACTGGAAGAGAGATTCAACCGGCGATCCCATGAGGAGCTACCCATGGTCGAGCGATTGCTTCAGCTCGGAGCGGGTGTGCTGACCGCGAAGGAAGACCAGTATTTCGGTCAAGCGATCGGCGAGGGTTTGGAGCTTAAGGAGCGCATCACGAATTTGTGGAACGCCTTGCTGGAGGATGTTTCTTCCCGTCACGGCTGCGACGCCAAGGCGGTGACGGCTCCCGAACGGGTGCGGTCGATACGGGCAAAGATTCGCCGGGCTTTGCTCGATGAAGAACATCCCCCGGATGAAGCGCGGCGGAAAGCACTGCACGATGACTTGGAACGCGTTCACGTCGCCTATCAGGCCTACAGTTATCCGGGTGCCTATTTGACCGGCCATCCAAGCGATGACCGCATCGCGGAAACGTTGCTCAAGCTTGAAGAGGACTTGCTGGGAGAATTCATCTATCCGGTGAATCGTACGGCGAGTCTCGTCATTGGCGACGCGATCGATGTAACGGAGTTTTCAAAGGACGGCTCCGCGTCGGTCATGGCGCTCACCGGGAAATTGGAAGAACGCCTTGCGGGGATGTTGGGTGGCTTGCGCGGTGTCGACTCCTGAGCTTGCTCGGAATGCGTGACGCGTCCAACGTCCCTGCGGCGAATGAGCGAAACTCCTGATCAAGCATGGCTCGTCCGGCCGGATGGATCGGTGATCCTCGGGCACGGACCGTTTTCGATGGCGGAACAGCCACCGTCGAGTGGCGTGGCGTTTTACGTGCAACGCTATGGCTTGGACGATTCTTCTCCTTGGAAGATCCCCGCGTCCGTCGAGCGACTGAGCGCGGCGGAATTGGAAGCCAGGCAGACGAGGCACGTCGCTCCCGTTTGTGCGTGGGAGGAAATCGATGCCGGTCCGTTCGCCGGAGTGTTTCAAGAAGTGATGGATTCGATCCGTCGCGGTGTGTTTGAGAAAACCGTGCCGGTAGTCGTGGAGCGCGGGCGATTGGAGAGGGGAGAGCCCGCCGATCTTGCGGCCGCGATGACCCATCAGGCATTTCCGCGAATGGCCTACGCCTGGTTCGCAGGCGAACGCGGGTTCGCCGGAGCGACTCCTGAGGTGCTGTTTTCTCTCCAAGGCAATCGCCTAAAAACCATGGCGTTGGCCGGAACGGCGAAGCGCGAGGAACGATCGGTCTTCGCCGTTGATGAAAAAGAAATCCGCGAGCATGAATACGTCGCGCAATCGTTGGTCGCGAAGCTCGGCGATCTTGGTCGTGTGACCTGTGGTGAGCGGACGATTCTCGATCTCGGCGCGCTCGTGCATTTCCTCACCCCGATCGATGTCGAACTGAATGAATCATACGGACCGGGCGAATGGATTCGTCGCCTGCATCCGACGCCCGCGCTTGGGCCGTTGCCACGAACGCCGGGAACGCTCGCGCAGCTCATCGCGTGGCGCGAACGCCTCGGCTGCCCGGACGAATTTGGCGCGCCGTTCGGCGTGTGGGACGAAGGCCGCTTCGACGCGGTGGTCGCGATTCGCGGCGTCTGGTGGGAAGGCGACCGACTGCGTTTGCCCGCCGGTTGCGGCGTGATTGAGGCAAGCCGCCTGGTCAATGAATGGCGGGAGCTGCGGTTGAAGCGGGAAGCGGTGAAGGAGGCGTTGGGGGGCGAACGATGAATCGCCGGAGTATTCAGAATGGTATTGTCTGGGCGGCTACACTTCTTTTCGTAGGATATATTGGGTATTGGGGGATCAAGGGAAATTTTTGCGATGCTTTAAAAGCGTGTGTGGGATACGTTGTGTTTCTAGCTGCGTTCGTCCTGATTTGTCGTTATTCGATAAGCAAAGCAGATCGAAAGCGCCCAGAGCCTCCTGTGGAATTTCGCCATGTATGTGTAGGTGCGATTTCTGAGCCATTGAAGGAATTGCTTCTTACGGCTCGAATTGCTGAAACACGCATCGTTGGTGCTGCGAATCATGCCCTTTATGAGCTCAAGCGGGATTTTCCGAATGGCGAATGGATTTGTCAGTTCGAAATAGCGGGCAAGCAGGTGCTGGCTAGGTATATTTTGTTTAGATCCAATCTGTCCCCCGTGTTGGATTATGGCTCGCTACAAGGCTCCGGGGTTATCCTCAGGGAGCCTCCTTGATGTAGTTTAAGTATCTTCGTTGGTGTCTGAAATCGGCCAGTTACTAACGCATGCAGATAATCGGAAAGAGGGCGGCCGGGCCAGTCGTGATGGATTTTCGCGATGAGCGGATTCCATTCTTTTAGGGAGCCAGAAGCTAGACAGAGAAGACGGGGCAAATCCTCATAGTTTCCCTCGATCATCGCGAGCCAGTCCACGAGCAACGTTTCCTCTTCCAATGAGAGGTTAGGCGATTCGTCGAGCACCGCAATCGTTAAAGCGAGCGCGTAAAACGGATTGTCGTCGTACGCACCGAGCAAAGGAATTTTCCACATCAAGAACTGCGCCATCGTCGCAGCTGCTCCCTTTCCAATCGCAAAGGCGGAATCAAGTCCCTTAGATAGAGTGGCATGATCGGGTTCGAAGTTGGATGTGGCTAGCAGAGCTGCGCAACAGAACGCTCGGATTTCATGGCCTCGTATCCGGTCGGCACCTGAAGAGTATTCGAGATCTGGTTCCGACCATCTTCGGAGTTCTAAAACTTCCATCGGATACCAGAGATCGAGTTCGTTCCAATCTTCACCGTTTCGCAGCGGAATGAGTGCGTTCCAGTGTTGGGTGGCTTCATCGCCATAATCGGCCTCGGCGATTTCGCGGAGCATGGAGTCGTCGATCCGCAGGCGGAAAAACTCGACCGCTGCCCTTCGCTCGGCGGGGAAGCGGCTCTTTACCCAATGGGGAATTTCCAGCATGGATGGAGCCGAATCAGATTCTGCGGGCAAGACTAGTTAAAACAAACCCCGCGGACCGAACGATCCGCGGGGCTTTTTAAAAAACGGGAGACGGCACGAATACCGCCAGCCCCCATTATGCCGCTTTCAAAGCGGCACTCCTTTTGACTCCTTACGGCACCGGCACCGCCGTGCTCTTCGAGCGCAGCTTGAGGTTCAGCAACTCGACTGCGAGGGAGAAGGCCATCGAGAAGTAGATGTAGCCTTTGGGGATGTGGAAGTGGACGCCTTCCGCCATCAACGCGGTGCCGATGAGGATGAGGAAGGACAAGGCCAGCATCTTCACCGACGGATGCCTCGAGACGAAATTGCTGATCGCGCCGGAGGCGAGCATCATGACGGCGATCGAGATCACCACCGCGACCATCATCAGCGAGACACGCGACGGATCGTTCACCATGCCGACGGCGGTGATGACGGAATCGAGCGAGAAAATGATGTCGATCATCATGATTTGCACGAGCACCGCGCCAAAGCTGGCGACCGCTTTCGCGGTGCCGCCGCCTTCTTCATGGCCTTCGAGCTTGTGATGGATCTCTTTGGTCGACTTCCAGATCAGGAAACCACCACCCCCGAGAAGGATCAGGTCCTTCCAGGAAATGCCAAGAATGCCGCCGTGTTCAGCCGCAGTTGGCATCATGTCCCAGAGGGAAGGATGCACCGGGATCGAGAAGATTGGATTCTTCAGGCCCATGATCCAACTGATCGAGAGCAGCAGGACTAAACGGGCACCCATCGCGAGGCCGAGGCCGATCATACGGCCCGCCTTGCGTTTTTCCTCAGGGAGGCGGTCGACGAGGATCGAAATGAACACGATGTTATCGATGCCGAGGACGATCTCGAGCAGCGACAGCGTCAGCAACGCACCCCAGGCTTGGGGATCGGAGAACCAGTTGAATTCGAGTAACGAGGCGATCATGACGGATTAGCGAATTGCAGGGCGCGTTGTTTCATTTGAGTGGCCATCAGGTTGAGCGCGTTCGCCCGGGTGGGGGCGAGGTGCTCTTTGAGGCCGGTTTTATCGATGTAGGAAAGATCCGCGGTGAGAATCGCGTCGGGCGTTTCGCCATCAAGCACGCGGACGAAGAGAGCGATCATGCCCTTGGTGATGACGGAGTCGGAATCCGCCAGATAGCGGACTTTGCCGTCTTCGAAGGCCGCATCGAGCCAAACCTGCGATTGGCAGCCTTTGATCAAGTGCTCGGCGCTTTTCGAGGATTCGGGCATCGGGGGCAATTTCCGGCCGAGTCCGATGACGTACTCGTAGCGCTCGGTCCAATCCTGGAAGAGCGCCAGTTCGTCGAGGAGTTCCTGCTGCTTGGCGGCGATGCTCATGGGCGGGCTTGGTGAAACATGGAACTGTCCAGCCGGGCAAGGCGGGAAAACGCGAGTTCGTTCAGGTCGCCGGTGCCAACTGTTGGAGTCGTCGTCCGGCGATGAACGCCATCGCGGGCAAAATCAACGTGGTGGCGGCCACCGGCGAACTCAGCAAAGACGCGCTCAATTTCATGGAAGCGTTCGCGAGTGGAAACGCGGCGATGAATTCCACCAAAGGAATCCCCGCCAGTAGCGCGGAGACCAGGGCGGGAACGGGGAGTTTTTTCCGCAACGCGAGAAAGAGCCAACCGGCGAATGGTAGCATTCCCAAAAGTGTCAGTCCTACATTGAGTTTGATCCAGGAAAGGCTCATCAGCGGGAGCGGGAGAACCAGCAGCAGGCGGCTGAACTTTTTCGCCCAGGCGGGCGGTTCGGCCATGCTTTCGTAACGGGCGGTTAGGGAAAGACCGGTGATCCAGCAGAACAATCCGGCGGCGTGGAGCCCGAGAAACACGGCGGTCGCCGGATCGCTCAGGGTTCGTAGCGCGTGCGACGCTTTATCGTCTAAACCGTCCGGTGCCGAGGCGAGAAAGCCCATGACGATCAATAGCGCCCGGCAAAGACCCATCGGAATCACCGCCCAACGGGCCTTCTTATGCCAGCGGGTGTAGATCAAAATGCACGCGACCAAAATCACGGCGGTCGCGACGCATTCTGGGCGGATGAAGGCGGTGAGGATGATTCCGAGACCGAGAAAGCGGACCGCCCGCAGGAGATACGACAGCGGCGAAAAAACACCCTGTGGCAAAGCGCGTTCCGGGCGATGGCGTTCGTCCCATTCGCGGTCGTGCCAGTCATTGAGGAAATTGCCGCCGATATAGAGGAACACCCCGGCGAGAGCGAGCAACGCGCCTTGCGTCAGCAAGACGCGGTCGCTTTGCCAGCCCCAATGGAACGCACCCAGGGCGACGCCGAACCAGACGTTCGAAATGACGCTGGGGATGTTGGCGATGCGGGCCGTGGCCAGCCAGGCGTGGAGTTTGGAAGGCATAAAGAGATCTGAAATTTCAAATTTGAGATTTGAGATCATCGAGGACCCATCGGTATTCGCCGGCGATTTGATCCACCACTGGTCGTTGGAGATCTTCCGGCAACACCCCCCATGTGTAGGTTTCGATTTCGTAATGGGTGCAGGCGTTGGGGTGTTCACGACGCCAAGCGAGGACATCGCGGACTTGCTGACGGGTTGAACGCAGCGGCGGCGCGGGCTCGGCGTCGAGGGGGATGTGGAAATGCACACGCCATTCTTCGGCGTAGGCACCTTCGCAGGTGCGCAGCGACGCCAAGGCGTCGGGCAAATCGAGGTAGCGTCGCAGCCGGTTGTCTTCGTCGCGCGCGATGACCTGATGGAAATAGACCGGCTCGTCGAACGTGGCGATTTTCTGCACGGCATCGGCATCACGCGGGTCGAGCGCAAGGGCGGAGGAGAGGTGGATTTTGGAAATCCGCAGCCCGGCGGAAACCAAAGCATCAAGCGAGGTCGCCGCGAATTCGTATTCGAGCGCGAAGTGGCAGGTGTCGAAATTGATGCCGATCCGACGAAGCAAACGGGCCGGATCGGGTGAGGCGGCTTTCATTCGCTCGAAAAACGCTAGCGTTTCTGTGGTGTTTTCAAAATGACCGAGCGGTTCCGGTTCCAGGCCGAGATGGAGGTCGCGGCCACATTGCGCGCTCAGGTCATCGAGAAAAACGGCCACCTCCTCCAGCCGGGCGAAGATCGCGGATTCGTCGGCTTGGAAGGTTTTGTGCGAGCCGGGGAGGGTGGAGACCGAGCCGTCCGTGCCTTCCGGCAGGATTTCCGCCAGGATGGTGAAGAGTTGTTTGGTGTAATCGAGGCGTTCCTGACTCGTCCAATCCGGCTTGAAGACGTTTTCCTTCACCCGAGTTCCGTGGAAGTCGCCGTAGGGAAAGCCGTTGATGGTGAAGACGTAGCAGTTTTCTTCGCTGAGCCAGCGTTTGAACGAGGCGAGGTTTTCGCCTTCGAGTAATTCCCGGGCGGCGCGGGCGGAAAGGCGGAGGCCGAGCGCGAACGATTGCGGATTGGATGAGAAGACCCGGTCGCGGACTTGCAAGGCGTAGGTCGAGAGCGCGCGGAAAGTTTCCTCCCACGATTCCGCCGGATGAATGTTCGTGCAGTAGGCGAGGTGACCGGTGCCGAATTGCATAGGGGAGGAAACCGCGAATCGGGCGAATCTGGCGAATCTTTTTGAAGTGGGACGCGGCAATGTCTCTACGGCCCGAGAGTTTCTGCTAGTTGGTGACTCGTATTTTTGAAGAATCATACGTCATGACCAAGTTGACGCTTCAGGTCCCGGATGACCTGGTCGTTGCCGCGAAAAGCGAGGCGACCGCCCGGCAGATTTCAGTGTCCAAGTTGGTTTCGGACTTTTTCGCCTCGCTGGCGGCGAAATCGACGACATCCGAACCGTCACTGGATCGCCTAGCACCCCGGACTCGCCGGCTGGCGAAGTGCATCCCCGAGACGGCTGCCGATATCTGGAACGCAAGCACTCGAAAGCACTGATGCCTGCGATTATTCGAGGATGCCTACACGCAGACGCGATGAATGAACCCCGCCTGGTCAACGCGCTGATCCGATGTGTTCGAAGCGACCGGGCTGCGGAGCCGTGGTTCGAGTCGGTGAGGCCGGATCTTGGGCTTTGGGTGAGGGAACTGGGCGATTCGTTTGCCGAGAGATGGAGCGAACAGGTCGAAATCCTGGAAAAGAAGTTGGCGGGCCTGCGCCACGAACTGGCTTCTTTGAGGGTCGGCAGCGACGATTTCACCCTGTTTTTGGGAATCGAGACCTTTATGCCCATCAAAATTCCCCGGCAACTGATGGAGTTGGCTTTGGAATGCGGGTTCGAAATCGAAGTCCACCTCGAGAATCCGTAACGATGGCAATTCCTCCCCTCGCTGGACAAAAAGCCGCCCGTCTGGCATGGGTCCGCCCGCATGTCCGAGTTGCCGAAAGCCTATGAACCTCAAGCGGTCGAAGAAAAGTGGTACGCCGCTTGGATCGATGGAAAATGCTTCGAAGCCGACCCGTTGTCGGAAAAAGACGGCTATTCCATCGTCATCCCGCCGCCGAACGTCACTGGCATCCTGCACCTTGGCCATGTCCTGAATAACACGTTACAGGACGTTCTCGCTCGTCGCGCTCGTCAGCAGGGGAAGGAAGTCCTCTGGCTGCCTGGCACCGACCACGCCGGTATCGCGACTCAGGCGAAGGTCGAGCGCGAGCTGCGTCAGAACGAAGGCAAGACCCGCCGCGATCTCGGCCGTGACGAGTTCCTCAAGCGCGTCTGGGACTTCAAGGACAAGCACGGTGACATCATCATCAAGCAGTTGAAGCGCCTCGGTTGCTCCTGCGATTGGTCGCGCGAGCGCTTCACGATGGACGAAGCCTACACCAAGTGGGTCAGCCACGTGTTCGTTGAACTCTTCAAAGAGGGCCTCATCTACCGCGGCAAACGGATGGTGAACTGGTGCCCGGTTTCGCTCACCGCGTTGTCCGACGAAGAGGTGATCATGACTCCGCAGCGCTCGAAGCTGTATTTCATGAAATACGAACTCGCCGATGCTCCGGGCGAGTTCCTGGAAATTTCCACCACCCGCCCGGAAACGTTGATGGGCGACACCGCTGTGGCGGTGAACCCGAAGGACCCGCGCTTCGCGAAATACATTGGTCGCAAGGTGTTCCGTCCGTTCCCGCACGCTGAGATTCCGGTGATCGCCGACGACCACGTCGACATCGAGTTCGGCACCGGCGCGCTGAAAATCACCCCGGCGCACGACAAGGCGGACTTCGAAATCGGCCAGCGTCACGATCTGCCGATCATCGAGGTGCTGACCGCCGACGGTCATGTCGATTGCCCGGAAGTGCCGGAGTTGCACGGCCTCGATCGCTTCGTCGCCCGCAAGAAAGCCGCCGCGTTGCTCGAAGAGCGCGGGCTGCTCATTAAGATCGAGGACTACGAGAACAACGTCGGCTTCTCCGAGCGGGCCAACGTGCCGGTCGAACCGCGCATTTCGATGCAGTGGTTCCTCAAGTATCCGTGCGTCAAAGAAGCCGCCGACGCGGTGGCGAATGGCGACATCCAGTTCCGTCCGGAACGCTGGGCGAAAACCTACGCTCACTGGATGGAAAACCTTCAGGACTGGTGCATCAGCCGCCAGCTCTGGTGGGGTCATCAGATCCCGGTTTGGTATCGCAAGGACAAGCTGGAATCGCTGACGCACGCCGAGTCGCTCGATATGGGCGACTTCCAGATGGGCGACATCCACGTCGGCGTCGAAGCCCCGGCCGATGCCGAGAACTGGGTGCGCGACGAGGACGTGATGGACACGTGGTTTTCCTCGTGGCTCTGGCCGTTCGCGACTATGGCCGACGTAGGCGAGCAGACGCCGACGTTGAAGAAATTTTACCCGACCGACGACCTCGTCACCGGCCCGGACATCATCTTCTTCTGGGTGGCGCGCATGATCATGGCGGGCTTCCGTTTCACGGGCGAACTGCCGTTCAAGAACGTCTACTTCACCTCGATCATCCGCGACCTGCAGGGCCGGAAGATGTCGAAGTCGCTCGGCAATTCGCCCGACCCGATCGACCTGATGGAGAAATACGGTGCCGACGGCCTGCGCTTCGGTTTGCTCCGTATCGCACCGGTTGGCAGCGACATCCGCTTCGACGAACATCAGATCGAAGAAGGCCGCAATTTCGCCAACAAGCTCTACAACGCCTGCCGGTTCCGTCAGATGGGCGGCACCATCGAACTGCCGGAGAATGAGGACGGCGACGAGGATGACCATGAAGTCATCGGCCTCGCCAACTGCTTCCACCTCGACATCCTCGCGAAGCTCGACGAGCTGGCGCTCGATCTTGAGCGTCTTTACGGCGAATACCGTTTCGGAGAAATCGCCCAGCGTCTGTCGGAATTCCTATGGAGCGAGTTCTGCGACAAGTTCCTCGAAGCGGTGAAAGGCGACCTGCGCGAAACCGCGGCCCCGGAAGCTCGTGCGGCGACCCTTTCGGTGTTCGACACGGTGATGAGCCGTTTCCTCCAGCTCCTGCATCCTTACATGCCGCACGTGACCGAGGAGCTTTCCGCGACGATGGGCTACCTCGACGCCGGCGAATTCCTGATGCTGGCCGAGCTGCCGGACGAACCGGTGCTGGCTGGGCTTTCGGCTGAAGACATCGCCGCCGAGCAGGCGAAAGCCGCCGCCATCTACGAAACCGCCGGTCGCCTCCGCAACCTCAAGGCTGAATACAAGCTGGCTTCCCGCAAGGACGTTGCCTTCGTGGTGAAGCCTTCGGTTGAGTGGCTGACCGAATCAACTCAGGTGCTGGCATTGCTGGTGGGCGCGAAGGAAGTCCGCCTCGAACCCGGCTACGAAGCGCCGAAAGGCACGCCGGTCGCCTTGACCCCGGTGGGTGAAATTTACCTGCCGCTGGAAGGCTTGATCGACGTCGAAGCCGAGCGGGCGCGCATTTCCAAGGAAATCGAAGCCACGATCAAGGAAGTCGCCAAATCCGAAGGGAAATTGAGCAACGCCAGCTTCGTCGACCGCGCTCCGGCGGAGGTCGTCGAACAGGAAAAGGCGCGTCTCGCCGAGTGGCAGGCCAAGCTCGCCCAACTGCGCGAGATGGTTTCCGCGCTCGCTTGATCTTGTCAGGGGCCACCGGACTTGCTCAGTCTGGTGGCCCTGTAAAACCCCATGGCCGCCTTTCAGAGCATCCCCGGAATAGAAGCGTCGTCGGTTGAATTGCTTGAGGCGGTCGGTTTCCTCGATGAACCGTCGCTAGCGAAGGCGAATGTCGATGCGCTTTTGCGGGAATTGGAAGCGGCGAACGCGCTGCTGAAAATTGCGGACCAAACGCCCGGTCGCGAGGAGGTCGAGCGTTGGATCGTGGCGGTCGGCGGTGGACGGCAAGTGGCCGCCAGCACGCGTGCCGAAGGGGGAGAATCCCTCGCCGCGGTCAACTACGAGCTGAATCCCGAAGTGGCCGAGATGCTGGAGAAAGCTCCATTCGCCCTGCCGCTTCCGGTGAAGCTTTTGGTCGACAAAAAATTAGCGATCCATGACATCCCGTCGGCGATCCTTTTGAACCGGGTCGTGGGCGATCTGGAGATTCGCGTGACCGAGCCCCATGCGTCGGCACCGGAACCTGCGCCTGTGGCGACTCCCGAAGTTGAATCGCCCCAAGCGTTACCCACGCCAAGGCCTTCGCCGACCGGTTCGCCCGCGAAAAAGGAAGCGGTCAAGACCGAGATCCGGCGGATGGAACCGGCGGACACTCGCAGGGCGATCGACGTCACGCGTGTGAAGTCGGTGGCGGATGTGGCGACGGTGCGGTTGAAAGGCCCGGCAGTGGTTTCTGCCGTCGATCCTGACGACCGGATTGCGTTGATTCGGGCTCCCCGGGCGGAAACCAACGCGGGCAAGAATCCCGAATCGCGCCGTTACATTCGCGGAGTGATGCACGCGAATCCCTGGCGACTTACGATGGCGGCGGCGGTGACCCTTTTGCTCGCCGTGACGTTGCCTCTGGCGATCGTTTCCGCAGGATTGCTGCTGTGGAGCGACTTGCAGCCGGAGTTACTTCCATGGGTGCCGAAATGGCTGTTGGCATTTCCTCTGGCGCTGCCGGTGGTGGGTGCTGCCTATTTTATTTGGGGCGTCGGTTCCGGGCAGTGCAAGATTTGCAACCAACCGCTATTCGTGCCCAAGGGGGCGAACAAGAACTCGAAAGCCCACCACGTGCCGGGGATTGGGTACATTATTCCCACCGCACTGCATTTGCTCGTGTTCCGTTGGTTTCGCTGCACCTATTGCGGAACCGCCGTGCGGGTGAAGGAATAGAGGTTTGAGATTTCAAATCGTTCCTATTCCCGATTCCTGCTGTCGATCACGATGGTCACCGGTCCGTCGTTCACGAGCGCGACCTTCATGTTGGCTCCGAAAACGCCGCGGCCGACGGGTTTGCCGAGCTGGGTTTCAACGAGTTTGCAGAAGCTTTCGTAGAGCGGTTCCGAAATTTCCGGTTTCGCGGAGCGAAGGAACGAAGGTCGGTTGCCTTTCTTGGTCGAGGCATGGAGGGTGAATTGGCTGACGACGATCACGTTGCCACCCGTGTCGGCGACCGACCGGTTCATCTTGCCTTCCTCGTCGGCGAAGATTCGCATGGCGACAATTTTGGCCGCGAGCCAGTCGGCATCGATTTGCGTGTCTCCATCTTCCACACCTAACAGGACGAGCAATCCTGGCCCGATTTGGGAAACGAGATGGCCGTCGACGCGGACGGAAGCTTCAAGGACACGTTGGAGAACGGCTCGCACGGGCGAAGCATTTTCCTGAAACGTGCCTTCCGAAAAGCAAGAAGCGCGAATCCGCCTTTGCTTCGGATTCGCGCTTCTTTTTGTTTGGGTTGCTTCGGCGATTTCAGTGGCTTCGTCCGTTTTCCATTCTCCCCCCGGATATTGGTAGCGAACAAGCGGCACATTCGCCGCCGAAGTTCCAAAGCTCCTCCGCGAACGGATTTGCTTTCAGATGGCAACACTTTGCTCTTAGTGTCGGCGCTGAACAAGAGGCATTGGGGGGCATTTTCGGACACATGGCCGCAAAATCGGCCATAAGGGGGGAGGGTAGGTCATCCTGTGTCTTGCCATCTCCTCTAACATTCTGGTATGAGGGCGGATGTTGGATTGCTGGAAAAGACTCTCATCCCCGTTTCGCTATGAAAAAACCCTTGAGCATTACGTGTGGTTGGGCCGCCCTAACAGGGGCTGCGCTGGGAGCTGGTTATTACCTCCCGAATCAGAACGCGTTTGCGACGGCGAAGGGCAATGCCTTCGTCGCAACCGCAGATGACGCATCGGCGGTGCATTACAACCCCGCCGGTCTCACGCAACTCACTCAACCCGAGGCTGTCGCCAGTGTCTACGCGATCCAGCTTGGAACGGAAGTGGAGCACGCGGAGGGAAAATTTCACGCCGACCGGCAATTGCAGGCGGTGCCGAGCTTGTTTTTTGCCATTCCCTTGAACGATCGCGCGACCGCGGGATTTGGTCTGAGCAGTCCGTATGGCCTCGGCAGTGAATGGGGTCAGGACACGCCTTTCCGGACCGTGGTGACGGAGGCGCACCTGATGTACATTAGCGCCACCGCCGCGCTTGGTTACGAAATCACGCCGCAGCTTTCCATCGGCGCATCGGCCTCGCTGAACGGCTCCCGCCTGCAACTGGCCCAGGGAGTGGGAATTTTTCCCAACGACTATGTGGAATTCGAAGGCGATGGCTACACGATTTCCGCGGCGCTCGGCCTGCGCTGGCAGCCTTGTGAGCGCCACGCGTTCGGTTTGACCTACAACACTCCGACCTCCACCGATCTCGATGGCGACTTCAACTCCAACTTGTTCGCAGACAGCTCGGCCAAGTTCGATTTCGAAACTCCTGCCCGGGTGACGGCCGGCTATTCGTTTCGCCCGGCGAAAGGCTGGAACATCGAGGCGAACATCGACTGGCTGGACTGGGATTCCGTCAACGTCTGGCGGCTGCGCACCTCTTCCTTGCCGGGTGGCGGGCAATCGGTCCCGTTCCATTGGAAATCCACTTTCATCTACGAACTCGGCGTCTCTTACGTCACCGAGAGCGGTTGGAAATTCGCCGTGGGCTATGACTACAACGAAAGCGCCCAACCCGACGTGACCTATAACCCGGTGGTCGGCGATGCGGATATTCAATACCTCAACGCGGGGTTCGGCCGCGACTACGAGAACTGGTCGTGGTTTGTCACCGGCCAAGTCGGCTGGGCCGACCACACCGTGCGGGGCTCGACGCCTTCTCCGGCGGGCGAAACAGTCGATGGCGACTACGAGACCTTCCACAAGGCGGTGATGGTTTCGGTGAAAAGGAGGTTTTAGGCCGGATCGCATGGAGAGGCCAGTGGCCAGGATTCAGGGGCTAGGAAAGAGTTCTCGTTCGGAGTAGCGAACTTCAATGGGACCGCGGACTTCAGTCCGCTCTTCGCCCGATGCGGACTGAAGTCCGCGCTCCCAGTGAAAGCCCCTTCTCTTTCCCTGACCACTCATCACCGGCCACTGGCCACTCCGAAGCTCACCGGCCGAACGACCCGCATTGCCCGCAGAGCTTGCACCGGTCGCTCCAATGGCGCATGAAGCGCGGCGATGACGGGACGTGAAATCCGCGACGTATTGGAGCAATCGGGGGTAACTCCTAGTCGGCAGCTTGGGCAAAATTTCCTGATCGACCCGAATTGCGCGCGCTGGATCGTGTCCCAACTCGATGCTCAACCGGACGACGCCATCGTCGAGGTGGGACCGGGGACCGGGGCGCTGAGCGAGCATTTGGTCGGAAAAGTCCGCCGCCTGATCCTGGTGGAATTCGACGCTCGGCTCGCGGCGATGTTGAAGGAGCGCTTCGCCAACGAGCCCAGCGTGGAAGTGCATCACGAGGACGGCGCGAAGTTCGATATCCGTCAGCTTTTCAAATACCGCCGGATCAAATTCCTCGGCAACCTGCCGTATTCTTCGGGCGGCGCGATTCTGAAAAATTTCCTCAACCGTCCGCATCCATTCGAGCGCGCGGTGGTGATGCTTCAGAAGGAAGTCATCGACCGTCTTGCCGCGGTCCCGCGCACGAAAGACTATGGCGTGCTGACTTTGCGGGTGCAAAGCGGCTGGCACGTGCAGCCGTTGCGGACGGTGCCGCCGGAAGCCTTTTTCCCACGTCCGCAGATTGATTCGAGCGTGGCGGTGCTGACGCCGCGTCGCGATCTGCCGCCGTTCGACGACCGGCTTTTCGACGAGCTGATCCGCCGAGGGTTTTCCCAGCGCCGGAAGCAGATGAAAAAGCACATGCCCGAGCATCCCTCGTGGGAGTCAGTGGCGGCCACGCTGGGCATCGCGCTTACCGCCCGCGCGGAGGAGGTGACGCTCGATCAATGGGTCGCGATCACTCGCGCCTATGACCCGCACCCGCTGATGGATGTTCCGCAAAAGGACGGGGAGATTTTCGATGTGGTCGACGAAAACGATCAGGTCACCGGTCAGGCGACGCGTGGAGAGGTTCACGCGAAGGGACTGCTGCACCGTGCGGTCCACGTGTTTGTGATCAACCGACGCGGCGAATTGCTCCTGCAACAGCGGTCGTTGCTCAAAGACGCACATCCGGGCGTCTGGGATTCGAGCGTTTCCGGTCACTTGGATGCGGGCGAAGACTATGCCGTCGCCGCGGTTCGCGAGTTGGAGGAGGAAATGGGCATCACGGACGCCGAACCGGTGGAGTTTGCCCGGATTGCCGCTTGCCCCGCCACGGGCTGGGAGCATGTCCGGCTTTACCGTGCCCGCTACGATGGATCGGTGCGGTTTCCCTGTGCGGAAATCGAGACTGCCCAGTGGTTTTCGCCCGCGGAGATTTCCGCTTGGGTGAAAGCCCGGCCGGAAGATTTTGCCAGCGGTTTCCTTGAGTGCTGGAAAGCGGCGGGCCAGGGAAGTTAATGGTCGAGAGACAGCGTTGCATCGTCCTCATGAGTTCGCCCGCCACGCCAGTTTCCGGAGAAGGTCGCCTTTGGGGGATCTCCTTTCTAGTGTCGCTGCTGGTGAATACGGTGTTGTTCGGCACGCTGGCGAAAATTTCTTCGATCGATTCGACCCGCCAAGCGCAGGCGTTATTGGAAGCTAGGCCGGTGGAACGTTGGGTGGCGGCGGTGATTCCTGAGCGTGGCACGCCTTCCGCTCCGTCGGTTGCGGCGGCTACTCCACGTCCGCCTGCGGCGAGGCCCGCACCCTTCTCCCGCACTTCGCCGGAACAGGCATCCGAGCGCCCCGCGGCCGCGCGTTTCATCGGCGAGCGCAACACGCGCGCTACTAGTGAGCGTGCGGCCGATGCGACGGCGCCGCCCTTGCCGTCGCAGAACGGCGTGGAAGATGAGCGACTCTTAGGGACGACGGAGAATCGTTTCCGCGAGGGGGGAGGGAACGAGGGAAATGAAGCGTCACTCGCCGAAATTGCTGCTGAGCCTCTCAAGGAAACTCCTTCGACTGCCTCTCCCAGCGAAACAAAAACTTCGCCCGCTCAGGAAGGTGCAAATCCTCGTCCGCTCGCGCAGGATCCATTGGCTCAAGGACCGAAACCGGTTGATGTCGAAGTCGAGGCGGCTAAGAGCAAACCGGAGGATTCGCCCAAGCCAATGCCTCAGGAGCCGGTCGAAACGAAACCTGCCCCTACGCCTCCCGTCGAACCGAAGCCTTCCGAGCCGGTTGGCTCAGGGGATCAAAAGAAAACCCAGATTCGGGGTTCGATTTCGCGGCAAGGCGGAGGCGCGCTGGATGTGGAGGATTCTCCGTCCGGCCGTTACCAGGCCGCTGTCATCCGGGAAGTCGAGCGCGAATGGCAGCGCAACTGCGTGAAATACAAAGAGCGCATCACGCCCGGTTTCCTGACCGTGCGTTTTGTGGTGGAATCCACCGGCAAAGTCCGCTCGGTGGATTTTCTGGAGGCTGCCGATAGCAGTGACCTTCAGAAAGGCTTCACGCTGAATTCGATCCGTGAGGCGAAGCTGCCTGCGATGCCGGCCGGTTTGAAAAAAGAACGCCGTGGCGAACCGCTCGAACTTATCTACAACTTTTATTTCCAACTATGACCGATCCCTTGATGCTCCTCGCCCAAGCTCACGCCCCCGCAACAGGAAATCCCGTGATCGAGTTTTTCCGCGAGGGCGGCTTTTTCATGTATCCGCTCATCTTCGCGTCGGTGGTCGGCGTGACGGTGATCGTGTTCAAGCTCATCACGCTCCGGCGTCGGCAGATCGTTCCCGAGTCGCTCGCGCAACGGATCGAAGCGCTCGAAGAAAGCGGCGGCCACGAAGGCTGGGAACCGCTGTGGCATGAATTTCGCCAGGGACAAAGCTCACTGGCGCGACTTGCGGCGGTGGCGTTGAAACATGCGGGCAAACCGCAGTCGGAAATCGCGCACGCGGTGGAGGCGGCGGCACGCGGCGAAATGGTGCGCATTCACTCCGGCATCGGGGCGCTCGATACCTTGGTCACGATCGGGCCTTTGCTTGGTTTGCTCGGTACCGTCAGCGGTCTCGTCGTGGTGTTCCGCGGGTTGAACGATACCTCCGATCACGTGGTGATTGCGCGCGGGATCTCCGAGGCGCTGCACACGACGATCTTTGGCATCTCCATCGCGGTCGGAGCGGTGGTCGCCCATGGCTGGTTCAGTCGGCGGATCGAGTTGATGACCTCCCGGCTGGAATCGGTGCTGGCCGATCTTTCCCACCTTTTCGGCAAATCCCACACCAACGATTGACCGGCCATGCGATTCCATCGTCCCCCTCGCAGCCGGATGTCGGTGCAGATCATTCCGATGATCGATATCCTCATCGTGCTGCTGATTTTCTTCATCACCTCGACGCACTTCAAAAAGCCGCGCGACGTGATGCGGATCGAACTACCGACCGTCCGCGAGGTGCCTTCGGATCAGGTGGCCGATCAACGTTCGGTCATCGCGGTGGATGCCGCGGGCAATGTCTCGCTCGACTCGCTGAAAGTCCCGGAAGGCTTGCTGGAGTCGTATTTGATCGCCTACCGGAAGCAAAACCCGAACGGGAAACTCGAATTGGAGGCCGACAAACAGCTCCCGCTCGAACGTCTGCTCGCCGTGTGGGATGCGTTGACCAAGGCCGGGATCGAGATTAAGGACGTGCCCGCCCGCATCCGCCTGCCGGAGAAAGGCCAATCTTCCGGCTCATGATTCTCGACATCGTCCAATACGGCACCCCGATTCTCCGCCAGCGCTGCAAGCCCGTCGAAAAAGTCGACGATGCCCTGCTGAAGCTGATCGACGACATGCTGGAAACGATGGTCGCGGCCAATGGCGTCGGCCTCGCCGCTCCTCAGATCGGAGTCGATCTACGCTTGGCCGTGATCGATGTTTCCCACGATCCGGAGTGCATTTCCTACCTCCGGGTCGACGGCCAGGAAGTGGAACTCGATTCCATCATGCCGCTCGTCTTCTTCAATCCGGAGCTGGAATACGGCGACGAAAAGGAATTCGGCGCGGAAGGTTGCCTCAGCATCAAGGGCGTGCGCGCCGAGGTGAAGCGCCCGATGGATGTCAAAGCGACCGTGCAGGTCCCCGATGGCCGCACGCTGGTGATCGAGACCGATGGCTTGCTGGCGCGGGCCTTGCAGCACGAGATCGATCACCTCAACGGCATCCTGTTCATCGACCGTTTGCCCGCCGCGGCGAAGGTGACGATGCGCGCCCGGCTGAAGCGCCTTTTCGGCCAAGCGTGAGGCTTTGATCCAATATTACGCAATTGCGTAGGATCGACATTTTCGGCCATCACGGTTAAGGAATAAGCATCCTCTCCCCAAGTGCACGATTCCTAACCCCCATCCCCCAAATGGATAACACATTCGGAATTCAAGGTTCGGGTCCGGCGTCATCGGACACAAGAGGCCCGGCGTCGGAAGGCGGAGTGGAGCTTTCCAAAGAGGATCAACCCACGGACGCGATTCCTTTCGTGCGGGTGATTAAACAGATTTCGTCGCTGACCGCGTTGATGGAGCAATACGAAGGAGCGGGCGATAAAGCCGCCACTCCGGCGAAAACGGCCGATGCCGGTCGCGGTCGTTTGGTTTTTGCCTCCACGCTTCAGCAACCCGTCCAAGAGGCGAATGGTTCGCCTGACGCCGGCGTGTGCCATCAAACCCAACTGCGCGCGATCTTCGGCGTGGAAGGGGACTTGGACGCGGGCGACATTCTTCGCCATGCTGGCGGCTTGCCGGGCGTGAGCCAAGTCGAGCGCGTGCATCCGCGAGACGTCCAAGCGGTCGAAGCGGCCCAGCGCCAGTTGGCCGCGTTGTCGCTCGGCTTGGGTGACCTGACTCTCTCGGTCGGCGGTGCGCCGGTCGAATTCATCCGCGAAGGCGAAGTCCTGCTGGCGGTGAAAACCAACGGCCACGATGTCACGCGGCCATACGAGACCCTGAGAATGGTCGCCAAAGAGGTCGGCCGCCTCAGCAAGATCGCCTGAGGTCTCGCCGCCGCGACTAACCTTTCCGTCGCGCTTTCACTCGTTCGAGCAGCGCGGCGTCCGCTTCCAGTTCGTCCGCCATCGCGCGGATGACTTCCAGGGTCGGGCGGGAGACGTGGTGCTCCATGCCTTCGACATCGCGGTAGATCGTTTCCTCATCGAGACCGAACAGACGGAGGAAACGGGTGAGCGTTTCGTGGCGTTCGATGATCGCGCGGGCGATCCGCTGGCCTTCATCGGTCAGCACGGTGCCGCGGTATTTCTCGTGTTTGACCAAGCCTTCGCCATCCAGCCGCTGGAGCATGTTGGTCACGCTGGCCTGGGAAATGCCGAGATTTTTGGAAATATCCACCGCGCGCGCATAGCCCTTCGCTTCGATCAAATGGAGGATTTGCTCGAGGTAGTCGTCCATTGCGACGGAGCCGCTGGTGCGTTGGGAACGGGCGGGCATGTGTGGGCGCGAGCGTAGGCCGATCCGGCGAATCGGGCCAAGTGCTAATGCCACGGAAGAGTTCAGTCGCAAAAAGGCGCAAGAAAGGGCGCAAAAAATCCACTAAGTTTCTCTCAGGTTCTTCCTCTTCGTTCAGGCATTGGGATTTAGTCATTTCTCTTCCTTTTGCGTTTTTGCGCTTTTTTGCGGCTGAAAATCTTCACTTGGCAGGCGGGGCGCGGCTTTCCACGGTGCGCCGCGTGTCGAGTCCCGTCGCCAATATTTCAGCCTACCTTTTCGCCGAGCTGACCGATCTCAAGTCGCTGCGCGAACGCCTGCTCGCGTTTTGCAAGCAGCGCCGCTTGAAGGGCACGATCCTGTTGAGCACGGAAGGCATCAACCTGTTCATCGCGGGCGAGCGGGAGAAGGTCGACGAGTTGGTCGAACTGCTGCGTGCGATTCCGGGGCTGGAAGGCTTGAAACCGAAATACAGCCCGAGCGACCACCAACCGTTTTCCCGCATGCTAGTGCGGATCAAAAAGGAGATCATCGCGTTCGGCGTCGAGGGCATCGAGCCGGCGAAATACACGTCGCCACGGGTCGAAGCGGCGACGTTGAAACAGTGGCTCGACGAAGGAAAACCGGTCGTGCTCTACGACACGCGCAACGACTACGAGGTGAAGCTCGGCACGTTCAAAGGCGCGATCCCGGCGGGCGTCGATCACTTCCGCGATTTCCCGGAAGCGGTGGCGGCCTTGCCCGAGGAAATGAAGGAGCAAACGGTGGTGACGTTTTGCACCGGCGGCATCCGCTGCGAGAAGGCCGCGCCGTTCATGGAGCAGGCGGGCTTCAAGAATGTCTTCCAGCTCGAAGGCGGGATCCTGAAATACTTCGAGGAAGTCGGCGGCGCGCACTACGATGGCGAGTGCTTCGTCTTCGACCAACGTGTCGGCGTCGACCCGGCGCTGCGCGAAACGCCCGCGGCGGTTTGTTTCGCCTGCCAAACGCCGCTCGATGAAACCGAGCAAATCGATCCGCGCTACGTGGCGGGCGCTTCTTGTCCGCATTGCTACAAGTCGGACGCGGACCAGCTCGCGGAACGCATCGCCCTGCGCCAGGAGGCGCTCGAACGCGTGTGTTCGCCGCTGCCGGGAAGCGTGCCCTACGATAATCACTGTCCGGTCCGCATTCCGGCGGAGTGCGATGGTCTGACGTTGCTCGACGCGCTTTGCCGCTTGTTCGCCCATGTCGAGCGGACGTTTTGGGAAGATCTTTTCGCCCAAGAGAAGCTGCTCCTGCTCTCGGGCGAACCGGTTGCGCCGGAGCAAATCGTCCGTGCGGGGGAGAGCTACCTGCGCCTCTTGCCCGCGACGGTGGAGCCGGACGTGGCCACCGGCATCCGCGTGTTGCACGAGGACGAGGCGATCGTCGTGCTGCACAAGCCCGCGCCGCTGCCGATGCATCCGAGCGGCCGCTTTCACCGGCACTCCTTGCAATGGCTCGTCAACGCCGCCTGGGATCCGGAGAAGCCGCGCGCGGTGCACCGTCTCGATGCGAATACGACGGGCATTGTGGTATTCGGCCGCACCCGCCGCTACGCGGGCAAGATGCAGGAAGGCTTCAAGCGCGGCGCGGTGGAGAAAGTTTACCTCGTGAAATGCCAAGGCCATTCCGCGGCGGATGAGTTCCAATGTGACGCGCCGATCAGCCGCGAGTCATCGCGTCTCGGCGCGCGGATGATCGATGAAGACGACGGCCACGAAGCGAAGACCATCTTCAAAGTCATCGCGCGTCAGCCGGATGGCACGGCGTTGCTGGAAGCGCGACCGATCACCGGGCGAACGAATCAGATCCGCGTGCATCTGAGGCAGCTCGGTCATCCGATCGTCGGAGATCCGGCGTACTTGGCGGACGGTTCACTCGGCGAAAAACAGACGCTCGATGTCGGCGATCCGCCGCTTTGCTTGCACGCGTGGAAACTGGCCTTCGATCACCCGGTCGATGGCCGGCGGATGGAGTTTGTCGACACGCCACCCGCTTGGGCGTAGCGCACGTTTTCAACTTGCGTCACGAGACCGATCACAAGTTGCAAACTTGTGCTACTTGGCGCGCCGTTCTTGTACTGCTGCTGCGAATTTCTCTAGCACTTCCACGGTGTCATCCCAGCCGATGCACGCGTCGGTCACGGATTGCCCGCGGACGAGCTTGCTCAAGTCCGGGACGAGCTTCTGGTTTCCTTCGACCAGGTTCGATTCGATCATCACCGAGGTGATCGCCTTCGAGCCGCCGGAGATTTGATGGCAGAGATCGTTCGCGACCAACGGCTGGTTGCGGAAGTCCTTCATCGAGTTGCCGTGCGAGCAATCGACCATCACGTGCGGCGGCAAGCCTTGCTCCTGAAGCATGAGCACGACTTCGTCGATATGGGCTTTGTCGTAGTTCGGTCCGGTTTTGCCGCCGCGCAGGATGATGTGGCAGGAATCGTTGCCCGTGGTGGAAACGATCGCCGACACGCCTTGTTTGGTGACGGAGAGAAAATGATGCGGGCGCGAGGCGGACTGCATCGCGTCGAGGGCGAGCTGGATCGAGCCGCCGGTGCCGTTTTTGAAACCGACCGGCATCGAAAGGCCGGAGGCGAGTTCGCGGTGCACCTGCGATTCGGTCGTGCGGGCACCGATCGCGCCCCAGGCGATGAGGTCGGCGATGTATTGGGGGGAAATGGTGTCGAGGAACTCCGTCGCTGCCGGAATGCCTTCGTTGGCCAGCTCCAACAGTAGTCCGCGCGCGACCCGCAGGCCGTGGTTGATGTCGAAGGAATCGTCGAGGTGCGGATCGTTGATGAGGCCTTTCCAGCCGACCGTCGTGCGCGGCTTCTCGAAATAGACGCGCATGACGACGAGCAGATCGTCGCTCAATCGTTCGGCCTCGGCCTTGAGTTTCTTGCCGTATTCGATCGCCGTTTCGGGGTCATGGATCGAGCACGGGCCGACGATCACCAGCAGGCGGTCGTCCTGGCCTTTCAAGATCGCGTCGGCCTGCTCGCGGGCGGCGCTGACGACTTCCGAGGCTTTTTCGCTCAACGGGAGGTAATAGCTCAAAACCGCCGGGGAAATGAGGGGATTGATGCCGGAAATGCGGAGGTCGTCGGTGCGGTGGCGAGTCACGGGCGGGAGGAAAGGCAAGAAAGACGCCAGAGACAAGAAACAAGAAACCAGCGAGTTCCGGGTTTTCGGGGCTTTCTCTTGTTTCTTGTCTCCGGTCTCTGGAATCTCCCCGCGCCCATGAAGAAAGAACGAGCCGACGCCCTGCTGGTTGCCCGCGGCCTGGCGGATTCCCGCGAACAGGCGAAACGCCTGATTTTGGCCGGGGAAGTGCGGTCCGGCGACCGGACGATCGACAAGCCGAGCGTGCAATTGCTCCTCGATGCCCCGCTCGAAGTCCGGGAGAAGCTCAAATACGTCGGCCGCGGCGGATTGAAAATCGAAGGCGCGCTCGATGCCTTCGGAATCGACCCGGCCGGATGGGTATGCCTCGACGTCGGCGCCTCGACCGGTGGTTTCACCGATTGCCTGCTCCAGCGCGGTGCGGCGCGCGTCCACGCCATCGACGTCGGGACGAACCAGCTCGTGTGGAAACTCCGCAGCGACCCGCGCGTGGTGGCGAAGGAGAAGTTCAACGCCCGCTACCTGACCGAGGCCGATCTCGGCGAGCGCGTGAAGCTCGTGGTGATGGATCTTTCCTTCATCTCGCTGACCAAGGTGCTCCCGGCGGTGTTTTCCGTGTTGGAGGAGGGCGGAATGGTCGTGCCGTTGATTAAGCCGCAGTTCGAGCTGGACCGGGAAGACATCGGCAAAGGCGGCATCGTCCGCGATCCGGCGCTGCACGAACGCGCGGTGGAGAAAATCCGTCGCTTCGTCGAGGAATCCGGGCGCGAATGGCGCGGGCTGATCGAAAGCCCCATTACCGGCACCGACGGCAATAAAGAGTTCCTCGCCTGGATCGCCTGAGTCGCGGGGAGCCTGCTCCGGCTTGCAGGTTCCCGGATTTCGGCTACCGCTGCGTCATGCCGACCCGCTTTTCCGGGATTTTCCGTTCGTTCGTCTGCCTGCTTTCGGGCGCGCTATTGTCGCTCGCCTTCGCGCCCGTCACGTTCGGTCCGATCGTGTGGGTTGCCCTGCTGCCGATGGTCGCCGTGTTGTGGACCGTCGGCGGAAAGCGACGCGGCTGGAAAGGCTTCGGCTACGGTTGGTTGGCGGGCTTCGCGTTCTTCGCCCTCAATCTCAAGTGGCTGAACACGGTTTCCTGGGCCGGGGCCTTGATCCTGCCCGCTTACCTCGCCCTATTTTTCGCCGCGTTCGGCGCCTTCGCCGCGACGTGGGGTCGAGTTGAGCCTTTAGGCGAGGAAGGTCTTCCAGGGCGGAGCCGGGCGTGGAGTTCCTTGCGCATCGCTTTCGTCAACGCGGTTGTCTGGAGCGGACTCGAATGGCTGCGCGGCTGGTTGCTGACCGGCTTTGGGTGGAACGGTCTGGGCGTCGGCCTGCACAGCACGGCGTGGCTGGCCCAAGCGGCGGACTTGTTCGGCGTGACCGGGCTTTCGGGCATCGTGATGTTCGTGGGGCTGCTGCTGTTGCAGGCGCTGCGCGGTTTTTTCCTCCAAAAACGGAAACCGTGGCGGGAACTCGGCGTGGCGGGAGGCGTGCTCGCGGCCTTGACGATTTACGGGGCGATTCGATCGGCCACCGTGGAAAAAGGCGAATCGGTGACGCTGCGCGCGTTGCTGGTGCAGCTCAACATTCCGCAGCTAGCCGCGCGACCGCTGTGGGAGCCGGAAGAAATCCACATGGCCTACGAGGAGGAAACCTCGCAGGCGCTGGATGCTTTGCGGGCGAAAGGCGTGAAGGCCGATTGGGTGATCTGGCCGGAGTCCGCGCTGACCGGGCGATTGCTCCGCATGGCGGACGATTCCTGGGCGATGTGGGATCAGAACATCGAGACCATCGAGCGCGTCCGCGAGAAGGATGAGTTCACCTTGATGATGGGCCTGACCGAACTCGAAGGCGAGGCGGTGGAGGGCGGATTCGCTCAAAAAGAAAAAGGCCTCGCCTGGAACTCGCTGGTCGTTTTGCCGCCGAAAAGCGACCTGATGACGTTTCGCAAACACCACCTCGTTTTCTTCGGCGAAACCATTCCGCTGGTGGATCAGATCCCCTTGCTGAAGAAGATTTACGAACAACAGGCCAAGGTCGAATACAGCGGTTCCTATTCCTCGGGCGTCAGCCTGGAACCGCTCGCCGTGAAGGCGGGCGATACCGAGATCGGCGTGATTCCCTCGGTTTGCTTCGAAGATACCGTCGGTCGCCTGGAGCGGAAATTCGTGCGCCCGGGACCGCAACTGATCGTGAACATCACCAACGACGGCTGGTTCAAGGAAAGCGAAGCCGCCGAACAACACTTCCACAACTCCCTGTTCCGCGCCATCGAACTGCGGCGACCAATGGTGCGTTGTTCCAACACCGGCGTCACCGCGGCGGTCTCCGCGACCGGCCGGACGCTGCAAAAGCTCGTGAATGACAAGGGCAACCACTTCACGCGCGGCACCCTCCTGGCCGAACTGCCCATCCCCCTGAAGCCCGCGTTTTCCCTCTACGCCCTAACCGGCGACTGGCCGGTGATCGGGTTGGGGCTGTTAGCGTTGGTGGTGGGGTTTAGAGGGAGGACGCCTAAGGAAGTCATGGGGAGGGAGGCTCGTTGAAATCGTAGTCTCCCCTCGTGAGAGGAGTGACTCATTCCAGCGAATTCGGAGGTTCATGGGATGGTGTTTCAATCCGCGCCCCTGCGTGAGGGGCGACGCAGTCGCCGTGATGCATGGTCCAGTTGGAGGTCGTTTCAATCCGCGCCCCTGCGTGAGGGGCGACCGTAGTTCTTGGTCGGAAGCATCTCGACCTTGTTGTTTCAATCCGCGCCCCTGCGTGAGGGGCGACGGAGGTGCCCGATGAGCATCCTGGCGGTGATGGTGTTTCAATCCGCGCCCCTGCGTGAGGGGCGACATTACGAAGACAACGGCACGCGCCAAGCCTTCACGGTTTCAATCCGCGCCCCTGCGTGAGGGGCGACGAAGATCGCCCAAAAATACCACCAGCTCGGCAAGGTTTCAATCCGCGCCCCTGCGTGAGGGGCGACCGGCCAGCCTTTGCGGGCAAGTTCCATCGCGGAAGGTTTCAATCCGCGCCCCTGCGTGAGGGGCGACCCGCGGTAAGTTCATGCGGGTCGCGCCGGACAAGCGTTTCAATCCGCGCCCCTGCGTGAGGGGCGACTCGCACCGCTTCGTGTCTGTAACTTAACCTGGAAGTTTCATTCCGCGCCCCTGCGTGAGGGGCGACTAGGGGTTCGGACCTTTGCCGGCGTCATAGTCACAGTTTCAATCCGCGCCCCTGCGTGAGGGGCGACCCTCGATGAAACATGAGGGGATGGCCCCGTAGGTGTTTCAATCCGCGCCCCTGCGTGAGGGGCGACGATCGATGCGTGACGCTCGCGGTTCAGGACTCGAGTTTCAATCCGCGCCCCTGCGTGAGGGGCGACCGGGCGTCAGCATGGAATCCATCCAATCAATGGTGGTTTCAATCCGCGCCCCTGCGTGAGGGGCGACACGCTCCGGCGCGCACTCGGGCATTCCAAGCGCTGTTTCAATCCGCGCCCCTGCGTGAGGGGCGACGCGCGTCGGCCGGCAGCGGGGCCACTCCCCGAAGTTTCAATCCGCGCCCCTGCGTGAGGGGCGACCAGGCCAAACTCGCGGATGATATCGGTCATTTTTTGTTTCAATCCGCGCCCCTGCGTGAGGGGCGACGCTGGTACACGGCAATAGTGACTTCATGGTCAGAGGAGTTTCAATCCGCGCCCCTGCGTGAGGGGCGACGCTCCCAGCGGATCTCCAACACCTGGTGGCCGAAGTTTCAATCCGCGCCCCTGCGTGAGGGGCGACCATTTGGACCCGTGGATGTGGCGGCGAAATCGAAGTTTCAATCCGCGCCCCTGCGTGAGGGGCGACGAGTTGGCAGCGGTTCTGGCGGATGCGTAGAACTGGTTTCAATCCGCGCCCCTGCGTGAGGGGCGACTCGGGCACGCACTCGACCTGCACCTGAAACCCTTGTTTCAATCCGCGCCCCTGCGTGAGGGGCGACGCTCGAAGCTGGAGACGGGCTCACCCATTCGTTGTTTCAATCCGCGCCCCTGCGTGAGGGGCGACTCACGGGTGCCGGGCTTACCAACCGGCCCAAGTTGTTTCAATCCGCGCCCCTGCGTGAGGGGCGACTGTCAAAGTTGCCCCATTCCTCGGTCAGTCGCTGTTTCAATCCGCGCCCCTGCGTGAGGGGCGACCTTCTTCGTCGATTCCACTCCCGCATCCGTGCCTTGTTTCAATCCGCGCCCCTGCGTGAGGGGCGACAATCTGGCGGCTGCGCGAAGGCTTCCCCGATGTGGTTTCAATCCGCGCCCCTGCGTGAGGGGCGACGACGGAGAAGGCAAGCCGATCACCGAGCCTCAAGTTTCAATCCGCGCCCCTGCGTGAGGGGCGACGCCTCCCTTTATGTCTCTGATTGTAGAGAGACAGTTTCAATCCGCGCCCCTGCGTGAGGGGCGACCAATCCGAGAGACGCTAACGATAAGCCTTTTGAAGTTTCAATCCGCGCCCCTGCGTGAGGGGCGACCGCGGAAAACGGATACCGCCTCTTGACGTTTGAAGTTTCAATCCGCGCCCCTGCGTGAGGGGCGACCATGAAACGAGATGGGTGTCAGCCGAAAGCGATGTTTCAATCCGCGCCCCTGCGTGAGGGGCGACGCTGCCGCATACGGGCGCGCCTTGTCCAGCAGCTGTTTCAATCCGCGCCCCTGCGTGAGGGGCGACCCACCGCGCCCTCGTAGGTGGTGGCGCGCAAGGTGTTTCAATCCGCGCCCCTGCGTGAGGGGCGACCGCAGGATGCCCGCACAAGCTGTGGCGCTCAAAAAGTTTCAATCCGCGCCCCTGCGTGAGGGGCGACGCGAAAAACTGGCGGCCTTCGCGGTCTTCTTCTTGTTTCAATCCGCGCCCCTGCGTGAGGGGCGACGGTAAAACGTGGTCCCGAAGCGGGTGATTTTTTCGTTTCAATCCGCGCCCCTGCGTGAGGGGCGACGGAGGTCATGGAGCCGAATCAGACCTACACCATTGTTTCAATCCGCGCCCCTGCGTGAGGGGCGACGCAAAGGAATGTGGCTGGCGTTGAGCTGCAATGGTTTCAATCCGCGCCCCTGCGTGAGGGGCGACCTTCTAGCCGACGCTCGATCCGCTTCACCGCGAAGTTTCAATCCGCGCCCCTGCGTGAGGGGCGACACGCCATCGCGGGCGGAAGGAAGCGCCACAAGGTGTTTCAATCCGCGCCCCTGCGTGAGGGGCGACAGGTCATGGCCGAGGTGAAGGCGCTGGCGCTGATGTTTCAATCCGCGCCCCTGCGTGAGGGGCGACTTTGAGACCGCGCTCAAGGCGGCCGGCTGGGAGGTGTTTCAATCCGCGCCCCTGCGTGAGGGGCGACCGAGGCATGCAGCCCATTGAGCTTTGCAAGCTGAATGTTTCAATCCGCGCCCCTGCGTGAGGGGCGACCGCCGACGCCCATCGCAGCACGTCGTACCGAATGTTTCAATCCGCGCCCCTGCGTGAGGGGCGACCGCCCGATGGATCGGCGAACGCATCCAAGCGGTGGTTTCAATCCGCGCCCCTGCGTGAGGGGCGACAACTCTCAACAGGACGCCCGGGCGGCAAATGGTTGTTTCAATCCGCGCCCCTGCGTGAGGGGCGACGGCTCGCCACTGCCCCGAGCTCCCGCACGTTTTTGTTTCAATCCGCGCCCCTGCGTGAGGGGCGACCTCGCCCGAAGTCGTCGATGGAGCCGACTTGATCGTTTCAATCCGCGCCCCTGCGTGAGGGGCGACTGCCACCGGACTTGATCGCAGCGACCACGCGTCGGTTTCAATCCGCGCCCCTGCGTGAGGGGCGACGCAGCAGCGGAGCGCGTGGGGCAAGCGCCTGAAGTTTCAATCCGCGCCCCTGCGTGAGGGGCGACGCACCACGTGGGCGTTCGGGTTCTCTTCGGGGTTGTTTCAATCCGCGCCCCTGCGTGAGGGGCGACGATGGTCGGGATGCTCTACGGCTCGGGCCTAAGTTTCAATCCGCGCCCCTGCGTGAGGGGCGACTTGGCGAAATCCGCCGTTCCAGACGTTGGTGAGGGGTTTCAATCCGCGCCCCTGCGTGAGGGGCGACTGGACCCTCTCGCCTCTTGCCGCTTACACCCCAGGTTTCAATCCGCGCCCCTGCGTGAGGGGCGACCCTTCACCTCACGGTTGTAGCGGCACAACACCGCAGTTTCAATCCGCGCCCCTGCGTGAGGGGCGACCCGAGGACCCCGTCATGATCATCGTCGACGAAGCGTTTCAATCCGCGCCCCTGCGTGAGGGGCGACCTTTTTTCCGCGATGTGATTAAGGCCATTAAGGAGTTTCAATCCGCGCCCCTGCGTGAGGGGCGACAAGCCGAGGCTCGTCGGTGGCCTTCGCTTCAATGTTTCAATCCGCGCCCCTGCGTGAGGGGCGACCATCTGCACCACCCGCATGGGCCCCAGCTTGATGTTTCAATCCGCGCCCCTGCGTGAGGGGCGACTTTTCGTTCACTAAGGCCCCGGGCAGGAGTCGGTAGTTTCAATCCGCGCCCCTGCGTGAGGGGCGACTCCATGTCGCGCGCTTTCCTTTGGGTCGATTATCCGTTTCAATCCGCGCCCCTGCGTGAGGGGCGACCTTCTCCGGCTTCGAGCTGTCGTCACGATCAGGGGTTTCAATCCGCGCCCCTGCGTGAGGGGCGACAAACTCGCCGGGTTGCTGAAATTGCCGGGTTGCCGGTTTCAATCCGCGCCCCTGCGTGAGGGGCGACGCCCCGAACCCGGTTTAATGTTAATATCAACCTGTTTCAATCCGCGCCCCTGCGTGAGGGGCGACCGCAAAACCTCGAAAGATTACACCCAATTAGATGTTTCAATCCGCGCCCCTGCGTGAGGGGCGACTCGGTCGCGCTCGCGTTGGTCGTGGTGGCGCGCAGTTTCAATCCGCGCCCCTGCGTGAGGGGCGACGTGCATTGGACGCCAGCCCAGCCAGTGAGGTGAGGTTTCAATCCGCGCCCCTGCGTGAGGGGCGACGGTTGAACCTCGACACCTGCGACGCGTGTTCGATGTTTCAATCCGCGCCCCTGCGTGAGGGGCGACAAAAACGGAGGCGGTTGGGAAACCGAAGAATTCTGTTTCAATCCGCGCCCCTGCGTGAGGGGCGACCCTGACCAAGGCTTTATCCCCTCACAATGCGAAGTTTCAATCCGCGCCCCTGCGTGAGGGGCGACCTTGGCGGGCCGGATGAGCGAACCGTGGCGACAGTGTTTCAATCCGCGCCCCTGCGTGAGGGGCGACCCGCCCGAGAGGAGTTGGGTGAGCGAATCCGCGGTTTCAATCCGCGCCCCTGCGTGAGGGGCGACCGCGGCAGTCTGCAAACTTTGTTTCTGTAGGGGAAGAAAAGACTGTTCCGCGAACCTCGCGTATCCTTCGCCTGCGAACAAAAATTTGTCGTTTTTGGGTCTGTCAAAGAGCGGATTGTCAGCAGGTTACGCCTTCCGCGAATCTCCCCGGGATTGATGACCACTTGGGGTTCGCGCAAGACGCCTGTTGGTCAGTAGAAGGCAAACTGTCGAACGCTGGGTCAAACGACAAGCGTTCCATCGACATCGTATCCGTCGTTCGCACCGTGGTGCTCCACCTTGTGATGCCAATTCGAGCCCAGATGGTAAAACCGGATGCTATCCGTTTGCCCATCGATGAGTTCCAGCAAGCGGGCTTTGAGCGCGGTAAATTGAGCGGGATCGACTTTACACTCGAAGACGGAGTTTTGTACCCGCTGGCCATAGTCGAGACAGGCTTTCGCCACCCGCCTTAACCGGGAGCGGCCTGCGGGAGTCGTAGTGGAGACATCGTAGGTAACGAGAACGTACATGGCTATTTGGCCAGAAAGGCGGGATAGGCATCGAGATCACCCCGGATGTGTCGGGCAAGCAGCCTTGCCTGCAGATGGGGAAGGAGACCGACGGTGGTGCGCTCGTCGAGGAACGGATGCACGATTTCATCCTGTTTCCGCTCTTGCCACGCGGTCAGCACCTTTTTGCGAGAAGCATCTTTCAAGAGGACCGCGCCGTTCTCTTTGATTTCGAAATCCGAGGCGTCGATCTGTCGCCGGTTAAACAAGGATAGCGCGGTTCGATCCGCCAGAAACGCGCGAAACTCTTCCATCAAATCGAGAGCCAACGAGGGACGACCCGGGCGATCGCGGTGGAGGAATCCGCATTGGGAATCCAACCCGCAGCTTTCCAGCGCGCTACGGCAGTCGTGCATGAGGAGAACGTAGAGAAAGGACAAGAGCGCGTTTACCGGATCTAAGGGTGGTCGCCTCGACCGACCGCTCATGGCGATGGCTGGGTCATGATTCACCAGCAAGTGAGGGAAAACCGAAAAGTAACTTACGGCCGCATCACCTTCGACGCCACGTAGCGATTCCAGCCCCGTCGCTCTCATCGCCAAGCCAATCCGCACTTGGATCGTGTCGCCCGCTTGAAGCAGTTCCGCCGCTTTTGCCGCGTCCTTCGCTCCATGGTCGCGGACGGCCCGCATCAACACGTGCCTGCTGTTCGCCAATTTCGCGGCCACCATGTTTGCGGCGATCGCCACGGCAGCGGGTTCGTGGTCCGCGCGCCGGTATTGTTCGCGCCTCAGCAGAATGTTGCCGGACGTGAACCCGTTCGTGCTCGCCATGAATTTTCCATGAGGCGTGTGGAAAGAAAGAGCCACCCCAGCTTCCGCGCATGCGGCCATGAGCGCGGCGGAAGCCGAAATGTCCCACCCAAAGCAAGCGATGCCATCCAGATTGTGCAGCGGCACGCGCAACTTGGTTTCTCCCTCGTGCCGGATTTCCACCGCCGCGCCATCTTTGCGCAGATAGGCTCCTTCCAACGTGACGAACAGCGTGTTCAAGTGGCGTCTCATGGCGGATGCGGTAACGATTGAAGATTCGAGGAAAACCACGCCGCCGCGCCCTTTTTGAAGCGCAAGGCCGTGGGCTGGCAAATTTCAATCAACGAGCAGGCGTCACAGCGGCGTGGCTCGTACTCCGCCAGAGGGGTGACGGCATGCCGGAAGCACGACTGGATCGCCCCTGCGGTCGTCGAGACTAATTCCCTCAATACGGGGTCGAAAGCGACCTCCGTTCGCCTGCGCTTTTCGCCATAGTAAAGGCAACCGTTGGGAATCGATCGCTCGAGCATTTCCTCAAGGCAGATCGCTTGGGCGCAAAGCTGCACCTCGTCCGCACGATGGGACTTGGGTTTGCCGCGTTTGTATTCGACCGGGAGGACACGGCCGTCCGAGTGGAATTCAACAATGTCGCACTGGCCGGAAAGTCCTATTTCGAGTGACCGCACCGGAATGCCGCGCGTGATTCGAACGCCGGGCCGGCGTTCATCCGGGCCCTCGTGCGCCCGGGTATGCATGACCTTGCCCTCCGCCGTGAAACGGTTCTCCGCCCACGCCTGCTCCAGATGAATGAGCGCGCACTGTCTCGGGCAATACAGCCAGTGCTGCAAGGCCGAGATGGGGACAAGCTCGTCTTCGCTGAAATTCATCAGGCTCCGGGTTTGGGGTTCTTTATCCGGGATTTCAGCCGCCGACCCCGCGAAGTGAGCCGGTAGCGTTGGGCCGGACTGCGGGGCGAGCCAGGATCCGTCATTTCGATCAGGCCCAGGACCAATGCCGGGTGCAGGTAGTTTTTCCGGAAAGTCGGTCTGTGACGAAGCTCCAGGCGTTCCAACAGGATGGCGACCGTCGCTTCCTCATGGTCGTCGAAACCGCGAACGAGCGATTTTACTTGGTCGCTTACTTGATCGGTTACTTGGTCGCTTTGGGGCATGACAACCAACGCATCGAGGATCGCGGTTAACATGAACTCCACAAACGGGGTGGCTTCCGCCAGTCGATCCGCCTCGCCGAGCGCGGCGTAATAATCCCCTTGGCGCTCGCGAACCAAGTCTTCCACCGGTAAATAGGCGAGATCCGCGTGCCAAGATGCAAGGCGAGCGATTGCCAAAGCCTGCCCATCCGGCCATTCCCGTCCGCGAAGGGGTGAATGAACTCGATCTCGTAGTGGAGAATGGAACTCGCGATGAGCGGGTGAAGCTCCGTTGTCGCCAGCCAGCGGAAGAGATCGCCGACCAGATGCTCCACACGGTCGGCGGGAGGAGCCATATGGACCAGCCGGTCCCCGCGATAGATGCCAACGCCTCCTTTCCGGAACGCACCGGCCTCCTCCACTAGGGCGCGCATCATGATGCCGTGGGCCGTGAGGAAATCCTCCACGGAAGCAGTCCGCCAATCGCCGAAACGATCGTAGCAATCGATGGCGTTTCGCACTTCCTGGATTTCCCGGGGCGTTCCCAGCACGTGCTTGCCTTCGAGAATCGCCGTGACCTGGTCGAGGCTCAGGCTGTTGTTCTCGATCGCCAGCGAAGCCTGGATGGTGCGGATGCGGTTTTCCTTCCGGAGCCGTGGCGAAATCGTGCTTTTCCCGCCTCCGACCCATGCCCCGGTTCGCTCGCAGATGTCCGCGACCAGGCCGAGGATCCGCGGAGTGATGGTAAAGGGCGGTGGTTTGGGAGAGGCCATGACGTTCAATCTTCGAATTCCCCGTCATCCGGATATTGCACCGGCGGGGTGCCGGCGGTCGACAGCAGTTTTGGCCGCTTGAAGGCGCGGACATCCGCCTCGCCGGTGCAGGTGACGGGGAACAGCCACTCGTCGCCGTAATCGAAGAGAAACATCATCTTCTTATGCGGCTTGAAAACGGCGTCCAATCGCGTGGATCGCACGCCCGTATCCCCCTCCTTAGCCTCCTCGCCGATGTCGGCGAAGAGAGTGTATTCCTCTTCGCTCCGGCAGGTGTTCTTCAAGTTGTCGTAGAAGCCGAAACAATGGTCCATGTCGAAACCGACGGCTTCGATGATGGCATAGGCGAGCGCTTCGAGCGTATGCTCCGCGGGCAACTGGAGATCCGCGCTCCAGTCGCCGTGTTCGATGTGGAAGGTGAGGGATTTCACTGCATCAGATGCGTTCGATGACTTCGACGCCGTCGGGAATTGCGGAGCGGTCGATGATAACCTCATAGTCTGCGAAGGAGCGGGGCACCTCCACACCCTCCTTCTTCTTGATCGAAACCGCATCGAAGAGCTTGTGAGAGGACGCTTTGCCGAGCTCGTTGGCGTGTTTGAAAACGATCAACCCGCGCGGGTTCATACTGCCGGCGGGGCGGGCGGCGGATTGGTCGAACTGGAAGGCATTCTCGAATGCGTTGAAGAGGATTTCGAGGTCGGCTTCGTCGAAGCCGGTTTGTTTCGCCAGGAAGGGGTTCACAAAGCCGTGGGCTTTGTAGAGGCCATAAGGGATGGTGAACTTGCGGCCCATGGTCCGCTCTTTCTCGATATCTTTCTCGTTGGTGACGGACGTGCGGGTGATGGCGTGTTCGCTGGAGACGATGGGATCGATCGAGCGGGCGAATGAAACCTGAACCGGTCCACGGACCTGACCACAGTTAACCTCGGTGGACATTACGGCACCAAAAGTCCGGACATCGTAGTAGGTCTGGCACATCCATTCGGTGGCTTTGTCCTTCTTGCCGTCTTTCGGAGCCTTGGCTTCGGCGGCCGGGATTCCGACAGCGGCATGGGCATCCTTGTGCTGGAGGTTGTGAACCGCCCCTTCGGTGAAATAGATCCGGCTACCGTCGTTCCCATTGCCGGTCAGGGCGATGAAGTTGCGGATCTTGCGCTTGAGGCAGACATCGGTGACGAGTCCTTGGCCGGATTCCACGTCGATGCGGGGAAGATTGCCGGCATCGGGGTCTCCGTTGGGATTTGCGTCCTGGGCGTCGAAGAGGAAGATGAAGTCGTAGCGGTTGTTCATGGGAGTTGAGAGTAATGGATTGAGATTCGAGAGTCGAAATCATGGGGCTTCGTTGGAGTCGCTCGTCGTGTCCTTTTTGGTGAAGAAGTCCTTGCGCTGGTGGTAGTAGCCGATGGCGAAAATGCCTTGCTTCTGTAGAGTCAGGTGGTTCGGAAATCCCGAAGGTGGGAGCTCGGCCGCGATGTCTTGAACCAGTCGCTCCCGGAAGGTCTTCGCCATTCTTGCTTTCTCGGAGCCAATGCGCTCGGCCAACGCTCCGTTTGGCATCTTCTCCAAGTGGTGCTGGTAGGTCCGAAGCAATTTGGGAAAGACGCTAGCAGGCGTGGCGGAGGCTGCGCTGTAGAAGCGGTCGCGGATGCCCGCGTTGACGTTTCCGAGTGCGTCTTCCTGGGTTTTTTCCATCGCGGAGAAGAGCCTGCCGAGAAGATAGGCAGGATCGGTATTGGCGGTGTCTAGCATGGTGGGGATTTCGAGTTTGTGATTTCGGACCAGGACCGCCTTTAAAGTGGCGGCACGGAGGTAGCTGATGGTTCGGTCTGCTTGGATACGGCGGATGATGGCTGAGAAAAGCCCCTCGGGGTAAGGAGTGCCCTCGACGATTGCCCGGGTGAGAGCTCCACCGAGAAGTGGTGGGATCTCATCGGCGACACGGGCCGTTTCCCGGAGGATTTGCCAGATCGCCGGAAACTCGGGATCCGGGAGCCGGCTGCCTGTGGCCTTGGTGAACTGACGGACTATCTTCAGGCATTCGTGGTGATCGTGCAGTTTCGCGATCAGGTCCGCGATGGTGGAACGGTGAAAGAAGCGGATGGAAACGCGGGCCGCATTCGGGGCGAGCCCGAGAATGTAAAAGGGAGTTTCCGATTCGCCCTGTTCTTCGTAGCGGCTACCGGAGCGGACGGCTTCGAGAAGCTGTTGGACTTGGGTTCGTCGGGTCGTGTCTTGAACCTCCTCTACGACTTGGGAGCCGCCGGAGAAGAGGTCGGCGAAAAGATCTTCAACCACGGTGGGCTTTTCGGTCCAAAAGACGGTGGTGGTGTCGCCGATGCGGATGCGGTGTTTCTTCGACTTGGGGCCGTTGAGCAGAGAATTCAGCGCCGTGCCATACTGGAAGGCCGCTTTCTCGCTGACCGGAGCATTAAAGCTTTGGCTTTTTCCGTAGGATTCATAGGCGGTGGCGTTGAAGGAAACGATGGATGCCCCGGCCGCTTGAGAGCCCGTAACGCCCTTGATCTTGGGGTGGAGCCGTGCCACGGGCCCGACGCTGCCGGTCAGCAGACATTGGGCGGATTCGTCGCCTTTCAAATCCTCGTCCATGGTGCCGCGCCACCATTCCTGGATGCGCTTCGACTCGTGAACGGGCCGCTTTTCTCCCTGAAGGATAAAGATGCCGAAGCCAGTGCCAACTTCGTTGAGAATGGGGAACTCGGCGAGCCGCTCGGATGACCATTGTTCTAAGAAACGGCAGACGGCGGAAAATGAGACGTCGTGAATGGTGTTCTCAAGTTCGGCATGACGTTGGCGTAATGCTTCAAAGCGCTTCGCGCCAAAGCCGTCCGGCTTGTCCTCCGGTTGTCTGCCGAGGAGGTAGGTCTGATTGTCCCAAAGCAGACCCGGATTGATGCCAGCGCCGGGAGGCTTCGCTTCACCGGGAACGAGCATGACGGTGTTCTGAAGCTTTCCCTTTTCGTCTGGGGTGCGCGCGTCCTCGATGGCGAAAAGCGAGCCATCCGCTTTCAGCACGATGCGGAAGCTGATCTTCTGCGGCGAGAATCCCGGTGGGGCGATCTCGTAGGCAGGATCGTCCGCAAGGCGGCTGTAAAGTTCGTTGAGGGATTGGAGAATCATGCCTTGGTGGGGAAAGGAAGTTCGGGGACTCGGATGACACCGTCGGTCATGGTGGCGCGGAAGAAGTGCGGGGTGGTGGCGCGGACCTTCTTGGTGGCGCGGTCCTGATCGAACTCGATGTCGTGGAGCATGAAGCCGAGATCCTTCTCACCGAGCAACGAGGCGTCGGGTTTCGGAAGGTCGGCCTCGCTTTCAATGAGTTCGAATCGGACGGGAAACTCGCGGCAGCCGAAGTAGGGTTGCTGGAAGGCTTGTCCCTTCCGAGCGCGGCGCTTGAACATGTCAAGGTGCTTGCCGACCGCTTCGTTCTCCGGTGACGGGGCTTCGCCCTTCTCCATGCGCGGATCGAGCACGCGAACGTGGGCCTTGATCAGATAGGCCACGTCCTTGAGGAGGAGCGAGGCTCGCTGTTGCCGATTCTCGGCTACATCCATGGTTGGCCGGATCTCCGGGTTGGCCATCGCGGCGTTGACGCCGGTGCCGCCTTTCACGGGTATCTTGGAGGCGATTTCGTTGCGACGGATGTTCGTGAAGCGGATGGGATTGAGAACGCGGATTTCGTCGATGATCCAGCGGATTTGGGGTTTCCAATAGATGGCCTCCAGAATGCCGCGGGCGGCAGAGGGCGTCATCACGTCGTAGGAAACGCGTTCGACCTTCATTTCAGGCCGGCTGAAGAGGGCGTAGTCACCGGAGACTTTGAGGTGAATTCCGTAGTTCATGAGGAATGGGGTTGATGCGCTGACGAAATGGTGTCAAAATGCAGTCATGGCGACGTTGACGATCCGGAATGTCCCGAATGAACTGCACGATGCTTTGAAGGAGCGTGCGCGGAAAAATCGGAGGAGTGTGAACCAAGAGGTCATCGCTGAATTGGCGGCTGTGGCGCACGTTGAAGAATCCTTCGGTAACGCCGTGATTGAAAAGATCTGGGAAATGAGATCCCGCATGAAGGGGTTCATGACGGCTGACGAAATTGATGCAGCGAAGGAAGAAGGACGGAAGTGACAATTCACTGTAATTATTGTCCAGAAATCTTTTGACCGGGGCGCTGTGTCAAGGTATTCATGCGCCCATGACGGTGATTGACTGCACGGTGCTCGCCGATTTTTTGGTGGGAGAATCGGAACTCCAGCAAAGAGCCCAACGACTTTGGCAAGAAGACCCTCATTGGATTTCCCCTGCACTATGGAGATACGAGCTTGGTAGCGTTCTGGGTAAGTATTTCCGTGCGGGGAGAATTGACCTAGACCTAATGTCGGAGCTTTTGGCGGTGAGTGAAGGTTTGGTTTTTGAAACGGTGGATGAAATTGATCCTGCATTAATCGCCAAGATCTCAGTTTCGAGAGGCCTTTCATTTTATGACGCAAGCTACGTTTGTTTGGCGATGAACCGGAATCTGCCGCTACGCACCCGGGATTCGAAGATTTTGAAATTTTGTGCGGATTTGGCCAAACCGATGCCGATGTGATTGTGATGAAATAAGTTGTTGTCAGGGATTTTTGTTAGAAGATCCCTGCGGATTGAAACACTGTGATTATCGTCCAGTGGGTCTTATTGGTAGCGAGGCATCTTCCGAGATGCCTCGCTTTTTTGGGTTCGCGGTCGAGATCATCCGTCGCAGACAAGGGTTCGGGTGGATGTGTCGCCATCGGCGAAGGTGATGCCGAAGTCGTCGGAGTAATTCAGCTCCTTCGAAATGAGCGCGTGGAACTGATCGTCGCGCAGGGCTTCAAAGGAGCGGAGGTTGTCGTCCCGGAGCTTTGGCGAAATCTGGACGGTGTAGCGCTGGAGAGCTCGCAGGAGATTCCGATTCAGGGGGATCGTAGGATTCCGCAATTGGTTGATCAATGTGCGGGCCTGGTCGTCGAAGGGGATGATGACGGGAATCTGCCAGTCGTCGATGAGACGGAAATTCGCGGCAGCGGTTTGAAACTGGAACTTGAAGGGGAGCGTCTTGTCCCGGCCGTCGAGCTTGAACTCTGAAAGGATATCCTTGGAATCCCAACGGCGGCTTTGCTGGTAGTAGTAGAGGTCAAAGTAGTGGCGGATCGCTTCCTCGCCGAGGAGGTCGTCGTGGAGGTCGATCAACTGTCGGGCGACCTGAGCGGTTTCGCGGAAGTAGGATTCACCGCGCTGGTCTTCAGCCTCGAAGATGTAGGTTTGGCCGACGGAGAGTCGACCGTTGCGGTTGCAGCGACCGGCGGCTTGAGCGATGGAATCAAGTCCAGCGAGGGAACGATAGACGACGGGAAAATCAACATCGACTCCGGCTTCGATGAGCTGGGTGGAAATGACGCGGACGGCGAGGTCCTTGCTCAGGCGGTCGCGGATTTCGCGGAGAATGAGCGAACGATGCTCCGGGCACATCAGTGCGGACAGGTGAAAGTGCCCGTCGCCGCTACCAATCAGGCGGAAGAGTTTCTGGGCGTGCTTGCGTCGGTTGACGATGCAGAGAACTTGGGAGTGTCCCATGAGCCTAACGGCGAGATCAGAATCCGGGACCGCGCCGATAAAATCGAGATCGACGCGCTTGAGGGAGGCGAACAGTGACTGTGTGTCGTTGATGATTTCGCGAGGTTCCCTGAGGCCGATTTTGAAGTCAGTCTCATGGTGGCCGATGGCGGGCTGGGTAGCGGTGCAGAGAACTGTGGACGTGTGGTAGTGATCGGAAAGCTCTTGGAGAACCCGAAGACAGGGCGCGAGGAAATCGACGGGGAGGGTCTGGGCCTCGTCGAGGATGACGACCGAGTTCGCGATGTGGTGGAGCTTGCGCGAGCGGGAGGTCTTCGCGGCGTAGAGGGATTCGTAGAACTGGACGGCGGTGGTGATGACGACGGGTGCATCCCAGTTTTCAGCAGCCAGGCGGGATTGGGTGGTTTCCTTCTCCGGTGAGAGGGCCGAGTGGTGCTCAATGAGCGGGGTGAACGTATCCGACAGGAGCGGAGCTAGGATCTCGCGGATGACCTCGGCGTTCTGCTCGATGATCGAGGTGAACGGGACGACGAAAATCACGCGGGATTGACCGTGGGTGAGTGCATGCCTTAGCGCGAAGCTCAACGACGACAGGGTTTTTCCTCCGCCAGTGGGAACCGTCAGGGTGAAGATGCCGGGGGATTGGGCTGACTTCGTTCGACAGTCTTCGACCACTTTCCTCCGCTGGGTAGCGACGGTGTCATCAGGCGACGGGATTCCGAAGGCGTCGATCCTCGCGTCCACAAGATCGGCGATTTCATGAAGGTGTTGTTCGGGGTGCCGGTTCCTGCTGCCGGCTTGGGATGAGTTCATGAAAGCCTCGGTCGCGAGGAAGTCGGCATCGACCAAGCAGGAGAACAGCAGGCGGGTGAAGAATCCGATGGAGAAGTCGTCCCGGTGTTGCCGGAGAAACGCAGGAAGTGGAGGAACGGTGGCCGATGCAATCTCGGCGGGGATTTCAGGAATCTCGGGTAAGTCCGTCTTTTTGAGGCGTGAGCCGAGGCAAGCTCCGTTCGACATCGCATCAAGAAGCCCGGAATGGTGACCGGAAATCGGATAGGCGAGCAGATGGCCAAGGAGCGGATGAGCGCTCACAGCGTGCCGCGCTCCAGCAGTGGCGTGGTCGAGCTTGCCGACGACGTCCGCCTGATGGGGATCCGCTTTGGAAGCCAGGTAAGCCTGCCACTCAGGCGCCAATTTCCCGAGATCGTGCCAGAGTCCTGCGAGATAGCCCCAGTCCCATGCGGATTTGGCTTCGTTGGAGCCGGTCGGGAACATCTCCGAGGCGAACTTGGCGGTCCACCAGGCGACTTTATTCAAATGGCCATGGTCGGGGGCGAGGAGTCGGCATTTTTCGCAACGCTTGCGCTGGCATTGGTTTTCGCCATCGCCGAAGGGGGTGAAAAGCAGTTCCCATTTTTCCGGTTCGCCCGGGAAATCGGGATGCGTGTGAGCGTAGGGGGGCATGACGCGATTAAAGGTTAGGAGGCGTGAATCCAGCGTGTCGAGCGTGGTTTTCCTAAGTTTTGTTAGAACAGCTTCGTGGGTTCGACCTGGTCGAGATGTAAGGTCCGATGAGCTTCGCGGCGATGGCACGAGGCCATGACGTCAAGGGCGACGTCTTCGAGTTTATGGTGAGACGGGCGGCAATACACGGCGGGAAAACGTGACTTTTCCGCAATTTCCTCCAAGGGGTGGGACAAGCGCGGGGGTAGGGTGAACAATTTTTGAGATAAGAAAAAGGCCCCGGAGCAGTTCCGGAGAGCAGACAAGCGTTGACTAGGCGTCGATGAAATAGTCCAGCGCTACGCCCCAGTGACCAGTGAGGTTGGCTTTATCGGAGCACTCGTGAAGTCGCAGGGCGCGGTGGGGTTTTATCGCGTTACGAAGTTGCGGGGGGAGTGTCAGCAATTTTGTGTAAATGCGGTTAAGCCGGTGATCAGGGTTAGCGGGGCATGCGGTCCGCGAATTCGATGGTAAAGCGGTTCAACGCGTCATGCCAGTTGGGCACCGACAGGCGGGT
>Ga0307412_10000094_pt1 | contig 75195 bp, 88 predicted proteins | sample DK1Cmetagenome_3_FD_203823 | JGI IMG/M metagenome (GOLD analysis project Ga0307412, IMG submission 203823) | Maize rhizosphere microbial communities from greenhouse at UC Davis, California, United States - DK15-C-1 | ecosystem: Host-associated > Plants > Roots > Rhizosphere > Soil | place: USA...
CTTGGCACGAGGAGAAAGCAGCGGATAACACCGCTTACTTGATCGGAATTAGAGCCGAGGAGGGGATAATTCGGTACAGAGCCGTCACAAAAAATGCGGGCTACGGCGGCGTGAAGTGGGGAACTATTGCGGGGAAGGCTAATAGGTTCTACCCGATATACGACTGGACCGTCTACGACGTGTGGAAGTTCATCTACGACTTCGGGATAGAGTACAATAAGATCTACGACCTGATGTTCATGGACAACGTGAGCATTTATAATCGTATGCGGGTGTCGAATCTCATACATGAGAAGTCGTACAAGTGCCTAGCATCGCTACCGAAGTACGAGCCTGAGACTTATGACAGACTCTGCAAGCGGATCTCGGGCATATCGACGGCCATGAGATACGCGTCTGAGAAATTAGTGTTCAGCAACCGTGACCTACCGAAGCACTACTCGAACTGGAAGCAGTTTCGCGACTTCCTGCTCGACAACATCCCCACAGAGGCGCACCGCCAGACTTTCGCGGCGCGCTTCGACGGGCAGCCTGAGGCGGAAGACGTGTTCCGCGCACAGGTCGGGCAGTTGTTAGTCAACGACTTCGAGAACTCGAAGAGTTTCGACGCGAAGCGCGATGAGAAGCGACAGCAACTCAAGGACAAATGGTTCAACATACTCTGAGGTAAAGAAGATGGCAACGGTTAAGATCGAGTCTGAGGCCGCGAGCGCGGCACCAATCGTCATCAGGCAACGGGCGACGGAGGCTATTGTAGTGCCGTTGGCTTCTCTGGAGGCCAACGACTACAACCCTAATCGTATGCCAGGGTCCGAGATGGACCTGCTCCGTCAGTGCATCGAGAAGTTCGGCTTCCTCTTCCCGATTGTCGTCGTCAGGGCGGGAGAGAAGTACAAGATCGTGGACGGCTTCCATCGCTACGAGACGCTGCGACGCATGGGCGCACAGGAAGCAGCTGTGGTGGTGCTCGAGTTGTCGCACGCCGACGCCGTGCAGCTGACGGTGCTCATGAACCGGATCAAGGGGCTCCACCAAGTCGAGCTCATGAGCGACCTCGTCGTGAAGTTGCATGATCTGGGCCTGGAGGATGAAGAGATCTGCAAGAACCTCGGTATGGAAGTCGAGGAGTATATCCGGCTAAAGCAGCAGCTCGGCATCGCGCACAGCTTCCGCAAGCACGTGTACACGAACAGCTGGACCGTAGGAGATAAGCCCTGAAGATCACGCACGCATACGACGTATTGCGAGCAGCTCGGGAGAGGATACGCATCGTCTTCGACGACTTCGAACGCGTCTATCTTAGCTTCTCTGGTGGCAAGGATTCGACCGTCATGCTCCATCTCGTCATGGACGAGGCTATCCGTCGGAATCGAAAGGTCGGCATCCTCATCATCGACCTCGAAGCGCAGTACGCCGACACGATCCGGCACGTCGAGACGATGGTCGAAAAGTACGCCGCCCACATCGAGCTGCACTGGGTCTGCGCGGAGCTGCTACTGCGCAACGCCGTCTCGAACTTCGAGCCGCGCTGGCGCTGCTGGGCTCTGGAGAAACGCGAGCTGTGGGTGCGCCATATGCCGGTGCGGGCGAGCGACTTATCGCAGTACGACTTCTATGTCCCAGGCATGGAATTCGAGGAGTTTGTAGAACTGTTCGCTGAATGGTACTCGTGCGGCGAGCGCTGTGCCAACTTCATCGGCATCCGTTCCGACGAGAGCTTGCATCGCTACTACGTCTTCGCGCGCGGCGATGCAAATCCCGAATTGGGTTTCAAGTGGGTGACGGGCGTTGCCGGCTCCGCGCAGCTTTTCAATGCCTACCCAATATACGACTGGCGCACCCGCGATATATGGATCTATCACGGCAAGAACCCCGACCGCGGGTATAACGCCGTCTACGACAAGATGAACCAGGCGGGCGTGCCTCTCGCGGACCAGCGGTTGTGCCAACCATTCGGCGATGAGCAGCGCCGCGGACTGTGGCTCTACCACGTGCTCGAGCCCGAGACATGGTACAAGCTCATCGTGCGCGTCAACGGAGCTAACAGTGGCGCGCTCTACGTGACCGAGAGTGGCAACGTCTCAGGCTACAGTAGAATATCCAAGCCCGACGGACATACATGGCAGAGTTTCTGCCTGCTGCTCCTGAGCACGATGCCGACGCAGACTCGCGAGCACTATACGGGTCGGTTCCGTCGCTTCATCGCTGACTGGCGCCGGCGCGGCTATACCGAGATGCCCAATGAAGCTCCCTTGGAGTTAGAGCTAGGAGCACGCGGTGAGGGTTGGGCGCCGTCGTGGCGTCGCATGTGCCGCGTACTCCTGCGCAACGATTATTGGTGCAAGGGCCTTGGACAGGCACAACCTAAGAGTGAAGCATACCAGCACTTCAAGGAGCTGCGCGCCAAGAGGAAGCTGACAGCGGAGCTCGAACCCAAACCAGCGAAGCGCAGAGGGAAGAAATAAGATGGAAAAGTTGAACTGGAGTAAAGCAGGTGAGGGCTGGGCTGCCGTGGCTGGACGCTTCGCGCTGCGCGTGATTAGAAGCGGCGGCCTCGCCTTCGAGTGGCGCGTCTACGAAAACGCGGATCTCATCGCTTCCGGCACGGTGCCGATCGGCAGTGTCCGTCGCGCCGAGACTGCAAACCTGTTGCTGGCGAGGGGCGCGGCGCAGCGAGCCGCTGCGCAAGAAGCCCGACGGCTCATCTCCAAGCGCCACTCACAAAAGCAACCCGTGCAGCGCGTCTACTTCGACGGCTGCGAGGGGTCGGGCAAGACGACGCTGGCGCGCGAGACTGCGCGGCGCTATGAGCTCCCGTTTCTGACTGAGGTCGCGAGCGGCGTGCTGTACGAGTTCCAGCAGCGCGTAGGCGAGCGGGCGCAAAGCTGGGCGCGCATCCGGGCGGACGTCGGGCTGAGCTCGGAGGTTCAGGAGCGGGTGATGGCCAGGCAGCTCGCGGACGAGCGCGCGACGCCGCCGCCGGCCGTCTACGACCGGACGCTGTCGTGCCTCGCCTACTCGGCGCTGTACGCCGACAACTTCAGAGCGCTCCTAGATGCGGTGCCGCCCGAGTACCTCGCTGAACTGCGCAGATCCGTCGTGTTCCTCGTGCGCCCGCAGCGTGAGCTGCTCGGCGCGGCCGACGGCGTGCGGCAGCCGGTTGCCTGGGAGAACCAGATTCGGATCGACCAGACCATGGAACTGTTGTTCAAGCTGTGGGATGTCAGCTTCGTGAGCGTCGAGCAGCTCTGCGCCGCGCAGCGGCAGCACCTCGTCGATTGGTGCCTGCAGTCTCGCGGTTTCAGGCTTGCCGTGGGCTCACCGTAGTGATACCGTCGCCGTCGTGGAAGAACTGGACAAGCTACTGACAGACCTGGCGAGGTACGCGGCGGAGGACGGTACGCAAGCACCGTCCACGGAGTTCGCCGCGCTCGCCATAAGACAGCTCTTCGTGCGGAAGGAGATCCGCGTGCGTGGAGAGATAGAGGCGCGACGTGAACAAGCGAACTGAAGTAACTGTCGAGGGCAACGACGTGGCTGGCGACGGCGAGCGCGAGCAGGTGGCGGCGCCGCGGGCGATGAAGGTCTACCCGGCGAGCGAGGCCGAGGCGCGGCTCATGATAGACCAGCTTCGAGACGCCGTTCGGATGTGGATGACGACGGCGAAGATCCTGTTTGACAACGAGAAGCTGCTTGTCGCCCGCCTCTCCAAATACGAGATGGTCAATCTCACCCCAATATCTACGGAACTGTAACCGTGCGGATGTTGCTGGTATTGGCATTGATTCTCACGCCCGCCGCGATTGACCGCTGCGTCGGCCACTGCTGGAAATCCTATCCGTGCGCGTACAAGGTTCGGTGCTGCTCAAAGTGTCGCGCTCGATGCGGGTGGTGACCGAACCATCTATCGCATGATGCGCGCCTCGTTTCTCTTGGCCATCTCCCTCGTAGCCTGCGGGCCGGCGCTGCGCGAGCAGCAGTTGCTCGCGGCGCGCGTCCAAGCCGCCGCCAAGTCGTGCAAGGCGAACCGACTGCGCTGCCAGAGCGCTGACCTCTGCGCCAGGCGCGCGCAGACCGCGCAGAGCGCTATTCAGAGCGCGCAGGAGGCGCGCTCGCGCGGTCAGGCTATCGCAGACCAGGAAGCGAACGCAGCGGGCTCCTACGCGGCCGCAGACAGCATCTGCAAGGCGGGTGGGTGGTGATCGCGCTAGCGGTGTTCTTCGACTCGCTGGCTGCGTGGTTCAAGAGCTGGCGCAGCGCCAAAGCGGGCGCCGAAGTCGCGGCGGGCAAGAGGGCCAAGGAAGAGACGGACGCTGCCGCAGCCGAGATCGCCGCGGAGCTCAAGAAGTGATTGCGCGAGACGTAGTTGAGGCGTTACGCGGATGAGGCACCCTGGCGCAGAGTGGCTGCCGTCGCCGAACTTCTCGCGGCGCAGAGAACCGGTACGTTTCATTACATGTCATCAGACGGACGGGCAACCTGACGTCTACCGCGCCGCTGAGTCGCACTGCGACCCAAAGAACCAGAAGTCGGCGCACTTCTTCGTCGGCCGAGCCGGCGAGGTGCTGCAGCTCGTCGACACCGACGACTGCGCCTGGCACGACAGCGGCCGGAACGGCGAGAGCATCGGGATAGAGTTCGTCGCGCGACAGCCAGGCGAGTTCGACGACAGGTGGCACAAGCTGAGCGGCGGCACGAAGCAGGCTCTCGGTGCGCGGAGCACTGACGATCGCGACCCGGGGCTGCCACTGACGGAGCCACAGCTCGCTGCGGGTGCCAAGCTCGTCGCCGCGCTGCTCCGGCATCACGGCCTGTTGCTCGAAGCGGTGCGCCCGCACTGCAGCTCGCCTACGACCACGCACACGAAATGCGGCGCCGACAAGTCTGCGGGCGGCATCTGGGATTGGACTGATTTCAGACGGAGGATCGATGAGGCGCTTACTGCTCTCGCTACTGAACCTGCTCAGGGCTGACCGCGGCGGGCTGTCGGCCTGCTACGCCTAGATCGACCAGGGCCAGACGAAAAGATCCGTCGGAAGTGGACTGATGTAGTTCGGATTGATGTGACGCTCGATGCCCGGATACGTGACACTCCTGACTCTGAGCTCCTCGTATCCTCGAGTGAGCTGCTCTCTGACGACCTGTCCGTTCGGCTGTGGCGCCTGCCACTGTGGCAGTGTGGCGATCAAGAACCAGTTCGGATCCGAGACGCCCATGTTCGTGAAGAAGCGGTGAATCGGCGGTCGCTGCGCGTACTCGAGGGCGTGTGGGCCGAAGAGCGCCTGATCGTCGAGGTTGGGCCAGACGGCCTCGCAGGCGTAGCCGTGGATTTGGTTACGCCTGAAGTTCGTCGAGTTGAGCGACACTCGATTCGCCAGCCACCCTCCACTGCCCGGCACATCGGTGCTCGGGTTCGGACTCGTCCCGTCGAAGTAGAAGATGGGCCCGCAGATCGGGGTTTGTGTCGCACCGTCGCGGTCGATCCAAGGCGCTGAGCAGCCGGGTGTGTAGAAGCGTTGTAGGTTGTGAAGCGCTGCGAGCACTGGCGCTTCCGTCCCGTCGTGCGCCGCATCGGTATGGATGGCCGGCGCATCGAGCTGCGCGGCCAAGACGAGCAAGTTCTGCCAGCACGCCGCGTTGAAGGGCACGTCGTAGTCGCTCGAACAGCAGACGATCGGCGGCCCGCGGAAGGTGGCCTGCGTCACCGTTCCGGCAATGACCGCTGCGCCGCGCATGTTGGAAAGCATGATTAGAGCGTGAAGCCGACGAGAAAAAGAGAGAGATTGGCGGCGGAATTGGACACCAAGTAATCGATGGTGCCGAGGTCTTGCGCTTCGAGCTGCATGGAGTAGCCAGCCGTCGCGCCCGCATCGAACAGGATCTGACCGTTCGTTGTCTGAATCAGGATCGCAGATCGCAACGAGCCGTCCGCGACGAGACTCGCGATCAAGCGCACCTTAGAGCAGTTTGGCGGTCGGAGAGCACCATAGCTGACGGAGGTAAAGGTGGTGGCTGTTCCTGCAGCCAAGATGCGCGTCGAGATGTAAGCTCCAATGTAAGTAAACTCGAGTTCATTTTGGGATTGTGGTATGACGTTTCCTGACGCATTGGTGATGAACGTGCTGACCCACATAGATGAATCGTCGCCGCTGCGGTAGTTCAAGCCGGCGTCGGGTCCGTCGACCGTGACGGTGAAGGTGAGTGTGTTTGCCACGATCCGAGCGTAGACCCAGTAGCGGGTGCTGTTCGCGAGGCCGCCGCTAAGCGCGGCGGGGTTGATCGTCGTCTGGGTGAGGTTCGCGAGCGTGCGCCAGGCCGTCCCGTCGTACACCTGGATGGCGCCGAGCGGCTCGATCACCATCGACGTGTTGCTGACGAGCCGCGTGCGGCGCTTCACATCGAGATGTGCGCTCGCTTGCGAGCTACCCGTGTCGGCTGGCTCTTGTGACGGCGGCGAACAAGCCAGAAGCGTGAGAGCCAAACTTAGGATGTAGGTTCGCATGTTAGAGCGTGAACCCCGCTACGTGGATCGACAGGCTGGCGTTCGCGTTGCCAACGAGGTAATCGATTTGGAGCCCATTCACCAATGCATAAGGCACGAAAGCCGACGATGTGATACCCGTCGCCGACGTCTCCTGAATGAACACGTTCGTTGGTGTAGAAGTCCGTAGGGTCGCGGTGGTATTGGTCGTAGACGACCAACTAGGTCGCAGCAATGCGATCTGCGCCTCCGCTGGTATGATTCCAGCCAACGATACAGTTGCAGCGACGGTTGAATTACCTGCGTTGAGGACTCGGTTATTGATGGAGTATTCAAAGTACCTATATTCCCCATCTACTTGAGTGTATTCGAGAAGAGCTCCGGCAGAAGAGGTGTAGAACGTCGAGACGAACATGTTGTCCGTCGTAGTCGAATCGTAGTTGAGGCCGACTTCCGGCGCGTTAGTCGAGACGCGGAAGCCCACGGCGCCACCGTTGTTGTAGGCGTAGACGTAGTAGCGCGTCAGGTTCGCAAGCGAGCCGCCGGCTAGCGCGGTCGGATCGATCGTCGATGCGGTAAGGTGCGGCAGCGTCACCCAGTTGCCGCCGGAGGTGACCTGCACTCCACCGAGCGGTTGAATGATCATGGAAGTCGACGAGACGCCTTTCACACGGCGCTTCACGCCGCCGCCGTGCAGCATCTGGCGCGCGCCGACGAGGCCGTTGACGAGCGGCTGCAGTGCGAGATCGCGCATGTTGGCTGAGCTCAGCGGGTCGAAGTTCGCCGGTCCCTGGATGGTGTCGGCGGCGGGGAAGGCTCCGTTTCCTACAAGGGGCGTGGTCATATCTGGAGATGGTTGCTCGCAAGAGGCCAGGGCAAGTAGAAAGGCAAGGGCTACGCGGTTCATATTTGTTCTCCTCCGATTGGAATCGGAAGAGTAACAGCTCTGGCGAACCGTTAACAGCTAGGGTTTCTACTAGTTCTGCTCGGTAACTAGGGGTCGAACCCTACGACTTCGGGCGGTACAAAGCCTCGCTGCGCCCAGTGCGTCTCTCCGACGACGACGCGGTGCAAGTCGGCCTCGTCGCCATCAGCCCACTCGCCGACGTCCCAGCCGGGTTCGGTGTCCCAGAGCCGGCCGGCGCCTAGCCATATGTACAGGTACGTCGGAGTGTCGTGACCGGCGCGGAAGGTGCGCAGCAGGCGGCGGACTTGCTGCACTTGAGCCTGCGTCGCAGTGGCGTCCCAGAGGCCGACGTCCCAGCCGGGTTCGGTGTCCCAGTAGCGCTTTTCGATCGGCAACGGCGGCTGGAGCAGCACGTCGAACTGCGCCCAGACGTCACGGGCGAAAGCGTTGACGTAGGGCCACGGGCTCGGCGGTGGTGCTGGCGCATCGTAGCGACGCTTGACGACGACGTTCAAAAACCCCATGCGGCTGAGGTTGTATTGGTGGACGTGCTGCGAGCCGGCGACGCGCCACAACTCCCAGGCGGTGCGCAGGACCATGCGGTAGTCCGGCTCTGACTCGCCGATCGCCTGTTCGACGCCTCGCTCGGCCGCGATGTAGACGAGGCCGTCGGACGGTGCGAATTCCGGAAAGCGCGCGAGCACCGCCTGATAGACGCGCTCGAAGCTCTCGTCCATGAGCGCGCCGAGAGTGCCCTGCCAGGCGTCGCCCGCCTCGTCCTTCAAGAAGGGCTTGTTCACCGCGACGCGGTACGCCTGGAAGCTCTGGTCTGCGACAGCCATCTATGCGAGGATGGTCCCTCACGGTCGAAAAGAACAGGAGGCGACGCTGCGCTGGCTCGATTACGGCTTAACTACTTCCGCGCCGCACAGGACGCTGGCGCGGAAGTCTTATGCAGAGTGGCTGGCTACTCGCCCTTTACGACCTTGGCGCGCGGCTGTTCGTTGAGCTCGCCGGCTTCGCTCTGCTCGTCGTCGTCCGTCGGGCGGGGCGCCGAGTTCTCGCCCGGCTTGGTTCCACCCTCGTACTTGCCCTTCTCGCTGTTCGGGATCTTGGGATCGGTGTTCTGTGCCATGATATGGCTCCTTTCAATCTGAAGGCTGGCTTCGGAGAGCGCGGCGCGCAAGCTCAAATCTTCTCGACGACGTAGCGGCTGTGCTCTGTGGCTATGAGGTAGACGCCCGATCCCTCGCAGCGCCACCTCAGCACGAGGCTAGAAGACCACCCGTCGTCAGACTCGCCGTAGCGGAGCGCGAGCTGGCGGGTGGCGCGGAGGTATTCTTCGAGGTTGGTCCCGTCCCAGAGCTCAAGTGAGCCGCCCGGTCGGCGGAGGGCCGCCTCGCCCTCGCGCGTCGGATCGATCCTGATGTGTCCCGAATAGTGCTCTTGTGTTCTCGAGGAGACGACGCCGAGATGTCTTACTCGGATGCGCAAAGTCGAAGGATTAGCTGAGGGCAACGCCGTCGTTGCTGATCACGCGCCAGCGCAGCGCGCCTGCGAGCTGCATGCCCTCGAGCACGATCATGTCGCCGGCTGCCCCGAAGGTCATGACGGTGTTGCCAGTCTGATTTAACGCCTGCGCCGACGTGACGACGATGTCGCCGATGTAGACGTCGCAGATGAGCGAGGCGCGCTGCCCGACGTAGGTCGGGATCGCGAGAGTGCGCGTCTCGGCTCCGGCGCTCGTCATCGGCACGTGGCCGTCGGAGGTGACAGGGATCGCCCCGCCGTTGCCGGGATCGGCGATGCGGTTGGCGTTTGTCGCAGCGGCCTGCTTGCCCTGGAAGGTAAACAGGCCGCTCGGTGGCTTCATCTCACCGGTGCCAAGCGACAGGTCGACGGCGGTGGTTCCGGCCGCGCAGGACAGATTCTTGTTCGCAGCGAGTACGAGCCCCGCGCCGCCGCTGTCGATGCTCGCCACCGCGACGCCGTTGGCGCCGAGCGTGAGCGCGGCCCCGGTGCCGGCGCGGACGGTGCTCGCCTTGCCCGCGGCTCCGAGCCAGGTGAGAGCGCCGGTCGACAGGACCTGATCGTCGGTGCCGCCGAGCGAGAAGCTGCGGTCAGCGCTGAGGTCGCCGCCGCCCGTGACGCCGCCCGAGGTGGTGAGGTTCCGGCCTGCCGGTACGGTGCCGCCCGCGGCCGGCGGGGCGGAGAGGCTGTTGATCTCGGCGTCGCCCTCGAAGTCGCTGCCGCCGTCGAGCAAGAGGTGATACCACTCGCTGGCACCCTCGGCGGGCAGCGTGAAGCTGTAGTCGGTGTTGCCCTGCTCGCCCTTGGCGAGGTTCATCTCCACCTGCTCGCCGATCGCGTTGGTGACGCGGAACCAGTCGCCGGTCGCGTTCATGCGGATGAGGCAAAGGGTGACCTCGCCCGCCGTCGAGCGGGCAGAGACGCGCAGCGCAGTTCCGGTGATCTGGACGGCGTCAGTAGTTACCCCGTTGGCGGGGAGAGTCGTTCGCGGTGTGACGTTTCCCATGCGCAGTGATGGTCGCGCTTTACACAGCGTCGCAGAAATGAGAGTCTTCAAGACTCGCCGAAGTGGGCAGGTATTAAAGGAGGATCGTATGCTCGAGATACGCATCAATAAAGTGATCGTAGACGAATCTCAGGATTCGAACCCAGACGTGCGCGGACCTTGGGATGATGTCAGCCACAGCGAGGAGTTCCGCGGGCCTTCTGCCCAAGAACTGACGAAGGACATAGAGCAGCTCGTCGCTTGTGGTGGTCGGACATATTCGGTCTTGGGAGATAAGCTACGGAGGTATCACTTTTTCAACAACATCTTGCCGAAGCTACAAGAACTGATCACCAAGACATGGCCTCACTCCAGATTCACTTTGGAGATTTCCCCTGCGGAGCGGGGTTACAAGTTCAACCTGATGCGAAGCTACGGCGACAACTACTTCGACTGCCTGCCGCAGCCCTTAAATCGAACACCTCAGGTGTGGAGCCTGACGGAAATACTGTACTTCGTCGCGGAACTCCTCTGTAGGTTCTCCATAGACGAGGTGCCGAGTGAACTGATCGCGGAGCTGAAGGTGGTCCAATGAAGGCCGAAAGTAACCAGCGAATAATTGATGACATCGAGAAGGCACTCAGCAAGCTATTGCACCGCCGAGTGCGGTGGCGTGACCTCCTGTCGCTCTTAGAGACAGACGCGGAACTCCGACAGACGATCGTCACAGCTATCGACGAAGAAGCTTATAAGCGAGCGGGCAAGCGAGAGGCTGCGTCGACTGGCGTGCAGCCGGAGTTGCTTAGCGCGCTGTCAACACGGATCTGCAACTGCCTGGCAGCTGGCGGCATCTTGACCAAGAAGCAACTCGTGGAAACGTCCGACGCAGATCTACTCAGACTCAAGAACTTCGACCGTGCTTGTCTGCTTGAAGTTCGCCGCTTCTTAGCTTCTTAAGCTTCATGCCCTGGAAGGTACGCTAGATGCTCTGCAGTACGAGCTGCGAGGTCAGGACTGGCACCTGGTTGTACTGGATCGCCAGGTCCTGCGTCCCGCCGTTGATCTTCACGTCCGTCGCGTCGAGCACCACGCTGTTTGTCGTCCCCGCAGGTAGGCTTATGAGGCCGAGCACCCGCTCGTAGCTTACCCGGCCGAGCCTGCCGCCGCCGATCAGGAACGACCCGAACCAAGTGGCGAGGTTCCGGTTCACCGTGGCCAGGAACGCCGCGTTGTTGTAGGTAGCCTCGACGATGACCGTGCCGGACACCGTCACTGCAAGATTGACGGCGCTCGTCGCGGCGCAGCGCGCCGACTCCGATATGTTCGGGCCTCCCGTCTGCGTCGGCGAGAGGGCCAATTGGACTGCGGCTACTACCGACGGCGCTAGTGCTCCCGCCTCTCCCGCCACGATGACATCGACCCGCCCCGGATCGGTGAGGTCAAGGTTCGTCTCGACGCGGACGCGCGTCACCTCTTGACTGGCGTTGCGCGCGGCGGCTTCGTAGCCGGACTGCACCATCGTCGTGGGCTTAAACTGGCTGAGCGTCCCCCACTTCGTCACGTTGCGGCGCTGCAGGCTCGCGTCCTCCTCGGCTGGCGTGCCGCTCGCGCCGTACTGGTCTGCCTGCCAACCGGAAGGATTCGTCACCGTGACGCCCGCGAGGGTGCCGCGCACCCAGGTGTCGATCTCGCCGACGCCAGCGTTGTAGTCGCTGCCGACGTCCGCCGCCTCGACGTACACGCGAGCACTGCCACCGCGGGGGATCGTCACCGGATCGACCCCATTGGGCGCGACGCCTGAGTATTCCAGCCCACCGATGCCCACAGAGAACCCCACAGACAGCGGCGAGAACTTGAACGGCCCGAGGCCCCGCGGATCGGACAGCGTCACAAACCCACTGGCCTTCACCCCAAGGAAGCGGAAGTCGTCAAAGAGCTGCTCGCTGAGGTTATCGAGGCCGGAGTCGCTCGCGGTCTGGTTGTAGCCCTGCGCGACGACGTAGGCGCCGGCCTGGTTCTCCTGGTCCTGCGCGCGGCTCTCCACCTCGACGAGCGCGACGGGCAGCGACTCGGGTGCGTAGCTCTCGATCGCGGTGAAGCCAGCCGCCTCGAGCCTGTCGAAAGTCTCCTGTTTGACCTCTTCGTAGGTCGGCGGATTTAGTAGTTGCTCGACGGTAAGAGCCATGGTAGAGATGGTGAAGAGGAGAATTCTCAGATGGGAAGAGACAGCACGATAAAGATGGCTCGCGGGATACTTCGCTTAGAGCGACGAAACAATCCGAAAGCTACTTCACAGCACCTACACTCGCTAGCGCACAAGCTGACGCGCAGCCTTCGTGAGGCGCTCCGCTCGCGAACGATCCAGCGCATCGTCGGAGATGTCTAATGGCGTACGAATACAAGGGCGTGAAGTGCGACACGTTGGAAGAGCTCTTGAAGCTGCAAGAAGCGGAGCGCACGAAGGCTTCTTCGCAGGCGGTTCGAATTGAGCACGCCGAGGCGAAGGATCGAAAACAGACGCGACCAGCGAAATCTTCACAGAAGCGAATCGAATGCGACCACCGCTATGTTTATGACGGCCTCGGCGGAGGTCACAACGAGCAGTACGTCCACAAATGTTCCAAGTGCGGAGATTCTAATTGGTTTTCGGAGCCGCATCGCTAGATGGACGAACTCTTCGAGAGCATCGCGAAGGTGCAGGAGTCAATCGACAGGCGCAGCACGTCGGTAAACTACCGCGCGCTTTACCCCGCGACGATCATCTTCACCGACGGCGAGCTTGCGACCGTCGAGGCGCAGCTCGGCGCGACGATGATGACGCTCAGCGACTGCAAGGTGCGGCGCGAGGCGGGCTTGAAGAACGAGGCGACGGAAGGCAGCCCCTGCTTCGTCGGGTGGGAGGGTGGCGATCCGGCGCGGCGCTTCGTCCTCGTCGGCAGCTTCGGCGGCACTTCGGTGAAGTGGACTATCTCGGCGTCCGGCAGCGTCGTGTTCGACGCTCCGGAGACGAATGCCAAGCACGATCTCGTCTCGGAGCACGAGGTCGGGCAGTCAGCAGGTCCGCTCGGACTCGTGCCGGGCGTGAACGTGAACCCGGCGACGTCCTCCGCGAAGGGAGACGACGCGGCCTTCGACCTCGAGCTGCAGCCCGTCGACAACACGAAGCCCATGGGGCCGCTGCTCGCCATCGTGACGTTTGGCCGCGCATTCGGCAGCACACCCAAGGCTGTGCTGCAGGTGAAGGACTTCATCACTGCTCCGACGAGCGCGTACGATGTCAAGTATTCAACTACACCGATCTCGATCTCGATCACTGGAACCTTCCCGAATCCAACCGGCAAAACGGTCATAACGGCGTTCATCCGAGAGAATAAGCCGTGATCCTCTTCGGCGGATCTGAGGTGTGGAAGACGAGCTCGCTCACGCGCCTGATGCTCCGCTTCTGGGACGCGATCGACGACGAGTGGCTGCGCCTGGCGGGCTACGTTTCCTGACCATCTTCCGTCGTGGCCGTAGCGCTCCTCGACGACGAACCACTCCTCAAACTGGACCTGATGATACCTCGGTGGGGTCCGTGGCACGCCGACGCGATGCTCGAGGGCACGGTCGCGCCGGTCGTCGGCTCGTCCGTCTCGCTAGTCGTCGGCGGCGTCTCGCGCGCGGGCACTGTTAAGCGGAGCGGCGCGCCGTATGGTCAGGTGCGCTGCCGGATCGTTGGCGGCGCCGGAAAGCTCGGCGCGCTGTGTCAGCCCAAAGACTACGGGCAGGTGACGGCGATGGCCGTTGGCCGAGACATCCTCGATCAGGTGGGCGAAACTGTTGGTGACCTGTCACCGCTGTCGGCCGTCGTGCTACCGCAGTGGCAGCTATTGCAGGAAACGGCTGGGGAAGCCCTGCAACGCGTCTTCAGGCAGGCACCCGGCTTAGACCTTTGGTGCGAGCGCAGCGGGGCGCTGAGCGCCCGGCAGACCACTTGGACGCGGAGCGTCGGGGCACTGTGGCGCGGCATCCTGCCGCAAGAGCGCGGTGCGGTGCTCTTCGCGGACAGCGGGGAGATCGAGCCCGGCGTGCGCGTGACAACGCTGCATGGCGACTTCGACATCGAGCGCGCGCAGTACGTACTCGATCCGAACGACGAGCGCAGCGCGCTGAGGCTGTCTATCTGGTATCGTTGAAATAGCCTGAGCGCCCTCCCTTACACGAATGATCGAGCAGGTCAGCAACAGCCCCTGAACCTCAATCGTCTTCGAGCCTGATCGCGTAACCGCCTCGTAATTGCAGTAACTTCAACATTCTCACCATCTCCTCTTGTGCCGCTCAAGACTTCCGTAAATGCCACACCCACCGTCGCCGAGGTGCGCGGTTTCACCTACGACGGGCGGGATTACTCGACGCTAAAGCCTGACGGCACCTTCGGGCTGAGCTTCCGAGTGATCCACAACAGCAAGCGCGTCATCGCCGAGCACATCGCGCGGCGCTGGATCTGCGAGCAGGGCGACCTCGACGCGGCGTACATCGGCGCGGGCTTCAGGCGATACCTCAACATGTCGCTCACCGTCATGCAGCGGGAGCAGCTCGAGGCCGCGCTCCGAAACGAAGCGCTCAACGTAGACGGCGTCGAGCGCTGCTCCGTCGCCATCACCCAGAAGCGCCTGTCAGGTTCCGCCTTCGAGCTCACCGCCAGCGCCACCGTCACGCTGAGCCGGCGCTTCGGCGGCGAGACATTCACGACCGTCTTCGCGCTTACCGCCGAGACGTCTAGGCTCATCGTCGGCGGACAGATTACTTAAACATGGCTCTTAGCGCAACGACACATTTCTAAGCGACACCTCCACCGCTAGCTTGAGGTCTGACCAGACGGCGAGGCGCAGGTCCTTGCGATTCGGTTGTCGGAGTAGGTAAGACGGGTGGTAGGTCGGGATGACCTTGATCTCGGGCTTGTCGAGCTTCTTAAGATCGAGCATGAGGCCAGCGACGCCCACGCCCATCTGTCGGACAGCGAGATTCGAACTATCCCGAAGTGCCCCGATGCTGAGCTTGCTCGCCGTCAGAGTCTGCGCCGCCACGCGGCCGAGCGCAACGACGACACGGAGCTTCGGGAGCAGGCGAAGCTGCTGCCAGAGCCAGGCGTCGGCGCAGGTGCGCACGTCGTTCTCGTCCTTGAGAAGTTTGTTGTCGGACGGTCGGCACTTGACAACGTTGCAGACGTACGGGTCCGACGGGAAGGTGATTCCATGCTCAGCTTCAGCATATCGACGCATCGCGTCGATCTGTTTGTCGAGGAGCTGCCCAGCGCTGCCCACGAAGGGCAGGCCCTGTTCGTCCTCGTCTGCGCCCGGCGCCTCACCGAGGAACGCGAGCGTCGAGAGTGGATCGCCTTTCGCGAGGACGCTCTGCTTGCGCGTCGAGCCATGCGGGCAACGGCGACAACCTGAGACGTCGTCGGCGAGGATCGCCAGGCTGCGGTGCGTCTTCGATGGGAGCTCAGGCGCCAGGCAGCACCGCGCGGGCGTCTCTTTGCCCGTCGCGTTCGGGCACTCGTGTCCTGAAACGGCGCACTTCACCCAACCTCGTTCCATCAGCGACACCCCTCGTCGCTGTTGGGATTACAGATGGGCGTAGCGACGGCAGAGCCCATGTCTGGCGTGGTGTAATTCTCAAACCAAGCAATCACAGATGGATTCTCTGCGATCTGAAGACCAGCAAGGACGCCGATCAACAGGCAAACGAGCGCACTCGCCAGGGTGAATGTGGTCACGAAATTCGATCGCTCTTTGCGGAGCTTCGACACCATGTCGACTGCCGTTGCGGGCGCTTCGATTACTGGCACCACAGTCACGGGCAGGCGTGCCGCGACGGCCTTCTCGCGCTTGCTGATCTTCGCATGAGCCCGCTCGACTTCGATCCTGCTTCGAGACGAGATATCGAAGGGAATAGCTACGGGTACGGGAAGCTCCTCGGGAATAGGCGAGAAGAGTACACCACCAAAGACGAAGGGTCGGAGGCTGGCGGCGCCCCTACGCACTTCCTTGTGGGGCGATTGTGCGAGCTCCGCGCGGCTTACGATTTGGCGTGATCCTTCTCTGGTCACAATCACTTTGCTAGTTCGATACATCATTCTGACTACTCCGATCTGAGTTACTTTACGTTTTGTACTCCAAATCGGAGCTGCGCGCAAGCGTCTAGCGCCAAGTAGGCGAGCGCGTTGCGCTTTTTGTTCTCACGCCTTGGGCCGGGCCGACGACGGACTTGGGCACTAGGCCAGTCGACCGAAGATCGTCCTGCTTCACCTGCTTCGTCGCGCCGCGCGGGCCACTCTGCACGAAGCGGACGTCGTATCCCTCGACGTCAACCACCCAGCGGTCGACATCCACCGGCTGCAGGATCCCTCGCTTCGTGGGCACGAATTGCTGTATGCCGCTGCCGGCGTAGCTCGGGTGCGAGACGCGCACGGCGTTGCGAGCGTCGAGGCCACGGGGCATGAGCCTGTCCTCGACGCGCTCGTACTCGTCGCGCCAGTCCTTCGGTGGGTCCTTCGAGTAGTCGATGAACAGGTTCAGCGTGAAGCCGACCGGCACGGTGTCGACGCCCTGCGACACGTATCGCCTGTAGTCGGTTCCTTTGGCCTTCCTGGCCTCAACGTCAAGCATCATCCCGCCCCGCAGTGAGCCCTTGACGATGGGGAGCAGCACGTCTTCGATCAAGATACCGTCGTAGTTTGTGATCGCGAAGGGTTGTACGCGCGCCCCCGTCTGGCCAGCCAAAGCCAAATCGACGAGGTCAAGTAGATTTCCGCCAACCCCTTGTGAAGTGACCTTGGGATACCTAGCCATTGCCGCCGACCTCCATAGCGGTGCGCTGCCAGCACATGCGGAAGACGCGCATCGCCACCGGCTCTAGCGCCGCTGCCAGGTCGTCCGGGTCCGCGCTGCCCGCGTAGAAGAGCTGCACCGGCACCGTGATGTTCGTACCGCCCATCTTGCGCTCGGGCACCATGTACTCGCCCCCCTTGTCCCCGACGACGGCCAGAGTTGGCGTGTTGACGTAGCCGCCGTCGCCGAACTTCGGCACGTCGGCGCCGCTGGCTGGGATCATCGAGGCGATGTCCTCTGCCTTCCCCATCGTGCCGCCGCGCAGCCAGGCTCCTACTCCCATGTCCTTTCCTTGCAAGACGTATTCGGAGCGCGCGGCGGCGAACTGCGGCAAGAAGCTGTCGAGGCTTGAACCGCGCTTGGCGGCGAGCTCGGCGAGCATGTCTTTGCTGAAGCCGTACTTACTGAGATAGTCGACGCCGCCAGACTCACCTGGCTTCGAAAACGCCATTTCCTTCAGTCCAGCGACGGCAGCGCCTTTCATGCCCGCGAGGATGCCCTGGCCCAAGTAGGTCCCAACGTCGATGAGGACGCCTTTCACGTTACTCAGGAATTCGCCTGGTTCGGCGTGCATGAGCTTGTCGAGCCACCCCCAGGCCTCCTTGAAGAAGCCGATGACCTTCTGCCCGAGCGCGCCGATGACGTTGATCACGCGTTCGATGTCGCTCGGTCGAATCTTCGCGAAACCGCCGAATATGCTGTCGGTGAGCCCGACGATGGTGTCTCGGAGTTTAGTACTCCCCATGACACCTTCGGTGAGCTTCGCCAGAAAACCATCGAAAGGCTTTCCGAACTCGTCTACACCACCGATGAGCGCTTTGAATCCCTTGGTGTTTACTAAGTCTATGCTCTTGAGCATATCGCCGAAGGCGTTCTTCGCGTTCGACAGCGCGCCCGTCAGGCTCTCCTTGCCGAACTTCTTGGCGAGCGAGCCGGGTCCCTCCTCGAGCTTCTGCCCTTCGTACATGGAGCCGATGGCAGCATTGAGCATGCTACCTACCTCAATATAACCAGTGCCTGCCAGACCACGGATAGCCTTCAAAGCTTCGGTTTCACTAGCTTTTCCGGCTATAACAGCTTTCATCTGTTTCTGGCCTTCGCCACCTAATTCTCCCCGTGCATGTCTAGCCATAAGCTCAGGTATTCCTTGCTGTGCTTTAAGCTGCATGGCGATATCTTTGGCTCTGAATTTCGCTACACGGAGGGAATCAAAATCGTCGACTGTGGCTACCCCTTTCCCTTGGAGTCGACTGAACGCCTCGATGACGTTCCGTTCTACTCCAGGCTCGTCGAGGAACTTCGAGGCCTGGTCGGCGACGACGCGGTAAAGGAACTTCGACTGATCTGCGCTGAAACCCTGCGTGAGGAAAGTCTTGATTCCGCTTATGACCTTGTCTGTGTCGAGCGGCGTCTCGGACGCTAGCTTCTGCGCGTCGGCGAACAAGCCGCGAGCCTTCTCCATGTCGCCGCCGAGCATGTACGACATGCCTGTAAGGGCGTTCTGCCGGAACTCAGCCGCCTCGACGACGCTGTCGAGCAGGCTCTTTCCGAGGTCGATTCCCCGGCCGACTACATCCTTGGCCAGCCCGAGCGGCCCGCCCATCATCGTCTTCATGACGGAGAAGCCGCCCGTGACGGTTTGCATCGCGTGCGCTGCGTAGGCAAGCGTGCGGGGCGAGAAGATGCGCTGCCAGATGCTGTCGAAACCCATGGCCGAGCGGCGCATCTTGTCGATGTCGCCGCCAAGCTGCCGCAGGATCAGCGAAGTGTCTCGGCCGCTGACGCCCGCGCCCTTGAGCGCCGCCTTGACCTTGTCGACGTCGCCACCCGCGGCCTTGAGCAGCTCGCGCGACTGCTTGAGGGTGACGAGAAAGGTCTGCTTGAGCGGATTCGCGCGCGCGAAGCTCTGCACGACGAAGGCGAGGTTCTTGAAATCGCTCGACGCCCCACGCGCGAGCTCACCGAGCTGTTTCAGTTCTACGTCGATTTCGTCGGATGCCACGACGAGAGATGGTCAGGTCAGCGACGACTTGTAGAAGGCCGCGCCCTCGACGAAGTAGCGGATCTCATCCGCGTAGGTGAACCACTCGCCGGACTCGCGCAGGTGCGCGAACCGACGGTGCAGCGTCGTCTCTAGTTCGGTGCCTCCTGGCAGCGTCAGGAGCAGCGTGAGCTTAACGGAGGCCGACGTCTGAAGGGTGTCGAAGCGCTTCTCAACGTTGGAGCTCGTCCCGATCTTCAGCTTGCCGTCGGCGCTGAGCACGCAATAGACGCACTCACCGCCCTGGCTCAGCTTGTCGTCGGCCGCAGCGCGCCTGGCGCGCTCCACAGAGCGGTAGCGCTGCGTCTCTTGCCGCAAGAAGGCGTCTCGCAGCGCGCCATATTCTGCCGCCTCGTCGTCTCGTAGATCGGGAACTAATTCGTCGGCGTCCCGCACCGCCTGACCCGAGAACCGATCGAGCAGGCGCGCCGCGAAGTTGATTGCCGTGCTCTTGCAGTCGCACCTGTGTTCGCCGCCGCAGGGACACCGCAGGATGAGAGTCTTGTCGACGCGCCGGACCTCGCAGCTTTGGCCCCGCACAGACAGGCGGTCGCTCCCCAGTCCTGTCGCCGACGAGCCGCAGGGCAGCGCGATATCGGCTCGATCTCGGGCCGCCCGCGCGAAGCAGGTGTGTTTGAGCACCCAACGCGCTTGCTTTTCTAAGAAAGGTCGGAAGTTGTGACTGTATCTGTGGTCCACTGCTTCACATATTGAGCGCCCGCTTTACCTCTTTGAGGAAGCGTTTCAGCTCGGCTTTCTTGATCTCGTCGAGCTTTCTCTGCCACTTCTCGGGCAAGCCGCTCGTCGGCAGGTGCTCGTGCTCGCCGTCACCGTTTAAGAACTTGCTGTAGTAGACGTGCTGTCCGACGCGGACCCGACGCCCCTCGTCAACTACGACGACGTCGTAGCCGTCCATGAGTAGGCCAGAATCCAGCATCGGGGCGCCACCACTTCTCGGCGCAGGAAAGCGCTTACCATACACGTTTCGCCCCTGAACGTGTTGCGCTCGCAGTTCTTTGCGGACGTACTCAGCAAAGGTGCTAGCGATTCGCAGCTGTGCCTCTTTGGCTAGCCTGCGGATCGCCCCGACGCCTTCGCCCAGACCGCGCCTAGTGATCGCCATGGCGCCGCCTCTCGAACGTCACTTCCTCGCCACTGCGCCGGAAGACGCCTGCGCGCCGTAGCCTCAGACCGTCCGTGATGGCACTGAGCACTGCGTCGATACAGAGCCGCGCCTGCGCCTCCGAGCAGCGCAGCGAGCGCGCTACGGCTTCGACAAGTTCCTTCATGCTTTCTCGATCGCGTTTTGCTCTCGCGATTCCTGTTCTGCTGCAATTCTCGGAACTGCGGCCACTGACGACGTTCGGAGCTTGTTCTCGGCATCGACAGCCGCAGCAACAATTTCCGGCAGCGTATATGTCTTTGCCACCCGGCGGAGCACGCGCTTCGTGAGCTTCTCCTCAGCTTCCGCGATCTCGCGGGCGATCGAGCGCTCGCGCAGTCGAAGCACGAAGCCGAAGACGCTGAGCGCTGCCGTCGACAGGAACACGTAGAACCAGAAGGCGCCCCACAGGTCGCGGTTCTGGTAGACGACGACGCTGCCGTAGCCGAAGGCGAGCAGCTCGAACGAACTGAGGGCGATGCCAAGCGCGCGGATCATGACCGCACCTCGAACCGCATGCGGCATGCCCACAGTCCGCGATGCAAGTGCTTCCCGACGTCACCCTCGACAATAGAGCGCGGCGTGACGAACGAGGCGACGAGCTCTTCGCCGACGCAGACGAGGTTCTCTAGCACCCGCGTGACGTGCGGCTGCCCTCCGCGGTCGCAGATACGGACGGTGACGCGGGTGGCGCTGCGCAGCCTGCCGAGGTTTTTCTCTACGGAGTCTTCGCCGTGCGTGAGCTGTACGAGCAAGACGACGTGCCGCGCGCCGACCTCTACGGCGTCAACGAAGGGGTACTCCTCTTCGTCTACGAGGAGCCTCGTGTCGCACAGCTCTAGTCTGTAGCTGTCAAGTCTTGCCATCAGGTCTTCACTCCTCCAAGCGCCGCGACGATGCGCGTGAGCGCCTTCACCGTCTGCGCGAGTTCGAGAACTATGCCAGCGCCGACTACCTGGTAGACGGCGCGCTCTTCGTCCGACTGCGTCGGCGTTATGTCCTTGCCGGTGAAGGCGAGCAATCCCGCGAGCGAGTGGTACTGCGCCCGCATCACCGACTCGGGATCGGCATCGGGAATGCTCCCCGCCTGAACTTCAGCGAGGAGCTCTAGCGCTTTTTTACGCGGTCGCCTCCGTCGGCGCCGAGCGACATGAACCATCTGGTCGGCAGCACCTGCTCGACGGCGTCGCACATGCGGCGGCGCAAGAGCTCTAGCTTCGCGCGATCGGGGAACAGCACGGCGTTCAAGAAGTACTCACCTGCCGCGCGCCCGGCCTCGTCGGCGTCCCGACTCTTGGCCTTCCGCTCGAGGTCGCGGCGCATGGCCTTGACCTCCGTCGGCGTCATGCGCTTCACGATCGCCCCAGCGTAGAAGGTCGGGTGGACGATGGCGCGCACCACGTCGCGCTCGTCGGCACCCTTAACCGTCTGGTTCTCGAGGCGCAGCCGCTCGTAGGCGGCTTCGGCGTCGGCGACGGCGGCGTCGTACGCCTCTTCCGTCACCTCGTCCTGCGCGTCGTCTTCCTGCTCGGGCAGCCAGCCGGCGTGCGTCGCCGCCAGGCACAGCACCCAGCGCCGCGTGCCCTTTAGCTGCGCCCACTCCTCGACAGTCCGAATTTCCGGTTGACGTTTCGTATCCGTTTCGCTCATGATGCGGATGGTAGGAGGTACCAGATGACAGACAAATCAACGACTCAAGGATTTAAAAATGATCATCGTTAATCGAAAGGCTTTACTTATGAGTTTGGCTGATGCAAAACGCTTTGCCGACTCGAAGTCGACGATGCCGTTTGTGATCGGTGTGAACGGCAAGTACGCGCTGCAGGCTCTCGAGCGCATCGACAGCGCTCTGGTCTGGATCGGCATGAACGACGAGCTTGATCCGCTCGTGTTCAAGGCGAGTCGTTGCGCGGAGGATCTCCACGTCGTCATGCCGATGAGGCTGTGAGTACACTGGGCCGAATGGGTCACGGATACTCTTTCGATGATTATCTTCGACTAGCCGGCGTTGACGCCGACGATGTCGGCGAACTGCGGGATGATCTTGCCACCCGAGCCGAACTCGATGTAGCCGCAGTAGCAGGGGATGTCCATACCGAGCACCGCCGGCCCGGTCGAGCTGTCGAAGTTCCACTCGTTGACGATTACGTACAACGTGTCCGTCTCGACGACAGCGGCCTCGGGGTGGACGAAGCTCACCGTGATGACGATGAAGCCCTCGAACATGCCCTTGCCAGGGATCGAGGCCACCTGCCGGAAGGCGTCACGCGCCGCCCGGTTGATGCTGAAGCTCGCCTCGTAGCTGAGCGCCCCGCGCGTCACGCCCTGCGGCAGCGGCGAGGTACCGCGGGCCTCCTCTCGCGAAACCTTGGCCGAGTAGCTGATCTTGGTGAACTGCGTGAAGAGCCGGTCGCCGGGAAACTTCGCTTCGATGTCTGCGTGCTGATACTGAACGTTGTTGAAGCCGGGAGCGAACCGGCGGGTAAGCTGCGCCATCTGAGTTACACTCCCACTGTGAAGGTGTCTGAGATCGTGACCGCGAAGCCGATGGTTCCATCGAGCTTGAGCACCTTGGCGAGCGGCACCATGGTGAGCGACCAGGCGACGGTCAGCGTTCGCGCGGTCTGCTCGATGCGCGAGACGCCGAAGGTGAAGGCCGACACGTGGTTCACGCCGTTGTCGTTGATGAGGCCTCCGTTGTTGAGATCGCCCCGCACGCGTCGCTCGATCTGCTGCGCCTGCACCTCGGCGAGCGTGCCCGTCGCAGGATCGGTCAGCACGTTGGCGTTCAAGATGACGGCCAAAGAGCGATTGACGCGGCGGAACGCCCTGTTCATGACGCGCCGTCGCTCCCAGAAGATGAAGTCGTTGCCGTCGTCTACGAGGTTCAGCGTCTGCCGGATGAATACGCCATCGTACTCGACGAGCGTACGGCCCGTGGTGACGTTCTGCGCGTGCAGCTCGAGGAGCGCCGAATCCGACTCCCACAGCGCGGCCCGCTCCTCGGTGCCTTCGGCTACGGTGTGGAGTCCCGTACCGGGGATCGCGAACTGGGTGCCGTCGGCTGTGAGTACGCTGCAGAGCGTCTGGTTCGGCGACTGGCTGATCACTACGTTCATGCAGCGCGCGAGATCCAGACACGCCCGGCTCTTCTGCATCTGGCAGCCGTACAGCGTCACGATCGTGTCCTGCTCACCTCCCGCGTAGTTGACGATGCCGCCCGAGCTGCGCGGCGAGGGCAGCGCGGCGTTGAAGTTCGCGGCCCACAAGAGGTCGTCAGACTGCAGCTGCGTCACGCGGTAGAGGCCCTGCACGGTTCCCCAGAGCGGCACCTTCTTGCTGTCCTTGACGTCGCGGAGCCACGCCTCGAAGACCTGGTAGGTGGCGTTGTCGCAGTCGTCCTGTACAAGGTGGACGTGCTCGATGTTCTGTAGGGTCTTCAAGTACGTCGACTTCAGCGTCTCGAGCGCGGCGGAGAGTCCCGCCAGGTCGAAGCGCGGCGGCGTCGTGTAGCTCGTCCACTCGTCTCCCGCCTCGACGGCGACGGGCAGCGAGACGAACTCATCCCACGCTCCAGCGATCCCGAGGCCCGTCCCGGTGACGGTTGGCGCCGTCACGAGCGCCAACACGGAGGCGGGCGCGGTGCCGTAGAGGGTCACGAGGTCGTTCGGCGTCGAGGTTTGCGCGCCGTTGGTGTCGGTGGCGAGCGTTACCGTGACGTCGAGCCCCGCAGCAGTGATGCCCGCGGCGGTGCTCTGACCCGAGGCGACTTGACGGACGCGGACACCCGGTTTCTTGGCCGTCCAGAGCGTACCGCCGTTCGGCGCGAGCCCCGGCCCAGCACTGGCGACGAGCCCTAGGCCCGTGCCTACGGTGTCCACTGCGTTTACGAGGAGCCGCGCGGCGAGCGTGCCGGCCGAGACGTCCGTCTCGAAGAAAGCCTTCGCGGCGGCTCCCGTCGTCGTCGCGGCGGCGTCCACACCGCCCGCGAGCGGCGTCGCCCCGTGCGTGTCGCCCGGCGCGGCGAGGACGTTGCCGTTCGTCCCGCCGGTAGCGGTGACGCTGCCGAACGTCGTGCTGACTGGGAAATGGGCCTTGACGTTGGCGACGGTAGTCACGCCGTCGTCGTAGTGGACGGTGATCGCGTTGCCGATGACAGACACGGCGTCTGTCCCATCCTCCACGAATGCCACGGTGATCGAGTTTCCGCCGGCGCCGGCCGTCGCAGAAGCGAACGTCAGCCCAGCGAGGTTGCCGCCGAAGCCCGCGTAGCTCGCCGCCACCGCGCCGCTCGTCGCGGTGGTGAAGGTGACGGCCGAGCCAACGACGCCGAAGCTCGGCGTCGCGTTGTCCGTCGTCGGGACATCGACCTCGATCGAGGCTCCGGCTGTGGCGAACGTCCAGACGGTGTCCCCGTTGACGGTCGCGCCCGCCGCGCGATAGGCACCGTAGAGCGTCTTGGCGACGGTGCCCTGAGCAAAAGTCGCGCGGATGCCGGTGTGCCAGCGGGTGAATCCGCCCGGATGGGTGTACAGGTCCAGCTCGCCCAACTGCGGGATCGTGAAGGCGGGGGACCACGTCACACCGTCGTCCGCCGACCAGCGCACCTGCGGCTGCTGCGCGCCAGAGACGGTGATCTGCCCGCCGCGCGTCGACTGGAAGCGCAGGTGGTCGAAGCGGTCTAGCGGCCCGGCGTACTCGAAGCTGAGAGCCGTCGTGCCGACGGGGTCGACTGGGGCGCCGCCCGAAGTCTGCGTGCGGTAGCGCACCATGGCCTTCACGCGCTCGCCGGCCGCGGTGCCGAAGGTACCGGGGCCGTTCACGGCGTAGGCCGCCTGCCGCGCCTGCCCGGCCTCGTCGAGGTAGTCGACGACGGCGACGTGTGCGACGGTGCCGGCGCCGTGCGTGCTCGTGAGCGGGAGCGGTGATGGGGGCGTCGCGAACCCGCCCTGGCGATCGACAGCCGCACCGCCGGGGATCGGGTCGGGAGCGGCGGCGAGCCCATCGAAGGTGGCCGCCGCGAGCGACAAGACCGAAGGCGATGGGGCGGAACCCGCGGGGCGCTTGACGACGGAGCCGAACGTCCCCGGCTCGGCGGCCAGCACCTGGAAGCCGTAGACCGTGCGGTTGCAGTTCGCGATGTGCGGCCCGCTGTCGCTCGCGAGGGGGCCGACGCCGAGGCGGTTCACGGTCGCAAGTTCCCGCATGACGACGGGCTTGCCAACGATGTACGCCGAGGCGACGCCGATCTTCAGGATAGTGCCTTCCTGCGTGTCGGCTACGGTGGACAGGTTGCCGTTGAGCTCCCTGATGTTCAAGGCCGGGTTCGGAGTGCCGCTCATGCCTCCCGATGGTCGGGACCATCCTGATTATGAGGATCGCACCGCAGGTCACGCCGCCCGCCTCTCCAGACGCAGTCAAGGATCTATCGCCGCCAGGTTCCATACTCCTATCAGGGACTAACGCGCTGCAGCTCACGGCGAAGGTGACCGCCGGCACGCTGACGCTCGAGCCGCGCTTCTGGGATGGCTCGAGCTGGGTGCCGCTGCGGGGGGACGCCGTCGTTGGCTCGTCCGCCGTCGTCGCCGACTTCGCCACCGCGCCCATCGCCTCGCTGACCATGCGCAGGGCGGCGGAGCCCCGGTGGTGGGTCGTGATCCAGTCCGGCGGGGGGACCTTGGACTACTGCGACATCTCGGAGGCGGTGAAGTAGATGGCCGAGAAGCTAGCCGTAGTCCTCGTCGACCCGGCGACCGGTCTGCCATACGTCGCGATTCCGGTCACTGTCGGGGCAGGCATCAATCGCGAGACGCAGGGGGATATAACCTCGACGCAGAGCTTCGAGGTCAACACCGCGGCCTGCGGGACGGCTCGCATCGAGATCACAGACACGGATCCCATGCTGCCGTGGGCCGGCACGATCCGCTTCGAATACACGATCAACAACGGGACGACGTGGAACCCCCTTGCGATGGATCCGGACGGCGGCGGGGGGCCAGTCTCTCAAACGACCGCCAACGGCGAGTGGTCCACCGAAGTCAGCGCTTACGGCAAGATCCGCGCAATCGGCGACACGGTGAGCGCCAACAGCGCCCGCGTATACCTCTCTGCCTCGACAGCGACCTCGACCGTCGTGCTCGGCATGCCCCTTCCTGCTGGCAACAGCACTATCGGCAAGGTGAAGGTCACAGATGGCACAGACGACCTCGCGATAGACGGGTTGGGTCGCGCAGCAGTTCAGAATCCGCCGAACCTCGACGCTGCGCTGTCCTCGCGCGCCACTGAGGTGACGCTGCAGACCGTAGCGAAGGAAACGACTCTGTCGGCGCAACTCGACGCCAAGACCTCAACTCTGGCCAGGGAGTCAGGCGGGAACCTCGCGGCCTCCGCGAGTTCCCTGGCTTCGATTGACGGCAAGTTCACAAACCCCTTGCCGGTGTCTGCCGCCTCGCTGCCTCTACCCTCCGGAGCCGCCAAGGACGCGACGCTGACGAGCGGAGATGCTTTCGTGCGCCTAACGTCCGATAAGACGAATCCGGCCGTGGTGGCCAACAGCGCGCCGTCGGGCACCGAATACGCTCTCGTCACGCGCAACATCCCGAGCGGGACGCAGTCAGTGAGCGGCCCGCTCACCGACGCGCAGCTGCGAGCCCTCGCAGTGCCTGTCTCCGGTACACTGTCCGTCTCCAACACCTTCGCGCTAGACGCCACGCTCGCCAAGCTCACCGTGAGCCAGGGCGCGAGCCTGGGCAGCAACACGCAGGCGCTCGTCGGCGCGTCCGTCACTACGGCGGCTCCAGCCTACTCTACGGGCCAGATCTCGCCGCTCAGCATAAAGACGGACGGCTCGCTGCGCACCGCCGACTCCCAGATCGGCATCGCGGGCTCGCCCCACGCCGCCGTGTTCAGCGTCCAAGGCGTATCGGGCGGGACGGTCGTTCCGATCGGGCAGGCCGTGGCATCAGCCCTCAACGCGACCATGGTAGGTGGTGGTGCTTCAAAAACGGTCATATCCTCGGCGACGACGACGCAGGTGAAGTCAGGCACGGGCGTGCTGTACGCGATCGTTTATGACGCCACCATCGGGTTAAACGTCGTAGGCTACGATGATGTCGGGGGCGGCACGGCCAACCAGTTCATTGCGCGGTCGACTACCGTCACATCTGGCTCGATAGAGTTCGGGCCGTTCGGCGTCTCATTCTCGAACGGGCTGAAGATCGTCACGACGGGTGGCGTCTCCATCTTCGTCGTGGTAATCTATCGCTGATGCGTGCAATGCTCGCCCTATTGACCTCGATCACCCTCGGGTGCGGAGACTCGCAGCGCCTGACATCTGCGATACCACCTGCTCGAGAGCCAAGCCCCATCCCCTCGAATCCAGTGTGCGCGAGCAGCAGCCGCTTGGGGTTCTGGGTCGGGGACTGCTTGCAGCGATGGTGCCTCCCCGTAGACGCGGATCTGGTCTTCTCCGTGAACGTCAACCGACGCTTCGCCTACTCGAATAGAGAGCTGCCACGCTTCGCAGCCGCGCTCGATCGAGCGCAGTGCCCAGAGCAGGGCGGCGCCTATCGGGTGCTCGTCCTCGATCTCAGCTTCGAGTTCGTGGGGGCAAACCTGTTCATGTTCGATCCGGTGAGGCAGTGCGCGGATTACGAGTGCGGGGGCGAAATAGAAGATCAGTGGGCGGTCAAGGATCCAAGTCGGCTGCTCTATGACCTCAAAGAGCTGTCCCTCGCCGAGTTCCTAGACGCGTACGGCCCGAATTAATCAGCCCTCGCAGGATCGCGGGTCGCACCCTATAGCAGCGATCCAGGCCATCCGCACCCCACCATTATCACTCCGAGGACCGGTAGCCGTCTCCTCTTTCTTCTCAGGCTTCTTGGCCGTTTTGTCGCTGCAGCTCTTCTGATCGTACTCACACGTTCGAGGCGTAGCGCGCCTGCACTTATAACAATCCGGGCACGCAGGCACGCACTTGGCGGCGAACATAATTCGAGCGGCGGGCACTATCCCAAGCGCACCCCAGATGGCCAAAGAGAGCAGAAGCGTCGACGCTCCGATCTTGGCGGCGATGCGCAGGACGTCCTTGTGGACGGCGTCGACCTTGGCACCGATCGTGTTGTGGGCATCGGTGACGGCGCGCTCCGATCGCGCGATGTCCTTGTCGGCGTCGGTGCGCAAGTCGGTGAGGAGCTTTTCCTGCCGCGCGTGCGAGGTGTCAGTGAGGACCTTCACCCAGTCGAGCAGCTTCGGGATGCCCTTCCATACGGACCACAGCGCTGCGAGCAGGATGCCGGCGAGTAGCGCCGACAAGAGGGTGATGACGAATATGAGCGGCGTGCGCTGCGCGAGCTCCGTTGCGGCCTTGACGTACTCGGGTTGCATGCGAGAGGATGGTGGGATGTCGAAAGCAACTCTCGTCTGCAAACAGTGCGGGTGGACGGCGAGAAGAGAACTCTTAAACGCAACGGTCTGTCGTGGCCACCGCGAGACGCCGACACAGACCGCGATTTGTCCGAAGTGCCGTGTCGAGATGGATCGACCAGAAGAGCATCTTCGGTGGACAGCCTACAACGTCCACTAATGCTCACCCGATGCGCATACGTCGAGTGGCGCGAGCCGCTAGTTCCGCGCAACGCGCCAACGCTCACCGAGAAGCGGGCGGCTTCCGCCGCCCTTGCCAAGCACGTCGGTGGGCGGGCCGAACTGAATCGCAGGACTGGACAACTCGCCGACGAGTTCGTCTCCGTTCTCAACGATCAACTCGCCGACATCCGCTCGCCGCTGCGCGTCGACAACTCCGCGCCGTTCGACGGTACGCTGAGACTGAGATTCGTTGGCAGATCTCGATTCACCGATCTGGAGCTTCACTACGACGATGTCAGCTTCAATGGCTTCAACCTGCACAGCTATTGCGAGAACCAGATCGACCCGCCTACGGGCCGGGTTCCCCCTCTTGCGGAGAAACGAGGGCGCCCGGCGGGTCTTCCCACTCGCCGCTACCGGCGTCCGCTGTAGGTACCGTGCGGTTGAACTTGCTGCGCACGATGGGCGCGCTGATGATGACCGTCATCTGCCACACGAGGCCACGGTCGCCGGGCCTGTCCTCGACGTAGCCACCATTGCGCGCCGTGAACCCCTCACCTAGCCGCTCGGGCTGCGAGCGCTCTAGGTCGTGGGCGCAGCTCGCGATCCAGTGGGCAAGCAGGAATGTGTCGCCCCAACTGTTACCCCACACGAGCACGGTCCACGGGAGGAGCAACACGCCCGTCCTCGTGTACGGGAAGTCCGCCTGCGAGCTCTCGCTAGTCAGGCCGAGTAGCGGGTAGGCGGCGCCGGGTCCGATCCTGTCGGCCGGCAAGTCGTCCTGTCGCCTGCTCGTACCAATGCGGTCGGGAGCGCCGCGGTAGCTGGCGTCAGGGAAACGAGGAGGTGTCCACAGGACGCTCTGCGGCGCGTTCTGGGTGCTCGGCCAGCGCGCCCCGACGAAGTAGTGCCCTGCCGTCGTGCGGGTGGCCTGCCTCTCGCCGCCCGGCCCCGTGTAGCTCCCAAGCTCCCATCGCTCGTTCAGGTGCGGCTGCCTCGGTTGCTCGCGCGTCCCAGTATGAGGGTAGGCTAAAGGTGGACAGATGTCGCTCACCGCTGACATGATCCGGGCGATGTGGGGCAACTCTACGCCGTCGTACTCAGGAAGCGCGTCAGGGCTCGTTTCAGGCATTGGTAATGCTCCCGGTCCACCCGTACCCCGAAGTCCCAACCACGGAGCTCCTAGACCCGTTTACGGCGATGTCTACCACCTGCGTCCTCCGTACCCAAACCAGTTTCGGTTCGGCGCGGCTCCAACCGGCGTGGCGGGCTGCGGGCGCTCGGTGCCGAGCAACCGCTTGTCGGGAGTCAACATGTAGTCCTGCGCAGCCTTGATCATCTTGGACGCCCCGGCGTACTTCCGCCTGAAGCGCGCCTCCTCGTCACGCCCCTGGTCGCCCGGTTGGTAGCCGCGGACCTCCATGGCGTAGTACGCTGCGATATCGCACACCCAGCCCACCCACGCCTCGCTGTACGCCTGCAACGGCGTCTTGAAGCGGTGGCAGATCATGCTGTCCGCCTCGCGCGACGCCCGGCGCAGCTGGACGTGGAGCAGCGCGTCGCCCGGATACTGGAAGTCATGCTGCGTCGTCTCGGCGAGAGAGTAGAGGAAGAGCTCCTCGACGGTCGCGTAGCTGCCGTCGAGGCCGCTCGAGGCGCGGTATAGCGTCCCAATAGACCCGGACCTTCCGCTCGGCGCGGACAGTGTGAAGGCGATTCCCGACGGGGTAAGAGTGCCAGCCATGCCCGAGATGGTGGCGAGCCGCGCGCGCTCTGATCACTCCGTCTCGAGCAGCGCGAAGCGGGTCGCGCCCTCGAGCAGCGGCGCGTTGAACTTCGCGAGGTCCGCGCGCAGCGCCGCGCAGCTGGTTTCAGCTGCCGCGAGCTTGCGGCTGCACTCCTCGCGGGCGCGCTTCTCTGAATCGCGCTCAGCTTGCGTCTCCCGAAGAGCTTGGGTTAGCTTCCCGACTTGCTCGACTGCCATCGCGTCTGCCGGTGTCCGCGCGCACTTCTTGAGCTCGCTGTTGAATTTCGCGAGGCGCTGTATCTCGGACTGCAGCTGCTCGCGCTCTGTCGTCGAGAAGGTGGGGTCACTCGGCGTTCAGAGCCAACGTCGCTAGGATCAGTCAGTCGCATGACCACGATCGTCACTACTTTCCAATCGCCTTCCAGCGTGATTCGCATCGCCCGATATTCGCGTTTTGTGCGACGCTCTGTCAACCCTTCGAAACGGCCTCCGGAGGTAGGAGAAGCCTCTCCTTAAGCTCTATATAAATTTCCAAATCCAATTCTATATATCTATATTCTACTCCATCTACTACACCATTAACTAAATATAAGAAATATAAGAAGAATATAAGAGGGAGAAGAAAGGGAGGAGTGCAGTAGGGAAAAGTGAGCTATAAGAGATTCAAGCACTTAGGAGAACCTGAACAGAGATTCAGCTGTAGGCAATGCGTAAAGTTAAGTACTCACGACTCGTTCTGCGGCGATACTAATCATCCGTTTAGTTACGAAATTCCCCACATGTGTGTCTTGTGTGAATCTGTCTGGTTGTGGAATTGTAAGAGGGTGTAGAGGTGAGTGCTTACAATCTTTTACAATTCGAGTTAGCTGAAGTGTTTCGCGAAGTTAGCAGTTTGCAGTATCTGAGAAGCTAGCTTCTCAGAAGTTGACCTATCGCACGCCTAAGTATAACCTGCGAGCATGCTGAGTATCTGTGTGACGGGCCACAGGCCCGACAAGCTCGGCGGCTACGACGCCGCGAATCCGCTGCGGCGGGCGATCCGCGAGGAGTTCAAAGAGAGGCTACTGTGCCTCGTCGGCGCGCACCTGCTCGAGGCGGGCAGCGCCGAGTGCGAGGTCTACTGCGGCATGGCGCAGGGTTTCGACCAGGACGCGGCGTGCGCCTGCATCCAGGCCGACGTGCCCTTCGTAGCCTGCGTGCCCTTCGCCGGGCAGGAGCTCGTGTGGACGCCTGAGGCGCAGCGCGACTACCGCCTGATACTCTCTAGAGCGAAGCGTGTGGAGGTGCTCGCACAGAAGCCGGCGACGCGCACAGCCGCGGTGAGTCTGCTTTACGTCCGCAACCACTTCATGATCGAGAGCTGCGACGTTGTTGTCGCATGCTGGAACGGCACCTTCGGTGGGACGTACGAGACGGTGAAGTACGCGCAGCGCCTAGGCAAGCCACTGCACGTCATCGACCCGCGAGCGCTGGCGAATCGAGAGGACAACCGTGGTAACTAGCGCTTCGACTCAGCGAACGTCTTTATCTGCTCGACGGCTTCGGCGATGGAGTGGCAGAGGACATAGCAGCCGCCGCGCCTGCGGACGCTCTCCATGCGCGCGCACTGCTCTTCTGATTGCGGCTTCGCGATCTTCACCTCGACCTCGAGGCGGTACTCATGGCGTTCAGTTCGTGTCGGTGTAACCTTACCTGAAGGCCAGTCGACGTGAGGTACTTCGCGCTCGATCGTCAGTCCGCCCGTCAGGTCCGCCGCACCGACGCGGCCGACGTTGCGAACGCCGTTGGCGAGGAGGTGCCTGCACTGCTCGAGTAGCCGCGTCTGCTTCGGGATGGAGGACGCTGCCTGTGCGGCCGACAGCAGCCGCAACGCCTGCTGCGCGGTGGACACCTGCACGACGCCACCCGTGAAGCGCCGCTCAAGCCACACCGCTTGGCTGCCATCGGAGAGTCTCAAGTCTGGATGCCCGCAAATGGCGGCGACGTAATGGCCGTATGTGTCCGTCTCGCGGACGCGGTGCTCGACAGCTTCTCGGAACACCTTTGGCCATCCTGCGGGGCAGACCCGCTCGATCTCGGGGGGCCAAGACTTAACAGCCTCTGCTACTCTGTTTTGGTAGATGCTCTGTAGCGCTAACAATTCGCCGGGCTGTTTATTGAGCTTGAATCGTCCGATCTCGATGACCGTTTGCCAGCACTCTGCGCTCGGTTTTGCTAGCGCCGCGTCGAGCTGTTCGATGCTCATTTCAATTCTAATTAGACTGGGCACAGCACACCTCTCGTTTCTACCTGGAAACGCTGCTCCTCGCGCAGCTCGACAAAGAACCACAGCACGCCGCACAGGGCTAGCGCTAGCGACACGCGTACGGCCAGCCGCGGCTCCGCGCTGCCAAGCACTCCGGCGAGTTTGCCTCCGACGGCCATAGAACTCAGCCACAGCGCTGTAGCGACGGACGCCAGGCGGCGCGGCACGAGCGACGTCGAGAGGTCTAGGCCGAGCGGTGAGATGAGGACTTCACCGACAGTCGCGAGGAAGTACCAGCCGACCAGGCCGGACATTGAAGAGTCGATGCAGAGCAGCACGAAGCCGGCAGCGAGCGACAGCATAGCTGCGACGAGGCGCGAGCGCAGGCCCGTCCAAGCGGCCAGCGGCGTGCAGAGAAGCAGCGCGGCGAAGACTGGGTTCAGGGTGCTGACGCTCTCGGGCATGTCGGCGCGCACGACATCGCGCGCCCACAGGACGAGGCTCGTCTGCTGCTGCTGGAACCCGGCGAAGAACAGCACCGCGCCGACGAGCAGCACTGCCAATCGGCCCCACTGCGGGCGCTCGATGTGGTCTAAGACGCTCTCGGCGATGCTCTGCCGCGGTGGCGCGAGCTTCGACCAGTTCGCGAGGAGCACGGCGACGCAGGCGGCAAGCGCCAGCGCGGCGGCGCCGAACGCAGCCGACCAGCCATAGCGGTAGTGCAGGTACCCACCGACTAGGGTGCTCGGCATCGAGCCGACTTGGATCGCGGCGTAGTAGCGACCGAAGGCGCGAGTGCGCTCTGGACCGACGGGGAACAGGCTCCCGAGCAGCGCCGACAGGCACGGCTTGAACAGCCCGCAGCCGAGCGCGAGCAGCGGAATCGGCGAGCGGTCAAGTGCCGCCGTGGCGTACCCGCACAAGAGCAGCGACGCGCCAGCGAAAACTGTCGCGCGCAGCGAGAAGCGCCCGAGGTAGCCGCCGAGGAGCGGCGCGAGGTAGCCCCAGAAGAGCAGCGTGCCGACTTCGGCTGGCGAACGCCACAGCGCGAGCGCACCCAAAAATAGATACCAGGCGAAGCGCTCTAGAGCGATGGCTGCGAGGATTGCGCGGTAGGCAATCATTGCTTCTCTTCTTTCTTTCCAAAAGCCAGCCAGCACGGCGATACGCCGAGGGCTTCGGCGAGCCTGCGCACCTGCTCGACGCTGGCAGCATTTATACCTTGTTCAATTTGATGGATCGTCGTGAAGCTTGGGATTCCCGCGCGCTGCGCGAGATTGCGCAGCGACAGCCCCTTTTCGAGACGAGTAGCCTTGAGGCGCGCGGCGACGCTCATCGCGGCGCCTTGATCTTGAGGACGTACAGTGCGCCCGCAGCTTCGGCTGCACCGCCGAGGTCAGTGTCGCGGCTGCTCTTGCCCGGCCGGCGCCAGCGGTTGATCAAGTGTCGGGACACTTCGACGGAGGCGGCGCCCGCTAGGTACCATGAGCTGAGACGATCGCCGACCCGTCGGCAAGCTTCTTTCGCCGACATCGGTGCGATTTGCAAAGAATTGTCGAGCATGAATGCGTTGAAGAGGTAGTCCACCCTGTCGCCGTCGCCCGGCTCGACGTCTTCGAGGGCGAGGTTGGCGATGGGCGTCTCAACGGAGCGGCAGCGTCTGTTCAATTGCTGCCCATTTCGGGCCGAAACCGCGTCTGAAGGCGGAGCAACCTGCCATAAATCCCACTCCCGTCGCGCCGCTATCTCGGCGACGTGGTCGGAGAAGTAGCCGACGACTTCGCCGTCGGCGTTGAGTCGGGTGAGCTTCACGACACTGCTCCTCCTTCACGATGAATAGTTCTCAACCGCTCGAGTAATTCAATTTCGTCAAGATAAGAGTACTGTTGAGCCTGAAAACTTTCCCATTCGAAACTGCCGTCCAATGCGCCCTGGTCTAGGCAACTTCTAGGTATCTTTGTAGTGAATGATGCGTTGGGGCGAAGTAACCAGCCAGGCATACTTGATGAAATGGGAACCGTTTGAAGGTCATTAAAGCAATTAACCGATAGTTCAATTGTGCCTGCCTCCGAATTAACAGAGTGAACGATTCCACTTATAGCCCAGTCTTTGCTTGCTTTGACCATAATTAGAGCCTACTCGCGAACTGAAATTTGTCAAGCCTAGATTTACATCTTTCGCTTCGCCTGCTCCATCTCCGACGGGTCGGCGCCCTGCCCGGTCATGCTCCGGAAGACAGCGTAGACCTGGCGCTCGGACACCCGACCTTGCTTTCGGGCGAGCGATCGCCAAAGGTTCGCGAGTATCTCTATTCGAGCCTGTGGCGTCGAGGCCGCGACCTTCGACTTCGGTCGCTCCCCGACGTCGCCGAGCCTGTCAGCCGTCTCTTCCGGCGGAGGTTTCACCTGCGCGAGCGCCGCACCGCAAGAGCAGCTCGCCTGCGACGAGGGCCAGACGGACAGGCACCGCGGGCAGTACCGGCACGACAGGAACCCGTGCTTGTCGCGAGGCGCGCGGCCAGAGGGCGTCTCGCCGTCGAGGGTGAAGGTGTGGTGGTCGCGCAGCGGCACGAAGCGGCGCCAGTTCTCTGAGTGGCTGAGCACGCGCGCGAACTTCTTCGGCACGGCTGGCATCGGGCCAAGCGTGGTTTGTATCGTGTTGCCGTTCGGGCGGTTCACGCGGCACTCGGCCTGCCGGTACAGGCACTCCGACATCGTCGGCGCGCAGTCGCTGAGCGTCGAGACTGGTACGAACGGCGGCGGGTTGCCGGACGGCCAAAGAATGGAACGCAAGCGCAAGACGCGCTCGTAGTCGCTGGGATTGTTCCACCCCTCGCCGATGATGTCGGGGTTGCCCGCACGCACGACGCAGTCGAGGCCAAGCGGCGAGCCGAGAGCACCGCCGATCGCGAGGCGGGCTAGAATGAGATCACGCTCCGCGGGGGGCAGCTCGCCGTGCAGCACCGCGGCGCGGAAGCCGGCGGCGCAGAGCCGCTCGGCCCTGTGGTGAGCATCCGCGACGCTGACAGCGCGCACCGTGAAGGGGTAGCCTTCCCAGAAGCGCTTCGCCTCGTCGACCATGTTGCCGACGAGCTTGCGCGTCCGCTGCTCGAGCTCGGTGGCGACGAACTCACCTCGCGCCATCGGGATGCGCGAGGTATCCGGGGCGTCGAGGCCCTTCACCTCTGGTTCGAGTATGGTCCCGTCGGCGAAGAGTTCGGTGGGTTTCACAGGCTCGATGATGACGTCGCCCGGGATGGGCTTGCCGCTGAGGGTGTAGGGCGTCGCGGTGAGGCCGAGCACGTAGACGACGCGGTAGACTGATTGGAACCGCGAGAGGAGCTTGGTGAACGTCTCGCACGTACCGTGGTGGTGCTCGTCCGAGACGAGCAGACACCTGTCCGCGAGCGACCGGAAGTCACGGCGCGCGAGGGTGTCGCGGCCGGCGACGCGCAGCGGGGCAGGCTGTGGGCTTGGCCTTCCGGCAACGTATAGACTCGGGCTGAGGTGTCGCAGCTCCGTCGCCGCCTGCTCGATGAGCTCGACGCGGTGCGCGAGGAACCAGGCGTCCCAGCCACCGACGCAAAGCAGCCGCTCGATGGTCATGCGAGCGCAGCGGGTCTTACCTGCTCCCGGCGGTAAGGCTAGGATTACGTTGCGGTATTTCTTAGACCAGGCGTCTGGGAGGTCGCGCTCAACGAAGCGCTGCTGGAAGGCGCGCGGCATCTAGACAGAGCCGCGACCGTTGCACGTCGAGCAAGTGAACGAAGCCATCTGCATGAATGGCTCGTCGCTGGCTATGGAACCGAGGCCGTTGCAGACAACACAGGTGCGCTTTTTGGCAGTTCTTGTTGCTTGCTTGAACTCCTCTAACTTCGAGGCTGGAATGGGTGCGCCGTGCGTCAGGCTAACGGGGCGCCGACAGCTGAGACATTTGCCGCAACGCGGAAGTCGCTGGCAATCTTCGACGAGAAGCTCGTCACGCTCCTTTCTGACCCTTTCGAGAGCAGCACGCGTCTCGGCGTGTAGTGCGATCTCGTTCTCGAGCGCCGACGGTGCGCGCTGCCCGCGCATCGCATGCTGGCACAGCGTCTCCCAAGTGTCGTAGTCGAAGTCCTTGCCGCGCTTTGTCCGCGCGTAGGTGACGCACTCGTCGAGGAGCTTCTGGCATTCGAGCATTACTGCGACTTGGTTTGCGTGCGCTTTGCTCTGCGTTTCGAGTAGCGCCCCGAGCTGATCGGATTCAGAGCGTGCCACATCGCGCGCCTTAATCTCCTCGTCGAGGTCTTTAACGAGGCGCTGCTTCGTCTCTGCCCAGTCAGTACTGAGCTTCGCGAGCAGTGCCTCCGTCTCGATCGCGAACTGCGCCCCGACCTGCCGTACCCCACTGACGATGAAGTGGCGCGAGATGGCTGCCCACAGCTGGACGTGCTCGAAGCCGAGTGGCGGGGCTTCGACAGTCACCTGCGCGAGGATCAGCGCCAGCGCGCCGTGCATCTCGTGGGACTGCGGCGTCGGCGCCTCCGTCATGAGTAACTTGTGGATGGCGAGCGGGTTCGGGCAGGCACCCCGCTTGACGGCGCAGCACAGCGCCTGCATTTGCTCGCATAGCAGCGCGACTTCCGTAGTCGAGGCCGCGAGCTTGGCGCGTAGGTAGGCGTTGTTGGCGATCATCGCCCCATCTCTTCGTTGCGATCGAGCTGAAAACGCACGAACTTGAGGTCGGCGTGGCGCAGCCCGACGAGGCCGGCAAGTGCGAGCGCTAGGCAGATGAGGACGGCAAACAGCGGCCAACGCGGCGGTTGCGGAACGGCGAGCAGCCCGCTCTGCTTGTCTGCGCGCTGCAGGCACCTCTCAATTTCCGCGTCGCTGAGGGTATAGGTTGAGCGAATGGTATTCTGCGATGGCTGCATGATCTACCTCCGAATAGATTTGAGCGTAGCGGACTGGACACAAAACGTCAATCTGCGGTAGCGTGTGCCCCCATGAACAGACGATCATTCTTCAAGTGGTGGCTGGCTGCGATGGCTGCGAGCGCGATCCCGATCGGAGCCAAGGCAGTGAAGCCGCGGCGCTGTCGCATATGGCTGTCGGAGTGGCGCGCTGGCGATCTGACTCCATGTGCTGCGACACACCGCGAGCCGGTGACGTTCCGCGACTGTGCATTCGACGAGCGAGTACGATCGGTCAAGCTCAGTGAGCCTCTGTGCTCTGATTCAACGCACGCGGCCCGCGAGCTCGAGCGCGGTGACGCCGTCTTCCGCGCCTCCGTCGAGCGCTACTCCCGAATCGACCTGCCGAACCAGATCTACGTCGTCCACAGCGTCGAGGTGCTGCCATGAATACGGACCTCATGTTCTCGTCAACGACGAACGAACACTTCACGCCACCATGGGTGCTCGACGAAGTCGAGAAGCTCGGCCCAATAGGGCTAGACCCGTGTGCGCACCCGAAGTCGGAGGCCTCAAGGCGAGCGCGCTACAGCATCTTCTCGCACCCTCGAGCGCCTGATCAGTGGATTCCAGGCGGGAAGATTCACTGTTTCAACGATGACGGCCTTCAACATGATTGGCATAGGCTTCTCGTCGCAGATGAGATCATCTTCTGGAACCCACCTTATGGGCGCGAGCTCGCGAAGTGGGCGGCGAAGGGTGCTGCCGAGAACTGCCCGCAGGTGGCGCTCGTCCCCGCGCGCATCGATACGGCATGGTGGCGCAAGCTCGATCCTGTCGCATGGTGCGCGCTGTCGGGTCGGCTCAAGTTCTGGCACCTACCACACGATTGGATCGATAGCACAAGTGGTCTGGGTGCCGTATGTTCCAAATGTGCCTTGGCAATAGATGCCGTCACCCACAAACATCTGCTTGAACTCAAAGCAATTCGACCGACCTGCCCAAACGCCGAGTCGGTTGAGTGCGAGAACAGCGCGCCTTTTCCCTCGGCGGTGTGCCTGCTGCACGCCGCACACCTGAAGCAGAGGTTCGTCGAGATCTGGTCGCGGCACGGCTTGGTGTATGAACGGGTTCGCTGAATTCATCCTAGCCCCAGCGTGTGGGTTCTTGTATAAATATGACCTCGTTTAATTGCGCCTCTTCGGCGCAGAGAGGTACAAAGAGCATGAACTTTCACGTTTGGGGTTCTCTGGCATCGAAAATCGCGGAGCAGCGGTATCTACATCCGGGCGAAACGTGGGTGGTGGGTCTAGCACCCCGCGTCTCAACAAACACTTTTTCAACTGTCAAATCGCGAGGCTGCCCGGTTCCAGAGGGGGAGGTGACTCGCATGATCGCCAACCGCCAGTTTCTTCCCGGGGGTCGGTATCTGTACGCCTGCGGAAGACCGCTGCACCAAACGCAGAATTGTCTGTTGTTCTTAGTCGAGGATTCGCGTGAGGGGTGGGCCGACCACTACTACAAGCACGTCATGGGCTTGTCGACGGGTGCTGGCATCGGAAGTGTCTACAGCAACGTTCGGCAGAAAGGCGCAAAGCTGAACCGTACGGGGGGTGTGGCTGGTGGGCCAATAAACTTGATGCTCGGCATTAATGAAGCAGCTCACACTGTACGCCAAGGAGGCGATCGGCGTGCGGCGCTTTGGGCGGGCCTCCATTGGTGGCATCCAGATGCGCTGGAGTATTGCTCGGTGAAAGATTGGTCTGAGGATGTGCGCCAACGGAAAGCAGAAAATTGGGAAACGCCAGCGCCGCTCGATTACACGAATCAGAGCGTCTGCTACGACGACGAATTTTTCCAAGCTGTCGCTGAGCGAAGCACCGAGAAGCGACGTCAAGCTGACGCCGTATATTGGAAAAACGTGGCTCATGCGCTCCGCACAGGCGATCCCGGCTTATCTGTCGATTGCGGCGTCAATGCAGGCGAGTGGCTTCGTAACGCCTGCACGGAAGTCAGCTCTCGCGACGACAGCGATATTTGCAACATCGGAAGCCTGAATTTGGCTCGGTACGAGACACTCGCAGAGTTCGAACGCGACCTACCCTGCGCCGTAGCGTTCTTACTCGCTGGCAGCGAATACAGCGACGTACCGTACGAGAAAGTTCGCGTTGTTCGTCAGAAGAACCGTCGGCTCGGTTTGGGCCTTATGGGTGTTCACGAGTGGCTGCTTCGACGCGGCAAAAAGTACGGCCCAGATGTTGAACTAGGTCTGTGGCTGGCGGTCTACGCGCGATCAACCGAGATCGCTGCACGCCTTGCTGACGAGTGGAGTCTTTCACGTCCCGTGAAAACTCGAGCCATGGCGCCCAATGGCACGATTGGCCTCGTGGCCGAGACAACTACTTGCCTAGAACCGCTTCTCTGCGTAGCGAAAAAACGCCGCGTAAAGCAAGGAGATGAGACGTGGGCGCAATACAGCGTCGATCCTGTCGCTGAGCGCCTCATAAACGAGGGTGTCGAGATCGGCAACATCGAAACGGCCTACGATCTCTCTGGTTCACTCGCGGGAATCGAGCGTCGCGTCGCTTTTCAGGCGTGGTTTCAACAATTCGTCGATCACGGCATCGCATCGACGATCAACATCGCTTCGTGGGGTAGCGCGTCAAACAATGAAGACACCGTGAAGCCGTTCGGCGAGATGTTACTCAAATATTTACCACATCTGCGCGGCATCACCGTATATCCTGACGGTGCGCGATCGGGACAACCAATTGTTCCTGTGAGCTACGAAACGGCGCGCAAACATGGGGAAGAGATCGTTTACGAGTCGGCTGATGTCTGTGAGATGCGCGGAGGAGGCTGTGGCTAGTTTGCAAGTTCCCGACGCGCGGCCTCGAACTCCGCCGCGACTACCAGTGCGCCGAGTGCCAGCCAGCGACCGATGCGGCGCAGCCCGCAGGAAGCTTCTAGGACCGCGCACAGAGCGATCGAGAAGGCCAGCCAGCCCGACCAGCCGAGTGGCCCCTTGGACGCGGCCAGAGCGCACAGAAGGGACGCCCCGCGATAGGCTGGGTACACGACGCTTTCCCTCGTGCCGTGCAAGACGAGCCGCAGCCCAAACAGCCCGCAGCCCATCGAGGCAAGAGCAACGAGCCACAAGCGCCAGTCGGCGAGCGGCGCCGCAGGCGCAAAGCTGCCCGCCGCAGCCAGGCACAGCGTCAGTCCCATGACCGCGACCTGCCCGGCGCCGAAGAAGCCAGGCTTCAAGCCACGATCACCCTTGGCCATCCGGACGGCCCGGAGCTTCAGACGTTGCCCGAGTACGTAGGTGCAGGCGAGGAGCAGCGGAATGGGGAGCCAGCGCAGAGGCTTGTGCAGCGCAGCTAGGAGCACGGCGGCAAAGACGGCTGCGGAGAGCGCAAGGCGCTGCCTCAGTGGGCGACGATCAAGCGGATCGGGGAAGAGCAGGCACCCGCCCTTGCCGGCGACGACGGCGACGAGCGACGACGGCATGAGCAGCGCCAGCGTTTCGGAGGTGAGGACCAGCGTCGAGGCGGCGGCCGAGAGCAGTTCGGCCCGCGTCGGTGGCCACATGCGCGGCAGCGGTGCGCGCAATCGGTAGACGAAGCAGCCGAGCGCGTACCAGAGGGGGATCGCCAGCGCATAGACCTGGAAAGCGCCGAGTGGGTGATGCGCGCCGCCGGCTAGGCCGCAGAGCTTGGCGTAGGTGAAGGAGCACAAAGCGTAACCGAGGAGCAGGAACCCGACGCGTGGCTCGTTCATGCCTGGATGTTCGCAACCCACGGTGCTTGCGTCTAGCTCTCGAGTCGGAGTAGGTTCAATCGGCTATTAGGTTTGAACAGGAGCAAACAGAAATGTCACTGAGAGTCCTTCGATCTGAGCAAGACGCCTCCGTCAACTTCGTCGAAGAGCAGCTCGCCGGCTTCCTCGAGGCACGTTACGTGCGGCGTCGCGCTGACTACTTCGTCTGCTATCTGAGCAGTCACAGCGGATGCAATCGTGGCTGCGAATTCTGCCACCTGACCGCGACAGGGCAGACGAGTTTTGCGCCCTCGACGATCAACGACTTCGAGAGCCAGGCACTGTCGGTGCTCCGGCACTATCGCAGAGAGTCGCCGGCCCGCTACATGCACTTCGCCTTCATGGCCCGAGGTGAGCCGCTGGCGAACCCGCATCTGCTCGAGCGCGGGCAGGAGCTGCTGATCCGACTCGGCAACCTAGCGCGCGACGAGGGGCTGCCCTCGAAGTTCTGCGTCTCGACGATCATGCCGCAAACGCTGCGCAAGCCGCTCGTCGACGTCTTCGGCTTCGTCTCGCCGACGATCTACTACAGCCTCTACTCCGTAGAGCCGGCCTTCCGCGAGCGCTGGCTGCCCACGGCGAAGCCGATCGAGGCCGCGCTGCAAGAGCTCGCAGACTACCAGCGCTTCAGCAAGAAGATCCTCAAGATCCACTTCGCCCTCATCGAGGGACAGAACGACTCGGCCGACCAGGTCTGCAAGATGTGCGACGCGCTCGACGAGCGCGGCCTAATCTGCGAGTTCAACCTCGTCACCTACAACCCAGCGACCGCCGCGCAGGGGCGGGAGAGCGCGCCCGAAGTCATCGCCGAGCGCCTCGCGTACATCTTGGAGCGCTTTGTCGGAAGGGTGAAGGCAGTCAAGCGCGTTGGCTTCGACGTCAAGGCGAGCTGCGGGATGTTCGTCGGTGGTGAGAAATGAGCGCCTCAAATCTCATCGTCGAGTTCAGACTCCTCCATCCAGATGCGAAGCGTCCCGAGTACCAGACCGGTGGCGCGAGTGGGATGGATCTCTACGCTGATGGTAAGGAAGCTGAAAATCAGTATGGTGGATTAGACGTTCACTGGACTTGTTTAAAGCTCAGTCCCGGTTGGATCTGGCGCATTTCAACGGGCGTCGCCATCTTGATTCCCACCGGCTGGGAGGCACAGATCCGGCCGCGCTCGTCGCTATCTGCAAAGGGCATCCTATGCCAGCTCGGCACGATCGACAGCGACTACCGGGGCGAATTGAAGGTTGTCCTGGTGAACCTGAGCGGCGAGCCGTTCGCAGTGCGCCGTGGTGAACGCATCGCGCAGCTAGTCTTCGCGCCGGTCGGGCGCGCGGCGCTTCAGGAGGTGCGCGAGTTCAGCAGCCGGACGAAGCGCGGCGAGGGTGGATTCGGGAGTACGGGTAAAATGAGGTCAGAATGCAAAGTCTGAGGTCGAACTCATCACGGTACTCGAATGATATGCATAGATCGCAAGGCTTGCGAACGAGCTAAGCGACTCAAACGAGTAAAGAAGCCCCATCCCAATTGAGCAGCACGTCGCCGAGAGCAAGCGTCGCGCCCGTCTCGGCGCAGCCGTTGTCGGGGTTGACGGCATCGAGCAGCACTGGCGACGATCGACGAAGCCCACCGTAGCGGATCATTTGCGAAGTACCCTTCTCGTCGCAGGTGTTGGCGTCTCCGACCTCGCCAGGAAGTAACGTGCCAGCCAGAGCGGCGCGACGCGCGTAGATGAAGGGCAACTCGGGCGTCGTCGGCGTCGGGTAGGCTAGGCTCGTCGAGGCGCCGCCCGGCACGTAGCGCTGCGGATCGCCGTTACCGTCGAGCTGGTAGAGCATGCCGGGCGGGCAGCGGCCCCAAAGCTGCTCGGGCGTCGCGTAGCGGAACAAGCTGCGCGGCGCGGCAGGGTCAGCGCTGATCGTGTCGCAGAGCACGCAGCCTGCGCCCGTCGCAGCGTAGAAGACGATACGCTCCCTGTCGAGTAGGTTCCCGCCCTTGCCCCGCGGGTTCGGCTGCGGTCTGTCGATGAAGAAGAGCGCGGTCGGTGCGCCAGTGCCGACGGCGTACGAGAGGAACCAGCACCGCTCATCGTCCTCGCTGGCGTAGCCCTGCATGCGGCTGCCGGAAGACGGCCAGAGCGGTGAATACGTAGGTGACGCGTCGGTGCCACCACCGAGCAGGTAGATCTCGTCCGCGGCCGATGGCGTCCGCACGAGGTTCGGTGAGCCGCCCGTGAAGCCGGCACGCGGACTCCACTTCAACCGCACGCCTCCGACTGCGTCGACTTGCACGCACAGCTCTGTATTAGGGTCGACAACGTCTACGAACGGGCGCCCCCGCAGCACGAACCAGGCGCCCGGCGCCGCGAGGCTCGCGGCTGATGTGATGACGTCGCCCTGCGCGGCGTAGACTATGCCCGTCGAAGAAGTTGGCACTGTCCAGTTAGTTCCGGAAGTGCCGACGTTGAGTGTGCGCTTGAACAGGAAACAAGCTTCGGCGGCCGAGACAGGCGCCGCGTTCTTGAGGAATGCCATACGAGAGATGGTCAGGTCAGCGACGAGCAGAGCTTCAGTGTGTTCGCGTTACTCGCCGCTGTCGGTGAACCCGTTCCACGACCTCACTTCGCCGCATCCACCGCGTACTCGCCGACGCGCACGAGCAGCATGCAGCCGATGACGCGGCCGACGTTGACGAGATGGTGCTGCGAGGCGCGATAGACGACCTCGACTTCGATCGTCTCGCCGAAGAGGAGCTCACTAGCGAGGTAGCGCTGCTTCGCGCCGGCCTCTTCGACTTGGCAGACGAGCGCGGCGTAGCCGTCGGGGATGGACAGAGTGACGCCCGTCGACAGGCGGCGCGGCGGGTCGTTCGGCCCGACGCTGAGCCCGCAGCGTCCGGCGTGCGACGGCTTCGGCGCGTAGCGCAGCCAGAGCCGGCCGTCCCTGACCTCGGGTTTCAGTTCGTCGGACTTCGCGAGCGCGGTGAAGCGCAGCGTCGGGGGCTTCTCGGGCGAATTCAGGCAGGCATTGACTTCGTCGAGGATGTTCCGCTTCGCCTCTTCGAGGCAACGCATCGTCGTCTCCTCACACGAACGGCGCAGCTTGGCGATCTCGTTTGCGAACATCTTCTCGATCTCGATCGCCGACATCTTCTCGATTTCGGTCTGCGGTTGCTCTTGCTTCGAGTTCTCTTTCGTCATTGTCGAATAATCCTGCATTCGTTCCACTTACTCGCTGAGGACCGCAGCTTTCGGCGGTGGCCTGCCACGTATTTCGGGCTCGATGTCCACACCCGACGATGCTTCGGCAGCCGAGCATCTGAGCCACTCTCTCACGCTTTGACAACGCGCGTCAAGGCGCGGTAGCATGCGGGGCATGAACGAACTCAAGAGCACCTGCAGAAACAGCGCTACACGACTGGCAGCCAGGCGCACCTATATGGCGCCTCGCACCACAAGAACCTGCCCCACGACGTGTACGCGAAGGAGACGGCGCTGGACGTCGGCGAGGACGTGCAGGTAAAAGAACAAGGGCCACAACGCGCCGCCGCCGGAGCGGATGGACTGTGATTAAAGTCGACGCGAGGCGCTGAGATGTGGATCGCGATCGGAATACTCGAGGGCATGCGGCGTCGCTTAGTCAGCGACGGCTACACCGACGAGCAGGCGCTGCGTCGTCTGAGCATGGACATGTTAGTGTACGACCCTTCCGACTGATGTCGTTATTCGCTGGTCAGTGCCCGAAGTGGAGTGCGGCGTTGGACTTCGCGCTGTCTAAATCGGTGATTCGAGCGGATTACGCGAGATGGAAGACGCGAATTAGTTGCCGCGGTTCTTTTGGATGTACTGAGGGAGCAGGTAGTCAGCACCCTCGTAGTTGTTGACTTTCCAGCGCAGCTCGTTGTCGTTGAAGACGCTGGCGCTGTTAGGGTCGACCTGCATCGCGTAGGACGGCGCGAGAGCGCGGGCGAAGCCGATGCCGAAGCGGCGGCTGTCAAGCAGGTACCAGGTCACGTCGCCGGACGCGGTGCCGTCGGACAGCACGTCCGCGTAGACCACCTTCTTGATGTACTTGCGGATGTAGACGACGTTGTCGCCCTGCGCGGCAGTGTTTGCCGGCTGCCCCGGCGCGGCGTTCTGCCCGCCGTAGACGATCGAGCCGACGAGCGTGGCGATGTCGGCGTCGTACATGAGCGACGAGGGCACGACCAGCGTGTCGAGCCGGACGCCGGCTGGAGTACCGTCGCCGAGCCGGATCTGCGCTGCCTTGGCGATGGCCTTCGACAGGTTCGCTGCAGTCAGCGGGTAGTTCGTCCGGTAGTTGTCGAACGTCCGGCCGGTGAAGTTCGATGCCAGGTCCTCTGGGATCGCCGTGTCGAAGAAGTTCTTGCCTGTCGCGCCCGAGAACCAGGCCGCCGCCGCGTTGCCCTGCTGGAGCAGCGAGGAGACGAGGAAGTCGGGGTTCTTCTCCGCGACGCGCCGGAGCGTCCGCGGAGCGGCGGCGAGCGTGCGGTAGATGTCGTTGCTGAACTCCCACCTGTTGACGTGTACTTTCTTCTGGTAGGGCAGGAGCTCGATCGTCTGCGCCTGGCGCACGAGCGGGTTCGAGCTGCCCGCACCGAAGGTCTGCTCCATCGGACCCATCGGCATGAGCTGTCCAAAGATTGCGGTCTTCGGCAGCGAGGCGAACGGGTTGAGCTCGCCGTCAGCCAGGCGCGCGTCGGGGATCGTGAAGTCGTCCGGCCCCTGCGTGCGGGCGACGTCGGTGTAGAAGATGCTGTCCTCACTCGGGTCATACGCCTCCTGCAGCGCCGCCTGCACGTAGGCCGTGAAGGCGACGGCGACCTGCGCCGTGGTGAGGGACGATAGGGTAACTACGTTCGGGCCGTTCATGGTCGCTTACTCCACCGCCACGCGCACAGGGCGGTTGTATGGGGCCAGGGGGTCGGTCGGCTGGAAGGCGACGATCTCGCCGCCGGGCGGGCCGTCAGCCGAGTCGAAGCTGATCGTGTTCGGCGACGACAAGTAGCCCTGCTGACCGACATAGGTCTGATCGACCGGGTTCGTGCCGTCGTTATAGAAGTCGTACATCGCGCCGTACTCGACGATGACTTCGCCGGCTCCGTCGAGACCCCCGGTGTTGTCGAACGATGTGAGGGCGCAGCACGGACGCTTGCCGGTCGCGGCGTTCGCGGCGCCGGGCGCCTCGAGATAGCCGCCGACCTCGACGTAGAACTTGCCGAGCTCGATCACGGCGTCGGCCGCGACCTTCTTTACGACCTGCTGGAATCGCGCCTGGTTGCCGACGCGGGGCGTGAACTGGATGGCCATGTTACTTGCGCTCCATGCGGATGTTGCGCGCGTCAGCCGGCGCGCTCGCTTGCTCGTTGACGACGACGGTGGCGCCGTTCGGGTTGAGGGGTCGGATCGGGCGCTCGGCCAGGCGATCGTTCATCGTGCTGCTCTCCACCGTCGCGCCGGGCCGGATGCCCGCAGCCGCGGAGCGGAGGCGCTCCACGTCGAGCCCACCGCGCCGGGCCATCATCGCGAAGACGCCGTCGAGCGCCGGGTCGGCGCTGCGCGTCTCGCGGGCGGCGGGCGGCGGAGCCAGGACGGACGGTGGTGCAGTTCCGTCGCCGCTCCTGAGCGGCGCGGTTCGCGTCACCTGGGCAACGGCGCCGGCCACCTGAATCTTGAACGTCCGCAGCTGCTCGAGCGACCAGGGGCGCGAGGCGCGCTTGTTCTCGACGCTGCCGCGAACGTAGCCGACCGGATCCATGCCGAGCATCTCGGCCTCGAGGCCGGGCTCGAGGCCGGCATCGGAGGCGGCGATCTCGAGCACGAGCTTCTGCCGCTCACTGTCTTCGGTCTTGGCGGCGGCGGAGCGTTGCTCGCTGAGCATGCGCTTGTGCGCGGCCTCGACGGTCTGCATCGCGGCGAACTTCGTCCGCAGCTCGGCGGGCGTCTTGGCGATCTTGCCTCCGACGTCCGCGAAGGTCTGTTCCGCGTGCGGGAGGCAAGCGCGCTGGCAGGCGGCCCACTCCTTGGCCATCTCCTCGTCGCCGAGCTTCTCGGGCGCGGCGCGCATCATCGAGTTGAAGAGCGCGACGTCCTGCGCGGCATCGGCGTGCCCGCCCATCTCATCGATGGAGGCGGTCATGAGGTTCACCATGCCGAGCGCAGTCTTCATACACCCACGCGCACATTCCTTGAAGAAGGCGCGCAGCGACTCGTCAGAAGTCGCGGCCATCATCGCCAGCGCGTCGCCGGCAGACCGCATCTGGTCAGAGATCGACCAGCGGATCTGGTCGCGCAGCTCGGGGGTCAGCATCTTGAAAACTCCAGTCGTGAAGGCGAAAGGTTGCGCGTCACGCTTCGTGATGGTAGAAGAGGTAGTCCACGTCGTCTTGGGTCCAACTTGCTGCGGAGGTGCCAAATGCGCTAGTTTCGTAATTCCCGCGCGCTGCGCGGCGCGCAGCCCATCTTCGGCTGCGCGGACGCACAGGGCCATTGGGTTCGACGGCGTCGCGCAGCTCGAGCCCTCGCGGATTTTGTAGCGCTCGTAGACGAGCGTCGAGCCTGCGACGCCCGTAGCGAAGCACTGCCCGCACGGTCCCCATTTCGTCTCACCCTCACCGCCGCAGCCCTCACAGTCGCCGCCCTCGCCGAGCTCGACGCGCGTCGCACCCTCGATCGGGTCGAAACCGAGGGAGCAGCCACGCAAGAAACCCCGCACATGGTCCGCGTAAGTCTCGGCGGCGATCTGCTTGTCCATGTTGAAGCGCACGCGGACGCGGAAGCGCTCTGGCGACTGCTCGACGACCTGCACCATGTCGCCGAGGACGTTCCTGACACTGCCGCTCGCGTGCGTGTCGAGCCACGGCCTCGCCTCGCTGTGGAACTCGGCGCCCATAGGGTCTAGGCGCGTCCCGTAGGTGTCCCTGTGCGGGGTGACGAGGTCGAAGTCGAGCACGCCCTCAGGGAGAGTTTCGCCCTTTACGGGCGCGAAGAAGCTGTAGGCGCGGCGCATCTGCATCCTGCGCCGAGATGGTCGCCGAGGTTGACATTTCGTACTCAGCCGCGCTACGCTCGTCCACGGTGATACTCCGCGGCGCGCAGACCGCGTAGCTAGCGCAGAAGCCGCAGTCGGAAGCGAAGCCGGCCGCTGGCTGAGTCTCGCTTCGCAGTTCTGAAGGGATTAAATGGAACGTACGTATCTCTACGACGCAGACGCTGCAGCCAAATTCGTTGTAGCACAGCGCTCAACAGAAAGAGCCAGCAAGCTACACGAAGCCGCTGAGGCGAAGCGCGCGGAGGCGCGCGAACTGTGCAAGTGAGCGTGCTCGAGTGCCTGCTCCTCGACGGAGCGCCGAACGTGCCGGCTGGCGCCGAGTGCGTCGCGTTCACCATAGCGGCGACCGCGGAGCAGGTGCGCGAGATAGAGCAGGGTTACGGTCGCGGCGCCGCGCTCACGATGTCGTTCGGCATCAACGCCGACGTGCAAAGGCTGACGACAGAGCTCAACAAGTTGCGCACCGATCTCGAGACGGAGAAGTCTTCGTGGAAGAGACAGACCGACATACTCGAAGCTGAGATCGCCCGCTACCGCGCCGCCTACGACAAGAACCCGCCGGAAGGCGCGAGTCGCGCGGCGCTGCTTGAGGTCGACTAGTTGCCGACAGTACTGCAAATAGCTCGTGGTGCGCCAGGCGCGGCGCTGCTGACGTCGAGGCAAACCGAAGCTCTGTTCGAACTAGGCGTCGGCGCAGACCGGCGTTTCGATGCGATCGCGCGGAATTCGCCGAACTACGTCCGTCTACTCGGCCCATTCGGTGCGTCGTGGCAGATCGGCGACGGTGTGAACGAAGAATTACTGTCGGCGCTGTTCGAGTGACGCAGCTACAACGCTTGGCGCATGATGCTCTCGAATCCGCGACCGATGAAGAGATACAAGAACCGGATATTAGAGGAGTTGTTCAAATGAACCAAGCAGCGACACAAGTACTCGACGAAATGGTGCTTGGCGCGCACGCGAAAGCGATGCTCGCGAAGCTCTGCATAAACGACATGGCCGCGCCGCTCGTCGCCATCTACAGGCACATCGGCGGCGGCAAGATGCTCGACGATTTCGAACCGCAGGTCGGCGACTACTTCGCCGCCGAGATGAACCTCGTGCGCTTCGCGCTCGCGCAGTGCGATGTCGGCGTGAAGCGACAGGAAGAGCTCGTCAAGAGCACCGTGCGCCGCATCGCGGCGATCTTCGTCGGCTACGTCGACAAGATGAGCCGAGGCGAGCCGATCGACGAAGAGCAGGCGGAGTTTATGAAGAACCGCGCCAAGTTCGAGGCGGCCGAGACGCCCGCCGAGAAACTGCGCGCCTTCGCCGATCTTCTCGAAGGCCGCAGCGGCGGCAAGAGCAAGTACAGCGCGTGACTCTCGAGAGGCGCAGCGCGGCTGAGTGGCGGACGGCGCTGACAATTAGACGTACGATTCAACGCAACGCCTTCGCATTCATTACTGCGCCGCCATCTAGCTTTTCGCGTTTTGAGGAGCAAGCCAGACAAGTTGATCGCGCGATGGCACAAGTCCTGCAAGGCGCCTTTCCGTTCAGCAACGACTTCCGCGGATCGTCGCTCACCTCAGCGAACCTACACGCCGCGGTCGCTAGAATGCGCACAGCGCAGAACTCGCCCGACCTGCTCGTCATTGACGATCTAATCGCACCGACGGAGATGTCGCGACGAGTTGACTACATCCTCGGCCGCGTCAATCATCGTCGCCTGCGCCGAATTCCGTGGTCGCAGTGGCTTCCTGCGAAGCTTCGCCGCCTGCGTCGGAGCCTTGGGCCTCCGTTTCAACGGATTTTTCCTCATCTGTCACCGTTTGAGCGCCGCTATCCGTTTGGCTACCATTCGGACTGCCGGACTGGGCCACCTCCGCTTCCGCCTCGTCTAAGAAACCGGCTCGAACGAACCAGTGCGCCGCGGGAATGCCCGGCAGCGACTTCTCGAGCTGCGGCAGCGCGGCGGCGAGCGTCGCAATGCCGGAGGCCGTCTCCTGAGCGCGCTTTGAGCGCTGCTCCTCGCGGGCCGCCTGGTCCTCCGGGGGGGTCGCGTCGCGCCACACGTACGGCGCCAGTTCGAAGTCTCGGAAGTTGAACCACGTGATCCAGCGCGTGAGCTGCGAGCGCAGCACGCCGCTGCACGGCTCCCACACGACGCGGTCTGCGCCCGTCTCGGGATCGCGGTATGTGCGGCGTCGCGCGTCCCAGAACCATGAGGCGCTCTCGCCGTACTTCTGCCAGAGAGTCTCCTTGTGGACAACGGCCTGTTTGAATCCGCCGGTCTGCCCCACGGAGGTCATGTCCTGCCCGAGGTAGACGAGCAAGATGCGCCGCAGGATGCGCTTCTCGGTATCGCTGAACGCCTCCCAGCCGCTCCCAGACGTGTGTATGAGCTCCACTTCCTCGAGCCGCTTGCCGTCGAGCATGCGCAGGGGGATAACGGCGCCGCTGCCGACGCGGGCGATGAGCTGCGCCGAGGTCGGCACCTGGCCGGGTCCACCCGCCTGGTCGGCGTGCGGGAAGTTCGCGTCGGCGAAGTATTTGGTGAATCCGAGGCCGAAGCGCTCCGTGAACGCCTGGTTCGTGAGGAAGTTGAAGAGGTCGCCGATGAAGTCGAGGCCCAGCGAGTAGACCGCGCCGTAGATCCAGGGGTTCCGGTTCGCGGCTTTCGAGAGCACCCAGCGGCCCATGCCCGGCTCGACGACGAGCAGCCCCTTGTTTATGGTTGTCGCGCAGAAGTCGCCGCCGTCTACGCTGCGGTCGTTGCCACGGTAGAAGTATTGCGTCTGTGACGGGTGCCAGGGCTTGAGCACCGGCAGCCAGAACCGCTGCCGGCCGTCGCGGCGCTCCTCCCAATCAGCGCCCATAATGCCCTGGCCCATCTGCAGGCGGTCGTCGTGGAAGTTACGCAGCGTCGCGTCGGGGTAGACGTCCTGCTCGATCTCGGCGAACCAGTCGCGCACCCATCGCGCGCGACGGCACTTGGGGCGGCGGCAGTCCTCGCCGTGCTCGACGACGCACGCGGCCGACACGTGCCTCGGCAGGAGACTGTTCACGCCCTCCCAGCGGACGTTCAGCGCGTCGGCGATGACTGGATGCAGCCGGAAGTCGTCGGCGAGAAGCCCCGCTGCGCCGAACGCGCCGCCCGCCATGGACGAGATCGCGGCCTTGGCGCTGTCGACGTTCCAGCCATAGACGTCTCGCTGCCCAAAGCCCTGCATCGTCGGGACCTGCGCGATGCGTCCCGTCTGCGGCTCGCGCGGTGGCTTGGCAACAACGCCCGTCGGCGAGACTGGGAGTAGGCCGCTCGCTGCGCGGTGCAGTAGACTGGCAGCACGCAATCGCAGGTCATGCAGGGTGTAGGCCATCGCCCGAAGATGGTCGCCGAGCTTGACGCAGCGACGGGAAGTACCGAAGATACTTCAATGCTTGCAGCAAATATAACTTGCGACACCTATGTAGGTGGTTTGTTCATAAGCTTGTGTGAAGACGCAAGCATTCGCGCTGACTTGTGGACTTGGCATTTCCTCTATCATTCAATCGATCGTTGGTCATTTCCATGGAACGGGTTCCTAGAGTTATTCGTCCACCGAGAGTGGAAGCGTTTGTCGGTGGTGTTTTCGTGACCTCCATCGTTTTCGACGTCCACGCCTGGCCACATCGAAGACACGGTGGCCCACTCGTCAAAGGGATCAACAGGCGCGGGCAGCTCTGCCTCGACGTGCTGTGTCGGGCTGTGGATGCCACGAACAGCAGTGGCGACGCTCTGATCGTCGCGGGCGACCTCATCGACAGCGCTGGACCCGTGCAGCCGCAGTTCGCGGCGGCGCTGCGCGGTGTGCTTCAAAAAGCGCGACGACCTGTGACGTTGCTCCTCGGCAACCACGACATGACTGCAGAGAACGATCACAGCCTGGCGATCTACGAGCAGAACGACGATTGGACGAACATCAACGTCTGCTCGTCGATTGCGTGGCCCCACGGCGCGATGCTGAGCGATTGCGCGCTCGGCTGCGACGAATCGATCCTAGTACCATTCCACTGCGACATACGTGACGAGCGTGTGCGCGACGTACCGTTGGTCGTCGGCCACTTCGGCGTGTACGACGACAGCTTCTCGCCTTGGTGCAAGCGCGCGAAGGGTGCTTGGCATGTAGACGCGCTGTTCGCGTTCATGCGAGAGCGGAACATTCGCTGTGTGTGTCTCGGTGATTGGCACTCAAGGGCTATCTGGCAGAAGCGTGACGGCGTTGTCATGCATCACAGTGCGGACACACGTTGCCTTAGCGAGCTAACGCTAGATCGACCAGACAGCTTTATCGTGATGCAAGGCGGCGCGCTCTGCACAACGGGGTGGGACAACCCAGGTCTTCACGGCTACGGCACCGTCGCGCGCTGGGGCGGTGAGCGCCTGTCGTGGCAGGAGCTGCCAGGCCCACGCTTCTGCGTCGCGCGCAGCGACAAGGAAGAGGCCGAAATCGTCGCCGAGGCGAAGCGATTAGGACACAACTTGTTCCTGCGGCGCTACTACCAAGGCGACGCGGCGCCGCAGCGACCCGAAGGGTTCGAGGCGTATGAAGCGCTTCCCGTCCGCATTGAGCAAGCCGCGCAGCACTTTATAGTTGAACAGATTCCAGGCGAGAGCATTTTGGCTGGCTATAGTGTTGGGGGTTTACCTGTGTATTACCCAACCAAATTTGAGACACCTGAACAGAAGTTGGAACGCTTGCTAACGAAGTGGCTAGACCAATTCGGGGACGACAGAGATGCTCTGGAAGCGCACGCAAGGAGATATCTATGACTATTCTCTGTAAATGTTGCTCAAAGATCACTTGTGGGCAATTCTTTGTTCGCTGTCCGCATTGTGTTGTCATCCACGTTTGTGGAAGCGGTGTTGCGCTATCATCGGCAGAACAAGCATGCTTGTGGACTTCGTGAAGCTCCACCTCCACCCCTACCCGCCGCACCGCAACTCGTTGCTCGATCTTCCAGCTACCGGCCTTGTCGCGATCTGCGGCAAGAACGGGCACGGCAAGTCGAGCTTCGTCGAGGCTTACGCGGCCTGCGTCTGGGGGCGTTCGCTGCGCGGTGCCGGCCCGTGGCGCGGCGCTGACACAAAGCTGACGCTGGACGTCGGTGGATACCGCGTCGAGCGCACGCCCGAGAGCCTACTCCTCAACGGTGCCAGCGCGCTCAAGCCCTCCAAGAAGCAGGCAGATGTGACGGCGCTGTTTGGCGACTTTCAGACCTGGCAGCGCACGCGCGTCTTCGACGCGGACCTCACCGCGCGCTTCGGCGCCGCGTCCGACGGCGACAGGAAGAAGCTGCTCGAGCAGCTACTCGGACTCGAGAAGCTAGACGACGGGTTGCGCCGCTGTCGCGAGGACAAGCGAGAAGCTGAGCGGCAGCTAAAGAGCGTCGAGCAGGCGCTTTACGTCTCGGAAGAGCCAGACCCGACGCCCGTCGACTTCGATGTGGAGGCGCTGGCGCGCTCGACGACTCTGCTCGAAGACGTCGAGCGCGCCGCGGCGAAGATGGCCAAGGAGGAGGGGCGCCTTCTCGCCACACTGCAGAGTGCGGAGCGAAAGATCGGTGCGCTGAGCTCCGGTAGGTGCCCGACCTGCGAGCAGGGCATCCCAACGAAGCACGTCGAGGCGCTCAAGACAGCGGCCGAGGAGACGAGGATGGAGCGCGCGGCGACCTCTCGCGAGCGCGCTGCGGCGGCCGAAGAGAGCACCCGACTACTCGAGCAGGTGCGGAAACTGCGCGCCGAGCAGGCCGCCGCCGAGCGCGCAGTCGAAGCAGCGAAGCTCCGCGCAGAACGACAGGCGAAGCGCGCGCCGCTAATCGAGCAGCGAGAGCAGTACGCGGCGTCGCTCCGCCAGCTATCGGCCGTGGATGCTTTCATCGTCAACGCGCGTCCGAAGCTCCTTCGCTCCTCCCTGGCCATCTTGGAGGCTGCGGCGTCGGCGTGGCTGCCGAATCTCTCGATAGGTGATGACGGCTCAATATTGCACGGCGTCAGGACTTACAAGGAGCTCAACGAGGGACATCGCCGCCTCTGCGATATGGCCGTGCTGCTTGGACTATCGGGCATGGGCGATGCAAAAGCCAAGGGGCCGGTCTGGCTCGATGGTGCGCTTCATGGCCTCGACGACGAGCGGCAGGACGGCATGGCGGCGCTCCTCGAGACGATCGCGCAGCGGGAGCTCGTCATCGTGCTCACCTGCCAAGAAGACGCGGCGCAGCGGCTGCTTGGACTCAAGATCCGAGTAGTTGACGGACGGATCGTAAATCAGTAGAGTTGACGCATGAAAGTCATCGGACTCGCAGGTTTGAAGGGCTCCGGCAAAGATGCGTTTGCGGACAGGTTGAGCTACTCATTCTCCAGACTCGGAATCCGGAGTGAGCGACGGGCATTTGCTGACGCAGTCAAGAGCTCGCTTCGGGAACTGTTCCGCTTCACAGAAGCGCAACTGACCTCTCCTACATTGAAAGAGGTCATAGATCCACGCTGGGGCATCTCTCCGCGGGAGGCGATGCGCAGATACGGTGGCGCTCCCGGCGAGGGGCTGAAAGCGATCTTTGGCGATGACTTCTGGATACGTCGCCTGATGCTCGACGTATCACTACACCGTTCCTCTGACGTACTCCTCGTGACCGACGTCCGCTTCGAGACGGAGGCCGCTTGGGTGAAGCGACAGGGCAAGCTCGTCCTCGTCTCGCGGTCGTGCGTGCTGTTCGACGGACACTCGACGGAAGAGATGGGACGCGACCCGTGTTGTTCTTCGACTACGCTGTCGACAATTCTGGGACGCTTGAGGAGTTGGCGGAGCACGCTGAAATGCTGGCGCGTCGGCTGCTGCCGTGGCTGCAAGCGAGAGAGATCGAGTACGAACCTACAGTTTCCGATTGCGTCAAGCGAGGCACGTCGGAGCAGCGAGAGCACTCCCGGGATTGCGGATTCTGTCTCGCTGCGGAAGTCGGAAGCGGACCTCTTATGTCGAAGGAGTCTAGATAGATGGCGCTCAAGCACACCTCCAAGGGCACGCCGTATCTCACGGCGCCGGAAGTCTGCATTATCGCAGCGACACATGTCGGCCGACATGTGTTCGGCGCCGAATCATTCGTCCGAGAGCTGTTTCCAGACACTGATTATTTCGAAGAAATCGAGGAAGACATCCCCCTCAACGACGGCGCCCAGCTCACCAAGTTCGCCGGACAGCTTTGCTACCTCAGCTTCGGCGCGCAGCGGACGCGCAACGCCGAGGCGTCGAAGTACCTCGAGCACGTAAAGGCGAGCGGCCACGGCAGCGTCTTTGAGCACGTCTCGATGTCGATCCTGTTCTGGGGCGTCTCGCGCGCTTTCACGCACGAGCTAGTCAGGCACAGGGCGGGCTTCGGATTCAGCCAGGTGTCGCAGCGCTATGTCGCGGGCAAGCACGTGCGCTTCGTCGAGTCGCTGGCGACGCAGTTCGATCATGCTTGCGCTTACAGCGAGGAGCGACAGCTTGGTGTAGTTGCTGAGCTACACGACTGCTTTGAGCAGTGGATCGACGCCTGCCGTGAGGAGTACGAGCGGCGCGAGCAGCTGCTCCTCCGTCGCGCCGGTATCGACTACAAGACCGCCACGACCGACCAGCGTAAGGCCGTGCGCCAGGAGGCCCGCCGCTGTCTCCCGAACGAGACGGAGGCGCCGATCCTCGTCACCGGCAACATCCGCGCCTGGCGCCACTTCTGCGAGCAGCGCGCGAGCGAGTTCGCCGACGCCGAGACTTGTCGCAACGCCTTTGCCGCGTTCGAGGCGCTGTGCGCCCACGAGCCGATGCTGTGGGAGGACTACATCGTCTCTACAGACAAGCGCGCCGACGGCTTGCCGACGGTACAGACGCCGTACAGGAAGGTGTAGCGGTGAGCGGAGAGGCGCAGCCGATCCCCGACGTTCGAGCGAAGCTCGAGCAGCTGCGCGTGCGGCGGCGTGTGACGGCGTTCTGCGACGCGTGCGGCAAGACGCGCAGCTGGTTCTACAAAGTGCTGCGCGGCGAGGCGTCGCTGCTACCGTACCTCGTCCAGCTCGACTACGCACTTGACTTCCCAGCCCATCCCATCACCGCGGCGCGTGAGGCAGCGGGCTTATCGAGAACAGAAGCTGCACGACGGCTTGGATTGAGCCGCCAGACGATCTACGTCTGGGAGACGCAGCCGGCGCGACCAGAGCGCGTCGAGGCGATGCTTTCTCTCAAACGTTCTGAGTAGTTTACAAATTGTACTTGCATGGCTTCGAGCTCTAATTTACGATTTGTATCAGAGGTGCTGTACATGAGTGAACCGATTGAATGCTTCGATCCGAATGACTCCGGTTTCGTTCACAAGTCTCAACTGTTCGACAACGCAAAACCCATCGCGAAACCCGTCGCTGGCGTATGCTTGGCCGACGGCTGCCACGTAAGCGTGCGCAAAGTTGGTTGGCTGCACCTCAAGCGTGAGGTCATCACCGACTTCCAAATAGTCCTCAACGGTGAGGTGCTCAACAGCTACGCGATGACCGCGGAAGCGGCGCGCAGCGCGAAGCTCAAGCTCGCTACATTCGTCGGTGAGAGCGACTGCGCGTACCTCAGCCGCGCGATCGACGAGATCGTCAAGGCGGTGCTTCGATGAAAAGCCGCCGCGCAGCACGACGAAGTGCAAAGAATATTCGAAATCAGATGCGTAAATTCGGCGTAGCGTTCGAGCACGATGAATTTTATACGCTCGAACCTAAAGAGATCGTCGCTTCGAAGTTGCGACGGCATGCGCCAGAATGTATCGGAGCTCACCCATGAAGCGCGTACTTTCTACCGACATCCCCAACACGATCAGCGGTGAGCGACGGAAGGAGTGTAAGAAGACGTTCATCGTCGACCCAACGTGTGTCGTCTTCGCCATCGGGCCGGACAGCTGGCTGCGCGACGGGCGCGAGGACATCGCCGTCTCGGCGTCACTCGTCGGCTCGCTCATCCTCGCCAACGACACCGACAACCGCATCGACGGCCCGCGGGTCGGCGAGGGCCACGGCAACGCCGCCCGTGTACCCGCTGACAAGACGGCGCAGGTGCCAGGCTACGACACGGCCGGCAACCCCGTGCTCTGGGGGGCGCTGTCGAGCGTCCAGCTGACGGTGATGGGCACCGACACCGAGCCCGTTTACGTCATCTCGGCGGCGGGGCGGCAGACGGCCAAAGCTAGCGAATACTTGACGGGCCTGCTCCGCCGGCTCCGTGAGCTCTATCAGCGCGTGTACACGGCTCTCGAGCGAGAGCGAGAGGAGTGCCGAGCGAACCTCGCCTCGCTCCTCAAGCGCAAGAACCTACAGCCGGCTGAGCAAGAGCGATTGTTTGAATTGCAGGCTGCTGACGAAACCTTCAAGAAGCGTACACTCGATCAGCAGGCGCTTGAAGACGTACAGGCCGAGGCGCGCAAGGTTCGCGACCCGGTGCTAGCGGAGCTGTCGGACGCGCACTTCCTGGCCATCTTCCGAGGCGTCGCCGGCTTGAAGTTCGGCAAGCCGCTCGTCGGGCGCACCTACAGCGCCGTCTTCCACCTATCCGTGGGCTACGTGCCGGACCTGCCGTCCGACTACCGGAGCCTCGAGCGCTCGAAGCTCGCGAACTTCCAAGTGCCCAGCCCCCCCAGCGCCGAGGCAGACAACACGCGCCGCCTCGTACGTGAGTACGTCCTGAACGGCGTATGCGCCGACGAGGTGCAGGCCCTCGAGCGCGTCCGGCAGTACGTCCGGCCGCTCATGGCCGTGGGCGCCGAGCAGCCACCGAGCGCCCAGTACGTCATGCAGCTCTACCGCCTGGACATGCTCGTGCCGGAAGCGAAGAAGGCGGTGGACGAGCAGGCGGACCCACGCAAGATGCTGGCGCTGTTCGAGAAGCTGACGAAGCGCCTGTTCCGCGAGGCGCTCGAAGAAGTCGAGCGCGGCAACCTCAAGGTTCACCTCACCTGTAACGAGATGTCTGACGATGAGCAACGCGCCGAGCTCGCAAACATCCTGAACCCACCGAAGCGCGGGCGCACCGACAAGCCGAAGTTAAAAACTCAGTCTGTGGTTCCTGTCCGATCGGATCGCGCGCCGATCCTCGCCAAGCTCGCGGCGCTGCGCAGCCCAATGAACTCACTGTCCGACGACCAGCGCCGCGAGGCGGCGGCCGTCGCGGCTTGGGAGCGCTTCCAGGCGGGCGATGCCGCCGCGCTCCGAGACTACCCGCATCTGGCCAGCGCGGTCGCTGACGCGGAAGCTGAGGTCGACAGCGAGGATACGCCGTTGCAGATGGCTTTGGACTTCCTCGACGGCTGGAACGGGCGGGACAAGATCGAGTTGCAGGCGTTCGCTGAGCGCCAGCCGAAAGAGGACGGCGAGCTCATGGCGTGGCGCGCGCGGGGGAAGACACACGAGGCTAAGCGCTTGGTGGCGAAGAAGCTCATAGAGGACGCGGCGGCCAAGATGCCGAAGACCGTCAAGCCCGACGAGCGCGCGAACTGGATCAGAGAGGAGTTGGAGGCGAAATGAGAACGATCACGCAGAGATCTGAAGGGAATTGGAGCCGCGGCGGAGTCCGTGCGGTTCGCTAAACCGAAGGTGCAGCGCCGGGTCGCGAAGAATCCGCACTACGCCGATCGCTTCCGCGGGGCGCACGCGGCGAAGGTCGCAGCCGCGCAGAAGCGACGCGCCGAACTGCTCGCGAAGCAAGCAGAAGAGGCGCGCAAGGCCCAAGAGAAGGTCGCAGCTTCAAAAGAGACGGCAGATAACGCTCGAATCGTACGAAGCCTGACCATCCGCTCCACTGAACGCTTGACAGGTCGTACCCGAATCTGCAACAGTTCGAGCTGTGGAAACCACGCAGCATGATCGCAGTAGTACGTTCGCCAGATACTTCAAGCGCTGGCTCGGGCGCCGCCTAGTCGAGCGCCCGAAGCCGCAGCCTCCCGCGCCACCGCCGAAGCCCAGCAAGCACGCGCGCCTGCGTGCGGAGCACAGGCACCTCCACATCTCGGCCGATCTACGAGCCCGCGCGACGAGCAGGCGACAGCTCGCGCCAATCGATCCGCAACTCGCGCGCATCATCGCAGAGCGCCGGATGGGTCGGCACCCACGCACCCAGAAGCCTCACCCACTGCCCGCGAGCTGCCTGAAGAAGTGCGGCGTCCGAGACTGCGCGCACGCGCAACCTCGCGCACTGCTCAGACTCCGCGACGAGTACGCCGCCGCGAACTACGATCTAGCGCATCGAGCGGCGGACAAGCAGTGGCAGCGCAACCAGCACCTCGAGCGGGAGATTGTGCCGTGCGTCTACCACAACACCGCCGAACCGAAGAAGTGCCGCTGCCGAGGGCGCCGGGAGTACCTCTGCCAACCCGACCTCGAGCATCTCGCGTACATCGGTCTGCTCGACGCGATCCTCTACTTCGACAAGGACAAGGCCGGCTGTCTCTCGTCTTACGCTGTCCACAAGATGAAGTTCTCGATGCTGACGCTTTTGCGTCAAACGCCTGTCTACTACCCGCCAGACCTGCTCCGCGACCGCCGAGACGTGGGCGCGCTGCGCAAGACTCTGTGTCGAGAGCCGACCGAAGCTGAGATGGTGGTTAAGCTGGCGGAGCGGGGTGCCTGCACTGCTGAGCGAGCGCGGCTCGCGATGAACTGCTACTACGGCAATGAGCGGAAGAGCGTCGAGGAGCTGCATGAGCAGTACTTTGGTCGGACCTCGCGGGAGGATCGCCGCGCACGTAGGTCGCGCGGGGAGACGTTCGTCGAAAACCTGTCCATCGAGCAACCCCGCCGTGGAGAGGATTCAGACGGGGACGTGATCGAGGCCATTGCGTCGCTGCCCGCGGAGCTGCGAGCAGACGCGCAGAGGGCTCTCGGCGGGCGATCGAAGCTATCCGACGCCACTCTCGGCGCGCTGCGCGAGGCGCTGCTCTAGCGCCGGCACCCGGCACACCTGCCGCCGTTGCACTTCCCGCACGATATCACGACGTTGCCGAGCTCGTACTTGCCGCCGTCGTGGCCGCAGATCGGGTAGCGGTCGACCTGCCACCTGCTCGACGAAGCGGCGAAGCTGCGCTTGCCACAGTGGTGGCAGCGCACGCGGAGCTGCCCACGGTGCAGGTATCCGTGCGCCGAGACGAGGGCCGCGCGGCGTCTGCGCCTGGCTTCAGCGCTGCCGCGCGTATCTACGCTGCGGTGATCCTCACCACCACGCTTCCACATCACCGCACCTTCAGGATCTTGTCGACGAGCTGCACCACGTTCTGCGGCAGCGGGCCGACGACGAAGAGGTACTGCCGTAGGAAGCTCTCGAGCTGTCGAACCGAACGTTGCAGTAGCTGTAGTACTGACTCCGACATCATGGCCTCGAAGTCAACCAGCTGCGCCTCGTCGCACTCCTCGATCTGCACGTCGAACGTCGTCGAGGGCAACTGCTCGCCGAAGTTGCCCGCGACGTAGTAACGGCAGGTCCGCATCTTCTGATGTGAGGCGTCGTGCGGCACACACACGACGTCGGCCGGATCGACGCGGCAGACGACGATCCGCTCGCCGCAGTAGCTGCGTGCATACTCCAGGCTCCCGACGTGTAGCCCCGTGTGACAAGCGTGGTTCGGATCGTCGCTAATCTCGTTGCGCGGCATCTGCACCCAACTGCCCGGTCTGTTGCAGATCTTGCCGCTGTGCTTGTCGAGATAGTCTGCGCGCACACCCTTGTACGCGAGGAAACGCCCGTCTGGCTCGATGGGTATGCCGACGTGATCGAGGAAGGCCCACAGGCTGTCGACGCTGCGCTTCGACGGGTTTTGCGCCAGGCGCTCGTGGAAGCGGAGCAGCGGCTCGGAGTCGCCCCCGACCTCCTTCGTCTCGAACACGCGTCGCGCGAACCCGCCGTGCATTGGCTTGCCGTCGAAGAGTAGTTCCGCGCCGCGCAGCTCGAATCGCGTGCGCGACCACGCGGCGACGCTTTGGGCTGCACTCGCGATGTGGCGCACAGCCTCCTCGAAGTCCCGTCGTTCGAGGGCCGCGCGCAACTGCGGCGCGTTCGGCGCGTCACTCCGCACCACGTAAGTCTTGCCACAGTGGACTATCGTGATTTGATCTTTCGTCGCCGTGAATCGCATGTATCTGTCATCCTTATATATTCGAGCCATTGAATCGAGTGCTTATCGACCAGCGACCGGAGGCCGTACGTTTTGAGCAGCGGATATTTCCCGAGTGCCGCAGCAACTACAGCCTTGCGCGATGCCGGATCATCTGGTAGCCGCTGCGACAGCCAGCAAACTGCACGGTCTGTGTAGCGATGCGGCTTCGCTGCCCTCACGAGCAGTTGCGAAAGCGGGTGCTCGGCTCCAAGCGTTGCGGCTACCTTCGCCACATCGCTCTCGTCGACCTCACCGATCTCCGCCACCCAACGGAGCCGCTCGACGTCCTCGCGGGCGCCAGGCTGGCCAGCGAGCACTTCGGCGAGGACGGTCATCCACTGGCCGAGCTCGACGCCGACTCGCACCTTCTTGTAACCGTAGACTTCTGGCATCTCGAGGCCGAACGCACTGAGCAGGTCGCGGCACTCATGGATCTGGTGGTAGTTCGTGTCGAACCTGTCGAGGTGGACGTACAGGTCTTCAGGCTGCGGCGCGCGCTCTACCGCCTCCCAGTTCGACGACAATGGGCGCTTGAACTCATAGGTGCAAAGTCTGAACATGCTGCGCCGCGCGTTCGGGTTCGCGCCGCGCCTGGGTGAGCGCTCTGGTCGCGTCCAAGACAGCTCCGAAGTCTTTACTATCGGGATGCCCTCGATGCCCGCAGCTCTGACAGCCGCCGCCACCGCGGCCTCTTCAGGTGGCCTGTGGTCATAGCCGTAGACGACGTAGTCCGTCGCTGACAGCGCGAAGCCTTTGAGTCCGCGCCTGTCGTCGCGCAGAACGATGCGCGCCGCATCGTCGAGCTCGATCGTTTCTCGCACCTTGCGACCGACTTTGAGTGTGAACGACCCTGAGATCGAGTATTTGCCGTTCACCCGCGGTATCAGCGGCAGGTCTAAGCCACCGTACTTCGACAGCGCGAGCTTCTGCGTCCACGGCGACAGCGATTCGACGCTGCGAATCAGCTCGAGCACGAAGCCGTCGATCGCCGCGCAGATCGCCGCTTCGAGAGCACCGCGCGTCTTCTCGCTGTACTTGAGCTGCTCGCGCGAGGCCGCGATGTGCAGCGCGCCGATCTCGAAGCGCAGCGCGCAGCCGACGTTTCGCGCGTAGTGTGGAAGCTTAAGCTGCGACAGGTCGATGGGATACGGCACGCAGCCCATGACTGCGGTCCACCTGCCGTACGGCTTTGGCGTCCAGCTGACGTCGGGTAGTTTCGCGCAAATATCAGGCAGCGGGTCGAAGTACTTGAACAGGTTCTCGGCCTTAGACCCGAACTCGCCGAGGTCTTCCCGTCGCACCGCCACCTGAATCTCGAGGCCGGTGTCGTCGCTGTCGAACTCGTCGAGAAGGCGAACCTCACCACGCTCGCTGACGTCGAGCGTGCAGACGTACGTGCGGCACTTGCCCTCGCAGCGCGACACGACGGTGAAGCTGTCGGCGTAGGCGAAACCGCTCTTGCTGCCAATACCGAGCATCCCGACCTGCCCGCTGTCCGCGCGCTTCGTCGAGGCGCCGTACTGCGTGAAGAGCTCGAACACCTCCCGCTTCGAGAGGCCGCGCCCGAAGTCGCGAATCGAGAGCGTCTGGTCCTCGAGCGTCGGCAGCCTGACTCGGATCGGCACGTCGCCCTTGCCCGCCTCGCGGTGCGCGTCCCAAGCGTTGGCGCCGTACTCGCGCAATACCGCCAACACCTTGTCGCTGTAGAGCGTGTCGCGCAGCACCGTCATGAGGTGTGCCTCGTCGCCGCGCGAGATGCCGAAGCCCGCTCGCTCGCCCGAGTCGCAGGAGTCGACGCTGCGGTCGAAGGTCTGCGGGATCACTGCAGGTCCTCGTCTTCCCAACCTTCGCAGAGGTCGCAGAGCACGAAGAAGCCTGTAATACTTCGAGATGCCATACTTTCGGGGAGGCCGAACCAAGCATCGTTGAGCAGATCCAAAATTACAGACGCGGCACCCAGTCGAAGGGCTTCATCGTAGCGCTCGACGGGCTTACCTTCAAAATTCTGCTCGATGTCGTTGCAGATGACATTACAGGCGTCTTGCGCTGCTCGCGCAGTGACAGGTGTTGAAAGTTGCATCGCGCGTGCGGGCATTTCGACCTGCAGTGGACCTACTGCGACGCTCACCTTCGATGCTGGGTGGTACTTCTCAACAATGGCACGCAGCGCGACGGCGTTCGCCTTAACTTTGTCAAACCATTCAGCAGAATTCATCTCTAATCCTCCTCTACTGCCGACCATCCTCCTCGAAAGTACTACACTTTGTCAACCTCGTTTAAGAAGCGTCCAGCGCGGCGACGGGAAGTCGCGCGGCACGACCACCCCGGACGAACGTCTTTTGTCGCGTTCATCAGGCACGTCCGACCGGGACTGTACATCTCGCAGCAAATTCGACTACTCGCCCGCAAGGTCGAACGCGCGCTCGTTCACAAAGAAGGATGGCTGCGCCTCATCCTCGTTTGGCCCCCGCGCACCGGCAAGACGACGGCCGGGAGCGTGCTTCTCCTCGCCTGGGTCTTCGGCCTGCATCCGGACTGGGAGGCCATCGTTGGCAGCCTCAGCGGCAAGCTCGCTTCCAAGATCGGCGCGAAGATCCGCCAGATCATCGATAGCAAGCGCTTCGCCGAGGTCTTTGGCGAAGTCGGCATCAGCAAGCACACGGCGGCGAAGACCGAATTCGCCGTCACACACCGGACGCCGAAGGGTGAGGACGGACTGGCCGAGGGCTACTTCTTCGCATCCGGCCGCAACACGCGCGCGACCGGCCAAGGCTCTCACCTCTTACTTTTCGATGATCTCATTGGTGAAAAAGAGGCCGACTCTAGACCAGCGATTGAAGACGCAGAAGAAGCGATCCAGATGTGGCGCAGCCGCGGCGCTCCGTCCGGCTTCCACTGGATAATCAACAACACGCGCTACCGCGAGGATGACCCGATCGGACACATCCTCAGCAACTACGCCAACGACGGCCCGTGGGATGTGGTCATTCTGCCGTCGATGGTTGAGATTGAGAGTGAAGAAGGTGACTTTGAGCTCGACGACGGGACGATCTGGTGTCGCCGGATCGGCGAGGTAATCTGGCCCTACTCGCTGAACGTCGAGCAGTTCATGGCGACGCGCGCCGGACTCCTAGAGCACAAGCCGCACGAGTGGTACGGCCAGCACAAGGGGAAGCCGAAGCCGCCGCAAGGGCGACTGCTCGACAGGAACGACTTACAGCTCTACGAAGAGGCGCCTACGGCGATTCGCGCCCGCTGCGACCGGGTCGCGGTCATCGTCGACACGGCGCGCAAGGCCGAGGAGAAGAACGATCCGTCGGGAATCCTGGTCGTCGGGCAGTGGCAGAACAGACACTACGTTTTGTACGCGCTGGCGAAGCGGCTCGAGTTCTTGGACCTCTGCGCCCACGTCGCCCGCATCTGCCAGGAGTGGCGCCCGCACAGGCTGATCGTCGAGTCGAGCGCCAACGGCACAGCGCTGGTTAATTCGCTGCGCCGGCTCGGCCACGCCGTCGAGATACAGCCGAGCGGGAAGAAGGAAGAGGTGCCTTTCAACACCGCCTGTGAGGAGGTCAACGTTCCCAGCAACCAAGGGTCCAAGGTTATGCGCTTCGACGCCGTCGTGCCGCCGACCGTGCGCCAGCACCTCGTATGGCTGTCACGAGGGGCGCCGTGGCGCGAGGAGCTGTCGCAGCAACTCGCCGACTTCCCGCGCGTCGCGCACGATGACCTGTGCGACGCGCTCGCCATCTGGCTCAAGTGGACGGCCGAGCACAGCGTCGCTTCGTTGTCCGCGCCTTCGCCGCCTGCTGGGCTGGCCAAGGCCGCCGCGAACCCCGCGAGGCCGCAGCCGCGCGAGCAGTGGACGCGGCTTAGGTGAACGCTTTGCCACTGATGCTTCGGATTTGGGTAAGCAGCCGGCCTCAAGATGCGCGCTTCGTCCGCACGGTAGCAGCAGGACGAGCACATCGTCGCGGTACTGCAGCGCCGTCATCTCCTCCTGTGCAACGCCGGTCTGACGCCAGCCAAAGCCGCATCCAGCGCGCCAGTCGAGGTTCGTAGCCCGCAGCTCGCAAAGCGCTCGAGCAGTGAATCCATCTGTGTTCCTTTCTCCTACCACAATGCGCAGACTTCGTTCTGCGCTGCGTTTACTTCCTCGCCATGCTCTGGCCTTCCCTGCCGCTCGATCGCGACTCTGTGGGCTTCCCAGACCCCTTTGCGGCCCAGCCTGCGATCTGCCAGGTCCCAACCCCACCGCTTCGCGGGCCTTTGACCAGTCTTAACTGTACGCCGTCAACCGACACTTCCCTATCTACTAGGACACCTAGCGACTTACCAAGGCGGACAGGATCGCGGTAGGGTTGCCGCTCGTTCGTGAGCGCCTGTACGGCGCCGACGCACTCGACGGCGCGCTCGTCGCCGTTCACGTACTTCTTGAACAGATCCGAGCTGCGAAAGTAGCCGCCGCCGAAGAGCAGGCCGAGCACGTGCAACGCCGTTTCGGCGGCGTGCCTGTCTCCGTTTAGCTCGGCGTTGTCGCTGAGTGGGTCCTCAAGATCGAGCCACAAGCATAGTTGCTGCACGAGCGCCGACCAACCCGGAAACTTCCGGTGCGCCGGAGCCGAATGCTGTGGGCAGCCGGCGACGGCCCAAGCCCGGACGATCGTGTAGGCGTCGCGCTTGGCCTGCGGCGAAGCGGCGGCGAAGGCGCTCGACTGTGTCGGGTTGAAGTCGGCGTCGGTCTGCGTCACGCGCTGGAAATTCGCGACGACAGCGCGCTCGGCGATGTCGCCGTCGAGCGTGATGTTGTTTCCGGTGACCAGGAACAGCGTACCGCCGAAGTCGGACTTTAAGAACCCGTGCTTGCCGAGCTCGCGGTCGGACGTCTCTGGGTTCGTGAGGATCCGGGCGAGCTTAGGGTTGCCGAAGCACCGCCCCTCGTCGAAGTTGTCCCACAGGACGAGCGGCTTGCGCGACCAGCCGTGAAGCGCCTTGCCCCACTCGGCGTCGCGCGGGTCCTTGAGGTCGCTGTCCTCAGGACGGCGCCCGAAGAGCAGCCCGTAGGCGACGTGGGCGCACATGGTTTTGCCGCTGTTCTGCTGCGCGGCGCGGTGTACCCAGATTGGGCAAGTCTCATAGGCCGTGCGCGTCGCCAGCGTCAAGAGGAGGGCCAACCAGCGGGAGCGGTCGGCGCGCTCGCGGAAGTTGACCACGCGGACGTAGCGGAAGAGCCTGTCCGCCGCCGCGCGCGCTTCATCGCGGCTCGGCCGCTGCGGGACGTCGACTTCGCTTCCGAGATAGTAGGCGCGGCTCGCAGCGTCGTAGCCGGGCCGGTCGCTGATCCTGCCGGCTAGGGTGACGGGAGGCAGGTGCGCGACGCGCTTGAGAGGCCTGAGCCCCAGCCAGTGCCCGCGCGAGAGCAGCACTTGCGCGAGGCTGATAGACGGCTGCTTGTACTTCACCACCTCCTCGCCGTCCTCGTCCTCGCCCGTCACGAAGTACTTCGCCGCCCGTCCCATCCACTCGGTCAACGCGTGCGGGTTGAGCCAGTGAATCTGATCGTCCGCATCGGGCAGCACGGCAGCAAGGTGGCCCGCATGTACGTAGACGCCGTCAGGTAGGGCGGCGAGCGCGGCAACGGACTCCTCAACAATCCGCGGCAGGTCTGGCCCGAGCTCGATCGCGGCCACCTCGCGCGCCTTCTCGCGCAGCGCCCAGCCCCGCGTTTTGCGCATGGCCTCGCCGCCCGCGCCGGGTTTGCTCGCGTCGCGGCACTTGTGGTTGAGCTCCGCCAGGTTCCACGAGTAGCGCTTGTTATTGCCATCGTGGCAGCGCCTGTTCCAGTCGCTCGCATGCATCTGCTCGGCGGCGTCCCGCGGGTCTATGGCGAGACCCCAGACGGCGAAGCGCGCTATCCCGAGGACGTGGACGCCCGCGCCGGAAGGCGGCATGGATGGCCAAGAGGGTTGGGAAGCTTTGAGGTAGGCGCTGAAGCGGCGGCGCTTCTCTTCGACGGGTACTTCGGGGACGTCGGCATCCTCGCTCGGCGACGCGGCGGGCTCGTCGAAGCGTGGGAACCAGGCGGGGTCGAACGTCGGCAGTGCGGCGAAGGCTTCAGGTGTCCAGACCGGGTCCTCTTCGTAGAGGCCGCCCGTGCCGTGGAGGCTGCCCGGCGCGACGACCTGACCCTCGTCAGCCTTCACGTCTACGTCGAGCACCTCGACGCGCCCCTCGTCGAAGTCGTTTACCCAGCGAACCTTGACGCGTCCGCCGACGCGCTCTTTGGTGCTCGGCCTTCGGTAGTACCAGTGCTGCCCGCGCCACCCGGCGGTGTCCCGGCCGCTCAAGGCCACGATGGGTGTCGGTGGCAGGTGCTCGCGCGCCCACCACACAGCCTTCTCGCTGTCGACGTCTACGACGACGACTTCGAGCTCAGCACCGGGCACGCGGCCGGTTCGCACGCCGACGTTGTGCTCGGGCTGCAGGCCCGGCAGATCGGCGAGATTCTTTGCCGACGGCGCGCTCTGCCAGCCGTCCTCAAATGGCCGCTTGCCGCGCTTGTCGGGCGGCTTCTCCGCCTCGCGGGGATCGTTCGGGGCGAGCAGCGCTACAGGCGCCAAGCCGAAGCCGATGAGCCGCTCGGCGATCTGGAGGGCGTTCACGCCGCACCTTCCAGAAAGCTGCTCAGGACTCGACGCAGGTTCTCTCGCTGCTCGTCGGTGAAAGTTTTGAACCCTATAGTAGACGCGACCTTAAGCGCAAGAGTAGCGCTGCACTCTGGCGCGTGCGGTGCTCTTCTCGACGATACTTGATAAATTCGGCCTTGAACCCAATCGATGCCGTAGCAGAGTGAGGGCAACCAGTTAGCACCACCACACTCCTGGCAGACATCGGGCTTAGCTTCAAGCGGAGGGCGCCAATAATTCAGGAGTCGTCTGACCGAAGTTTTCATACCCCACCGTTGCATGCCCTCTCGGATGCGTCAAATGAGCGGTGCGAGCCTCCTATAGTCCCTTAGAGATAAATCTCTGAAATTTATATTTCTCTATATTCTACTCCATCTACTACACCATTAACTAAATATAAGAAATATAAGAAGAATATAAGAGGGAGAAGAAAGGGAGGAGTGCAGGTGACTAGTAGGATATTCTAAACGAACAGTATATGTTTCAGCAGCTTTAGGTATGACAAGATAGACAAATTTCGGCTGTTTTGCCACCCAGTCAACGTTTGTGACACCCAGTCAAAACGAAACCTCAGATTTCTGAGGGTTGAATGATAGTTGGAATACAACACCCTACACCAAAGATTTCGCATGTTTATGTAGTGAGGTGCAGTAGATCTGAGGTGGTGTTTCTGATAAGCTCTCAGACGATGAGACGAGAATGGAAACTCTGCCTGTACCGCGTCTACGCACTCCGCGACCCGAGAATCAAAGGTCACATTCCCTCTATTAGATACATCGGGCGGACGGAAGCCCGCTTATCGGAGCGTCTCCGTACGCACCTGAGCCACGCCAAAGATCTGAAGAGGAAGACGCCTTATTTCGAGTGGATTCGCGAGCTTGTTCGCCTTGGATTCGCGCCCATCATCGAGGAACTAGCGAACGTTCCTGAGCGGCAGGCTTCGCTTAGGTTGGAGCTCAAGACGATCAGAGAGTATCGAGTGAAAGGTGCGCCGCTGTTCAACCATCTTCCGCTGAAGTGACGACGGCAAACGAACAAGACTTCACATTCACGGATGGGGAGAAGAAGCTCCTCATCGAGCGCTACGTCGGACACGGGTACGACCCGAGGGACGTCCACCTCCTCCTTTGGGAGGGCGTCGAGCCGCGCTGCGCCTACGACGCGTTCCTCTCGGCCTACGCTGGTTTCGTCGTCGAGTACATGCGCCTGTGCGGCGAGCGCGCCAAGGGGAAACCCTCCGCTGACGACGCTGAGGGGCGAAGACAGCAGCGCGATGTGCGCGACATCGTCTTTGAGATGATCCGCGAGCTCGCCGACATGGACGGCGGAGACGACCCACTCGCGAAGTTCCACGCGATGCCTAAGCTCGTCTCCGCCCACGATCGCCTCGTCCGCAGCACGCGCGACGCCGAGAAGCACGATCTAGACGTCGCCGGCTCCATCCACAACATGATGGCCGCGAGCGCCTCTCGCGAAGATTGACTCAGCGGATGACCTCGCGATAGAGTGAGGACCTCTTTAGTGGAGGTCCTACAGATGAAGCGAGACGACAACACGCGCGCTGCGGTGCTGCGCGTCCTGAAGCGAGCAAAGAAGCCACTCACTCGAATCGAGATCGCAGAGCGCATGCCCGATTCTACGCTACGTGATATCGTCGAGCGCTCGAAACAGCATATTCTCGACGCGCTGCCCCTCGCTGCCATGCAGCGTGAGGGCACGGTGCGACGCGTCGGTGAGCGTCGCTTCGCCAAGTACGAGGCGGCGTCGTGAACATCGTTCGGCGCGGCGCGCGGATTGAACCGATGCGTGTGATCCTCTTCGGCGGATCTGAGGTGTGGAAGACGAGCTCGCTCGCCTGCGCGGAGCGGGCGCTGTGGGCAGACTTCCACGGCTCGACGGCGACGCTGACGGAACAGCCCGACTGTCTTTTCCACCCGCGGACGGGGCGGCCGAAGCTCTACGCGGATCTGCAGGACGATCTGCGGGAGCTGGCAACAGACCAGCGCTGCCGCAAAGAGTGGGACTGGCTCATGCTGGACGGCCTCGACGACGTCGAGCGCCTGTACCTCGTGCCGGAGGCGCTGCGGCGCGCGGGGACAACGACTCTCGGCGAGAACTACGGCAAGGCGTGCGACGCGCTCGTGCAGCTGCACGGCGAGTTCCTGCTCCTCGTCGACGAGGTGTGGCGTGCGGGCTACTCCGTCGGCATGACGTGCCACGAGCAGCGCGTCGAGCGCGTGAATCCAGACGGCGCCAACTACATGGCGACGGAGATGAACCTTTTTTACCAGGCCGGCAAGGTCGGCAAGTGGAACTGCCCGCAGATCTGGCGCGACTGGGTCGACGCATGCGTGTACCTGACGACGGAGGGGCGCAAAGTCGCCAAGGGCGAAAAGGACAAGATCGGCAAGGCGCGCGGCGACGTCGACAAGCACGTCGCCTACCTCGGCTGCGAGGCGTGGCTCGATAGCGCCAAGGCGCGGCGGTGCGAGTCGCTTGAGTCGCCGTTGGCCATCTCCTCGCCCGGCGACTTCTGGCAGCGCCTCACGGGTACGTGGAAGAGCAGCTTCGATATCGCCGGCCTCGAGCGGCGACGCGCGGAGGTGCGCGCTCTAGCTGAGGCTGCGCAGGTGAAGAATCCGGAGAAGCTCTTCGCCGCGGTGGCGACGGCGCGCAGTGCGCACGACCTCGAGAAGATCGCGGCGAGCCTGCAAAAGAAGGAGTGAGATGTTCGAGACATTCGTGAGAGATAGAGCGATGGAGTACGCAGGTTCAGATCCAAACGGCGCGTGGCCGAGCACCGTCATTCGGCTGCCGCTCGACCGCTACTTCGTGCTCGACGTCGATAGCGACATCGACGAGAAGTGGATCGAGGAGCACGGCAGCTACCCGCGCACCGCTGACGCCTACGTCCTCACCGACGACGGAATCCAGTTCGTGTGGTGCCGGCCGACGCTACCGGCCGAGAATTCGGTCTGGCACGGAGCGCAGGACGACAACTATCACGAGCTGTCGAAGGGCCGTGGCTGGGACATGAGGCTTCTCAGCAAGCGGCAGCCGTCGCTGCGCCGCAGCATGGTTGGCCTCACCGAGCGCGGCTGCGAGCTGGCGCTCGAATGGAACCGCGAGGCGCAGCTCGCTATGGAGGAGAAGCGGAAAGGAGCGTAGACGCAAGTGGATAAGGTGAGCATACTGATGCGACCCGAGGCGTTCAGGATCTGGGAGAAGGCGCACCCTCTCGGCTCCGAGCTTCAGGTCAACGTGGCGGGCGAGAGCCTGCTGTGCCAGGTGTCGGAGTTCTCCGACTACCACGGCAAGGTCGAGGTGCGCTGCAAGGTAAAGGAGAAGAGGTAGCATGCCCAAGTTGTTCGAAGGAGAAGTCAAAGCGCGCGGCGTCAACGGCACGCTCATGTGTGAGGCTGGCAGCGCCAGCGCGAAGGGGCCGCAGGTGTCGGCCCGTGTGAAGATCGAGAAGGGCCAGAAAGCCAAGGACGCGGCGGGGCGCGTCGTCGAAGTCGGTGAGGAGGAGCTCGTCTGGTACGCGACGGTTACAGACAAGACGCGCGAGCGCACGATCGAGTCGCTCAAGCACTTCGGGCTGCGCGCCGCGGTGGCGCGACAGTTCGTCGAGAACGCCGAGGCGGGCGAGTACGGCAAGGCGCCGCTCGCCGCCGGCTTTGGGTCGAAGGTGGCGTCGCTCACCCTCGAGATCGACGAGTACCAGGGCAAGAAGAAGACGAAGATCCAGTGGGTGAACGGACCCGAGGGCGGAGGCCGGAACAAAGCCGCCGACGCCCCGGAGATGAAGCTGGACCTCGACGCGCCGGACGAAGAGGGTGACGAGATCAAAAAGAGCGCCGAAGACGACGCGCCGTGGAACAAGTGAGGACGACTATGCCCATCGAGACGAAACCCGAGCAGAAGACCCTGACCGGCGATGAGGCGCGTCGCGCCGTCGCCGACGGCGTGCAGCGAGCGCTGAACCGACGGATCGACGAGAAGGCCCTCAAGATTACAGTGAGTCAGATCGACGACGGACAGAGCATGAGCAGTAGTCCCGTCAACGACATCACTATCACCTGTGACGTCGTCGGCCCGCTCAAGGGACCGAAGGTCGGGACGAAGCGCGCCGCCCGCAAGCCGAAGCCCGCGACAGCCGCCTGAGCTTGACGCAGCGGCGCAGACGCGCGACGCTGCGGTCATGTACCTAGCACTCATCCCCGACGCTGACACGATAAAGGTGCTGAAGGCGTACTCGCCCAACCTACCCGAAGACGTCCACCTGACCGTCATCCACAGCAAGGTCATCTTCGACATCGAGAAGCTGCCGTTGCCCGACTCGGTGAAGCTCCCGATCACCGCGGCAGTCGCAGGCGCTGCCGTCTTCGGCGGCAAGAACAAGGTCAACGTGCTCAAGTGCCACGCGACGCCGCTTCTTGAGCTGCGCGCCTGGGCTGAGCGCGTCCTTCTAGCGCAGCAGCTCTCCTGGTCGTCGGAGTGGACCTTCTCGCCACACGTCACCGTCGGCAAGCAGGTGAGCTCCGCGACGAAGTGGAACTTCCTGCGCTTCTCGCGTCTGGAGTGGCGTCTGTGATGGCCTTGCTCCCCTTCGTCGTGCTGCGCGATGACCCGCGCTGGCCGGCGTGCCTCGACGAGCTTCGCGCCGTGAAGCGTGGCGTCATCGGGCTCGACACTGAATTTTTCGAGGACAAGGCATTGCGCGCCGCCGCCGAGGCTTCGGGGCGCACGAACCTCGACGACAATTTCGACCCCTGGTCTACGCGACTGCGCTGCGTGCAGGTCGGCCTGCCGTCCGGCCTGTGCATGGTCGCGGACTTCGGGTCGCAATTCGACTGGGCGCCGTTCGCAGAGTTTCTGGCCATCCTCCGAGAGAAGTGCGCGGATCCGCGCGTCGGTAAGGTCGGCTGGTCGCTTGGCACCGAGGCGCTCATACTGCGCCGGCACGCCGACGAGTTCGGCTGGGGTGACTGGGTGCTGCGACGCGGGCGCGACGGCATGCTCGCGTCGCAGGTGCTCTGGGCCGGCGTCGCCGCGAAGTCGAAGCGCTGGACGGAGCAGGGCCTCGTCATGCAGCAGACGCTGTCGCACAGCTTCGCCGCGGCGGCCGGGCGGCTCGGCGTAGAGATCGACAAGGATCAGCAGGGTAGCGGCTGGGGCTGCGAGGAGCTCGCTGCCGAGCAGCTCAACTACGCTGCGCTCGACGTGTACCTGCTACCGACATACGTGGATTCTGAGGGCCGGACGCGAACCGGCACGCTCGGAGAGACGTGGCGGCGGCTGTGCGAGGAGGCGCAGCGGCAGGGTGTGCTCGACAGCGTCATCGTCGAGTGCGACGCCGCGCCGGCCTTCTACGAGTGCGAGTGGCGCGGCACGCCGCACGACGACGCGCAGTGCGCCAAGCTCCAAGCGCAGTACAAGCTCGCGGGCGACGACCTCTACGCGCGCGTCTCTGAGCTCCTCGGCGGGGTCCCTGTCGAGGGCGACGGCAGCCAGAAGGAGACGGCGCTGGCGCTGACGCGCTGGTTGCGAGAGCACGGCTATCTGCACGCGTCGCTCTTCAGGTGGGAGCGAAAGGTAGACGGCCGAATCCAGACCTCACGCGCCTTCGACGTCGAGCAGCCCGAGAAGGCGCCGAAGCCGAAGAAGCCGACGGGCAAGCCCAAGGAACCGAAGCGGCTGAAGCGAGACAGCGATCTCGACTACTCGGTTAAGGTCTACGCGTTCCAAGACGCGATGCTCGAGTGGGACGCTAAGCAACGTCAATACGCGGAAGAACTCGCGGCGTGGGAAGCTGAGGCCAAGCAGTCGAAGTGGCGCTTCTGGCCGGAGATGGGTGAGGCGGCGCTCGCGTCTTTCGACTCGTGCGAGCCAGTGAGTGCGCTCATGGAGGCGCGCAGCTGCCGCAGTACGGAGCGCGTACTCGAGAAGCGCCGCGCGAACAGCTGGGCCGGCAGGAATTGGCGCCCGGCGACGCGCTGCCGCTACTGGCAGATCGCGGGGGGCTTCGACAGCGGGCGCGGCGAGAGCGACTCAGCCGGCGGCGGCACTGGGCGCAGCTCGAGCAGCAAACCGCTGAACAACCAGAACGTGACGACGCTGCCGCTCGGAAAGCAGCGGTCGAAAGAGCTTGGCCTCGACAACGTGCGAACGTGCGTGAGGCCGCAGACACTATTTCGGGAGGGAATCGGCCCTGTAGCGCGGCGTGCGATGATCGTCGGCGACTTCTCGCAGGCGCACATGCGCATCTTCGCGCAGACGTCGCAGGACCCGGCGCTCCTCGAGGACTTCCGCGCCGGTCGGGACGCCCACGTGCGCCTCGCTCGTGACTTCTTTCGGGCAGCGAATCCGGGGCACTACTTCGCCGATAAAGACTTCGACTATTGGTGCGAGGTGTACCAGACCGGCAAGTCGCATCCCGAGTACGACCTGGTCAAGTCCCCGCGCGGCCCATCGAAGAACGGTAACTATAACTTCCTGAATATGGGCGGCGCGCAGAAGGTCCGCCAGATCGCGGAGACGGCGCCTGAGCCAGTCCACTTGCCAGCAACGATCGAGGTCGACGGCCTGCAGCGCGATCCTTGGGAGATCATTCAGGAGCGCTGGCGCGAAACGTACGCGACCGGCTACGCCTGGCAGCGCGACGTGATCCGACGCGCGAATAGAGTGCAGCACACCTTCGCCTTCTGCGATGGCGAGTACGGAGAGGTCTGGAGCGCCGACGGCAAGCGGCGGCTCTATCTCCTGAAGGAATGGTCCGTCCCGAAGTGGGCGGAGTCGCTGGACGACGGCCGCTGGAGCGTGAAGGGCACCGACGCGCTCGCTGGCATCATGCAGATGTCGGAGGCGAACGCGCTCAAGATCGCCGCTGCGCTGTGCGTCGCAAAGTTCGACGCCCACCCGGAGTGGGATGCGTTCGTCTTCAACATCGTCCACGACGAGCTCGACGCGGAGTGCGCCTACGAGCACCGTGAGGCCGTCGCGCGCTGCGTCTTCG
>Ga0307412_10000095_pt1 | contig 75002 bp, 60 predicted proteins | sample DK1Cmetagenome_3_FD_203823 | JGI IMG/M metagenome (GOLD analysis project Ga0307412, IMG submission 203823) | Maize rhizosphere microbial communities from greenhouse at UC Davis, California, United States - DK15-C-1 | ecosystem: Host-associated > Plants > Roots > Rhizosphere > Soil | place: USA...
TGCCCTCACTGTTGGTGAGGCCGAACAGGCGCTCCTTCAAGATGGCGTCCTGCCCGTTCCATAGCGCCAGCGCAAAACACAGCCGCTGCTGATCGTCACACAATCCGCCTAGCCCGTCCTCGCCCCATCTGTAGGCGCGTGAACGCGCATGGTCATGGGTGAAGTAGTTCCACGCATCGCCGTTGTCACTGTAGTCCTCACGCACCGTGCCCCACTGCCGCTCGCTGACGTAGGGCCCCCACTTCTTCCACGGCACGTTCGCCTCGCGCGCATCGTTCAGGCGTGCTTGTTCGGCTACATCCACGATTGCAGGGCCCATGTTTTCCTCCGGTACAGGTGAGCCGCGATGTGCTGGTCGTGATGAAACAGAACAGCCAGACCGCTGCTGCTCACGCTACAACCTTCGAACCACCGCCGCCATTGGACCTTAGTCCCATGCGCTCCGAGGAAACCGACGGTAAGCGGCCTTCGTCGAACTGGTCCAGATGCCTGCGCGTAGGTGCGGCTGCGAAGCGCGACGGGCACCTGGTGACACCGCCTGTCGTCGCCCACTCAGCCGCCAACTCAGCCGCCTCCGAAGGCACTGGTATACTCACCTGTTCCGCATATCGATACCGCGAACGGCCGGCTCCATACCGCGGCCTGTCCCGGCGTGAACAAATGAGTCACGTCAGAATCGCATCCCCAAAACGCAACCATCGAAGGCCCGATTTTCCATATCGAGTTCCCTATCGTTGACGCATTACTCGGAGGAGTCAAAGAAATGGACCTCAGAAGTATTTTGAAAAGATCCAGCCTCAAGGGACTCCTTTATTCGCTTGTCAAACCGCGGACCGTCCAATGTACGGGACGACCCATAGTCGACGGATACTTTCCCGATTTCGCCGGCAAAGGACGCGTCACGCTCGGAGAGAATTGTTGCTTTCGCTCGTTTCGTCTTCGGCAGCAATTCACGGTGCTCCAGGATGCCGTACTCGAAGTCGGCGACAACGCACTATTCAACGACGGTGTCGTTTTATGCGCCGCGAAATCGATCAAGATCGGCCACTCCGTGAAGGTCGCGGACATGGTCTATATCTACGACACGCACTTTCATCAGGTATGTCCGGATGAACCGCTAACCGAGGCATCGGTTTCAATCGGCAACAACGTGTGGATCGGTGCGAACTCGATGGTTCTGGCAGGCGCTTCTATCGGCGACCACAGTGTCATTGCGGCCGGATCGATTGTCACCGGCGCAATTCCTCCCAGGAGCCTCGCCGGCGGCATACCGGCACGCGTGATCAAGACATTCGAAGCGCCTGATGACTGGGTCCGCAGCTAGACTGACGTGGCGCCGCTGCGGCTTTCACAGCGCGGCTTTCACAGGCTCAACACGATGCGCCCCGACGTGCCCGCGTCGACGGCACGGTAAGCCGCGACGGCATCGTCGAGTGCATACGTTCTGGCGATCGCGGGCGGCTGATAACTGCCCTCCTCGAACCCAGCGCGCAAGTCTTCGAGAATCCTGGCGGCCGCGGTGAGGTCTCGCTTGAGCGAATCGACGCCCATTAGCCGGCTTTCATTGTGATAAAAATCGGCCAGGTCAAAGCTCACCTGACGACGATCCGTCGCCGAGATTTCGATCAGACGTCCACGCAATGCGAGCATTTTGACGGCCGTTTCGAACATCGAGCCGCCCACCGTATCGAACACGACGGATGCGCCGCCATCGCTCGCTGCACGCAACTGCGCGACGGTATCGCCGAGGCTGTCGACGGCGGCATCGACATGCGGGTTCATGCGCGCGCCTCGCGTCACGCCAATCACTTTCGCACCAATGCGCCGCGCGATCTGCGCCGCCGCGCCGCCTACGCCGCCCAGCCCGATGATCGCCACCGTGTCCGCGTTCGTGACCTGCGCCGCTTCGACTATCGCGCACCACGCGGTCACGAAGTTGACGCCGATCGCCGCCGCCTGTTCGTGCGACAGGTTGCCCGGCTTGCGACAAAGGCTCGCGACGGGCACCGCGATCTGCTCGACGTGTGTGCCGTCATAGGTAAAGCCGGCATCGCCCGAGCCCCACACTTCCACGCCGAGCCATTCCTGCGGGCCGTCGATCACGATGCCCGAGTAGTCGCGCCCCGGCGTGCGCGGCAGCGTCGTCTGGCTCATTCGGCCGGCGACATTCTTTACGTCGCTCGGATTGATGGATGCCGCCCGCACCTGAACAATTGCGGTGTCTGCACCGGCCGAGGGCGCCGGAACTTCGTCGACGAACAAGACGTCCGGCTGACCGAACTGCGCAAATCTAAGTGCCTTCATGATGACGGGAACGCTCCGATGGATGAGATGCCGTCAATGATGCATCAACGCGGCGGCAACGCCCCAAAAAATCGCTCGACCAGATCCGGTTTGTCGAGCTGAGCGATCCACCACTCCAACGCGCGGCCCATTTTGTCTTCGCGCCACGCGAGATAGCAATTTGTATATTCACGCACGCCCGCGACGCGTCGCGTCACGAGCTTGCCTTCGCTTATCGGGCCTTCCGCCACGCGATCGGGCAACATGCCGACAGCGATACCTTCGCACAGCGCTTCGACCTTGGCTGCGAGCGTGGGCACCACGATCACGCTCTGTCCGTCGTGCCTTGCGACCGATTGAGGCTGCAATTGCCGGGACGTGTCGCTTATCACGACTCCCCTGTATCGTGCGATTGCCGCGCTTTCCAGCGGCTGTGGCAAATCGGCAAGCGGATGGTCGGGCGCAACGACGAACACATGGCGAAGCGTGCCGATCGGCCGGGCTGCAATATTCGATGCATGCGGCGGCTCGCCGAATGCGCCCACCGCGAGATCGGCGCGCTGCGTCACCAGCGCGTCCCATACGCCGCCAAGCACTTCGGTGGAAAGGCGCAACTGCGTCACCATTCCAAGGTCATAAAAAGCACGAACATGCGGCCACAACGAAGCGGACGGCAGAATCGCATCCAGACATATTCGCAACTCGCTTTCCCAGCCGCTCTGTATGCCCTTCGTTTTCGCTTCGAGATGCCGGGCGGCTGCCAGGAGCTGACGCCCTTCATCGATAAGAAAGCGCCCTGCCTCCGTGAGCTTCGCCCGTCTGCCGCTGCGGTCGAAAAGCTCGACCTGCATGTCGCTTTCCAGTTTTTGCACGAGGTACGTTAGCGACGAAGGAACGCGATGCAACGTTTCCGCAGCTTCAGCGAACGTGCCCGTACGGTCGATCGCGTCCAGCACCTCCAGAACTTCAAACGAAATGCTTATCGGCATAGGTATTCATGTGCTCAAGGTCTTGCAGGTAATGTGCAGCCGAATGTCGAGCGCGTTCGTCGCATGCTGCGGGGGCATAAGGTTCGTATCAATACGCGGTCTTTGTCAAGGAAGGCCGTTCAAGCGGGCAAGCAGAATCCATTCGCATACCGGTAATGCATGCGATGCCAGCGCGGTTAAACTGCGGACTCCAGCGCCGCTTTTCCGCGATGCATTGCAATCACTATCACAACACTCAACGGAATTTGCGTCCCATGCGTGTACTACTGGTTGAAGACGACGACCTGATCGGCTGCGGGGTCGAAGCGGGTCTACGTCAGGCGGGTTTCACGGTCGACTGGGCGCGCGACGGCCATAAAGCCGGCCTCGCGCTCGACACCACGAGCTACGCGCTCGTCGTACTCGATCTCGGCCTGCCGCGCGTGTCCGGCATGGATCTGCTCAAGCGAATCCGCGACGCCGGCAACGACGTGCCGGTGCTTGTGCTGACGGCACGCGGCACGGTGGTGGACCGCGTGAGCGGTCTGGAGGCCGGCGCGGACGATTACCTCGGCAAGCCCTTCGACCTCACGGAACTGACGGCCCGTTGCCGCGCCTTGCTGCGCCGCGCGCAGGGCCGCAGCGTCGAGCTGATCCGCTATGGCGATCTCACGGTGAACCCCGCGGCGCAAACGGCCCAGCTTGCCGGCACGCGGGTGCCGCTCACGTCGCGCGAATGGGCAATCCTGCTGCAATTGCTGACCAACCAGGGCATTCCGCAGTCGCGTTCGCGGCTCGAAGAAAGCCTGTATGGCTGGCAGCAGGAAATCGAAAGCAATGCAATCGAGGTGCACATCTCGAACCTTCGCAGAAAGCTTGGCGCAAAGCTCATACGAACCGTGCGCAATATCGGCTACGTGGTGGAGAAAGAGTAAATGAGCGCATCCATTCGCAGGCGGCTCATGCTGCTCGTGCTCGGCAGCATCGCGGCGGTCTGGGCGATTGCGCTTGCGTCGAGTTATCGTGAGGCAACGCACGAAGTCGGCGAATGGGAAGAAGCGCGCCTCGCGGAAGTCGCGCAGGTGCTCGCGCTTCTCGATCGGGCCAACCTCGCCACGCTTGCCAACGCGCACATCGACGTGCGCGAGGAAGAAAGAGGCGGCGCGACCAGTGCGAGCGAGAACGACGACGACGACTCGCTGCCGCGCGACGCGCTCTTTCAGGTGCGCACGCGCGACGGCGACGTGATTGCCGGCAGCCCTGCCCTGCGCGCGCTCGGTGCATGGGACCTGCCGCTGCCGGCGGTCACGGGCACGCAAGACGTCGTGCTGGACGGTCAGACGTATCACTCGTTCACGCTGCGCGGCACGGCGCTCGGCCACACGGTCCGCGTATTCGAGCAGGCCAATACGCGCAGCGATCTGGTCAGCGGAGTGGCGAGCCGTATCGCGCGCCCTGCCCTGATTGCGCTGCCGGTCCTCGCGTTGCTCGTGTGGTTCAGCATCGGCTGGAGCCTTGCGCCGCTGCGCGTGCTGTCGGATGCAATCCGCTCGCGACATATCAACCGCCTCGAGCCTGTCGAAATCGGCGACGCGCCGACCGAGGTGCGCCCGCTCGTCGACGCGCTCAATCTACTGCTCTCGCGTCTGCACCATTCGCTCGAACGTGAACGCGCGTTTACCGCCGACGCCGCTCACGAACTGAAGACGCCGCTTGCCGCCATCAAAGTCCAGGCACAGGTTGCGCTAGCCGAGCCGGACCCGGCGCGGCAGCGACTCGCGATGGAGCGCGTCGTGCAAGGCGTGGATCGCAGCGCGCGGCTCGCCGAGCAGTTGCTGCTGCTCGCACGTCTGGACATGCATGAAAAACTGTCGAAGGCACCGCTCGCGCCTGGTGCGCTCGCCAAGGATGCCGTGCTGGCGAACGCCGGCAACCTGCAGCAAAAAAACATGCGCGCGATGCTCGACTGCGACATGCAGGCCAAGATCGATGCGGAGCCCGTGCTGATCGGTATCCTGTTCGACAATTTGGTGGACAACGCAATCAAGTACGGCAGCGAGGGCGGCAACATCGAAATTTCGGTCAAGCGCGCGCACGAGCCGCTCGATAATCGCGTTGTCGTGACTGTGCGCGACGACGGCCCCGGTGTGGCCTCGGCAGATGTCGCGCGTCTGACCAGCCGGTTTTTTCGCGCCACCGGCAACCAGGCGACCGGCAGCGGTCTTGGCCTCTCGATTGTCGCGCGCATTGCCGAACACTTTGGCGCGACCGTGCGCTTCGGGCCCGGCTTTGAGAGCCGCGGACTCGCCGTCGAAGTATCGTTTCCCGCCTCTGGCGCCGCGCCTGACGAGCGACTGAAGCCCGCGGCTTAGCGGCGGTTGGTATCGCAGGCGACGCGGGTATCGGGCACGCGCAGAAGTACGGAGCTACTTTCCGCTACTAGATGCCAGGCATCATCTGATACGGCTCGGTGTGATCTTCCACACGCTTGACGCCGGGTATGTTCTGCGCCGCGACGCGAACGGCATCCACGGCGTCGGCCGGCTGGAAAACGCCCCATAGATGCACGACGCCGTCTGTCACCACGATATTGCGGCCGGCAAAGCCCCATCTGCGCCCCGCCAGTTCACCCATGAGGACCGCGCGGATTTCGGCGTCCGAGAGCGTGGCGTCCGACACCGGTTCATCGGGCACGCTCGCGAGCGCCTGGACGAGATTGGCACGACTCACGATGCCGACCACCTGTCCCCGTTCCGTCACAGGCACGCGTTTGATGTGCCGTGCTTCGAGAATGCTCGCAACTTCGCCAAGCGGCGTGTCAGGCTGCACGGTCACCACATCGGTCGTCATCACATCGCTCACCTTGGCCGCATGCGTCTTGACGTAATCGCGCGCCTCATGCCTCGCGGACCAGAAATCGAGCCACGACGCGCGCCTGGTCTCGTCGGTTCCGATCTCGCTGCGGCGAAGCAGATCGCCTTCGCTGATGATGCCGACGATGCTGCCGTCCGTATCCAGCACTGGCGCGCCGCTGATGCCGTTATCGACAAACATCTTGGCGACCTGACGAATGGTCATGTCGGGCGTGGCTGAGACAACGGTGTGGGTCATGACATCGGATGCGCGCATGGTAAGCCTCCTGAAGGTTGGGCGTTGAATCAAGGGGCAACGCGGCAAACCCCTGTGCTATTCAAGGTTAGGCGTGTGCGGCACCGTTCTGTTTGACGTGGATCATGTCGGCGAGGCTCGAATGCCGGCAGACGATTCAACGAGCCTTTACGCCACTTCGATGATGACCTTCAACGCATGCGATCGGGCCGCATCGCCGAAAGTCTCGTAGGCTTTCAGTACATCGTCGAGCTTGAAGCGATGCGTGATCAGGCTCGCGGCGTCGAGCCGGCCGGCGCGCACGGTCTTCAGCAGCATCGGCGTACTGACCGTATCGACGAGACGCGTCGTGATCGAGATGTTGCGATCCCACAGCGACTCCAGATGCAGATCCGCCTTCACGCCATGCACGCCCACGTTGGCGATGACGCCGCCAGGCGCCACCAGCGCCTGGCATAGCTCGAAAGTCTCGGGCACGCCCACGGCCTCGATCACGCAATCCGCGCCCGTTCCGGCGGTGAGCTTCATGACCTTTGCCACCGGATCGTCGACGCCGCTATCGACGCACGCCGTCGCCCCGAAGCGCGACGCCACTTCCAGACGGTAAGGGTCGCGGTCGATCATCACTATCTGCGCCGGCGAATAGAACTGCGCGGTAAGCAGCGACGCGAGCCCGATCGGCCCCGCGCCGACAATCGCCACCGTGCTTCCCGGTTCAACCTTGCCGTTCAGAACACCGCATTCAAAGCCGGTCGGCAGGATGTCGGAAAGCATCACTAGCGCCTCTTCATCCGCACCTTGGGGAATGCGGTACAGGCTTGTTTCGGCGTGAGGAATGCGCACGTATTCCGCTTGCGTGCCGTCGATCCTGTTGCCAAGAATCCATCCGCCCGTCGCGCAGTGCGAGTACATTCCGCGTCGGCAGTAGTCGCACTTGCCACACGACGAAATGCACGAGATGAGCACCGGGTCGCCCTCTTTCAGCGTGCTGACGGCAGCGCCAACCTGATAGACGATTCCCACTCCTTCATGGCCGAGAATGCGGCCGGGCTCGCAGGTGGGGACATCGCCCTTCAGGATATGCAGGTCGGTGCCGCAGATCGTCGTGCGTGTCACCTTGACGATGGCGTCGGTGGGCGACGCGAGTTGCGGCATCGGCCGCTCGTCGAGTGATTTTTGCCCGGCGCCGTGATAAACCAGTGCTTTCACGAGATGACTCCAATGATCAGAGAGACGAGCGGCCGGATTGTGTCAAAGCGGCGCCTCGCGCTTTGCGTCAGTGGGCTCGCGAACCAGCAGAACGGGGCACGTCGCATGGCGGACGAAACGCTCGGCAACGCTGCCGATCACCATGCGCCGCAATCCGCGCCGTCCGTGAGTGCCCATCACGACAAGGTCCGCGCCGCTCCACTGAACGAAGCGCAGCAACGTGCCGGCGATGTCTTCGGCGATGCCCCGCGTTTCCACGATCTCCGTGTCGCCCACGACGTCCATCTCGCGCATCTGTTTCTGTGCGCCATCGAGCAGCATGGTTCCGACCTGCCGCGCGGCGCCGCTCAGAAGATGCGGATCGCAAGCGCCTGCGTAGGTGAACGCCGCCGACTGATCGAGCACGTAGACGGCCGTCAACCTGCCGCGCGAGAGCTTCGTCAACTGAATCGCTTCGCTCAGCGCGCGCTTGGCTGCGTCGCTGCCGTCGAGTGCCACCACGATGTGTGCGTACATGTTTGCCTCCGCCCGATCTGCACGTTTCCGTCGACCGTTGCGGCAGCGAAAGCCACCTGGAGCAGCGAGTCGATGAGAGAATCATGAGCGCGTATCCGCATCTGACGATTGACCTGCGTCAATGAGGTCGCAGGGCCGCGCACGGTGCGCATCGTTTGATTTAGTGCAACGCTCACGACGAAACGATTGCCAACGGCTGGCGCGAAGGCGTGCCCGCCTATGGGCTCGTCAAAACGGGCATTGGCATATTGAATGGATTGATGATGAGGAGACAGCGTCAGAGCAGGGTCTGGCCGCTGGTGGTGGCAATGCTTGGGGGCAATGCTCGGAGCGCCGCTGATGTGAACAAGCGGCCGGTACGCAGTCTGGCGATCACGAGTTGCCGTCGCGTGCGGAATTGAGCAGCCACACGAAGCACGCAACGCCGCCGACCACACCGGCAATGCCATAACGAAAAAATGACGGCTCGTCGAACAGCAAGCCCCGGATCGACACCCCTATGCCCGCGAGCGCCACAAAAACGGCGATTGCTGAAAATAAGATCCTGCCGTCCGAGCTAGTCATGATGTCCTCCAACGCGATGATTAAAGTCGTAACGACATCATCGGTCAGAAGACGTGGGCGCTCTTGATCGAGGTCAAGCGTACGAGCCGCGATGGTGCGACGCATTGCGCTCTGTCTTCGACGGCTGCAAATTAACGGCTAAATCCAGGCGGATTCCCGCTCACAGAAATCCGCCGCGCCGCTTCAGAACGAATGGCGCATCCCGATACGCACATCAGCCTGCGTGCTGGTCGACGACGGCGTGAAGCTATAGCCGATCACCGCATTCACACCATCCGATGCGCGCAGATAATCGCCCGAGATGTACACGTCCGTACGTTTGGACAACAGGTAGTGAAGCCCGAGCGAGCCCTGATTCCAGTGGTTTCCTTCAAACCGCGTGTGCTGATAGCCACCGTAGAGCATCAACGCCGGCGTGAACGTATACGAAGCGCCGCCTTCATAAACCTGCATATGCGAGGTCTGACCAAGGCCCTTGATCGTCGTGTAAGTGAAGTTGCCGCTCAGCATCACATTGCCGATCGTATAAGCGGCGCCGATTGCAAACGCGCCCTGCCTGTCGACCGGAAATGAAGTCGAGGTATACAGATCTGTAACCGCGCCGGTTGCAGGATCGACGGAAACGGTCGGCCTGCCGAGGAAAGTATGCGTGCCGATCATCGCGTACGGATCGAACGCATAGATGCCGAACGGGTTGTTCAACTGCGTATAGGCGGCGCCCATGTTGAACGGACCGTGCTCATAGCGCGCGCCCACGCTCCATGCGCTTTTCTGATGGAAGTCGCCGGCCGTATTGCCGAACGAGTACATGCCGCCGAAAGAAAAGCCGGATATATCGGCGGAGAGAAATTTGATCGAGTTAGGCAGCCGGTCGCCGTTCATCCGGTCGAAGTCGCCCTGGTGAATCGCGTAACCGCTTGCCCACGCGGATATGTTGTACAGGTACGCGAATTCTTCGGTCATGTCGAGCTGGTTACCAAACGACAAGGTGCCCCAGTTGTTCTTCAGACCGACATACGCCTGGCGTCCGAACTCAGCGCCACCGAATCCAAGTTGTCCATTGCCTACGTGGAAACCCGACTCGAGTACGAATACCGCCTGCAAGCCGCCGCCGAGATCTTCGACGCCCTTGAAGCCGATCCGGTTGCCATACGAAATGCCGTCGTCGAACTTAACCTGGTGGGAACCACCGGCGTTGTTCACGTACGTAATGCCGGCGTCCAGAATGCCGTACAGCGTGACGCTGCTTTGTGCATGGACAGCCGTTGGCGCACATACCGCACTTGCTGCAATAGCGAGTCCCGAAAGACTGACGGCATTTCTCTTCTTCATCTAATTCTCCCCTGCTCTATGCCTGCACAATTCGTTGGATAAAGCGATCCCTGCCGCGCGGCTTTCAGGCGTGCGTCATTTCTCGCATGACGGGCAGTTCGAAACCGGTTGAGACCGGTCGATAAGACCTGGCTGCTATTTGTTGAGCATTAAAATTCCGCCAGGCCGGCATCGACGAGTCAAGAATACGGGTCCAGATTTACGGCGAATCGATTGGATGCGACATGAATCTGTCGCCTCGCGACCTGGCGATTGCAATGGCCTTTGTTATTTCACACCGAGCGCCGTTTGCACGGCTTGCAATCCATTGGCGCCGTTCGCGGTGCTCACGCCGTCGAGCCACGATTTGAGCAGATCGGGATGACGCTTGAGTGCTTCGGTTGCGGCCACATCGACACTGGTTTTCTTTTCCAGTACTTCGGTAATCACGCCGTTTTCCAGGTCGACGTTAAACGTAAGCTGCCTGAAAAGACGGCCGACATTCGGACACTGCTCCGCATAGCCGCTGCGCGCAACGGTGTTCACGGTGGCGCCGCCGTAGTTCGGACCAAAGTACTTGTCGCCTCCGTCCAGATACGACAGTTTGAACTTCGTATTCATCACATGCGGCTCCCACGCAAGAAAGACGATCCACTTCTTCTCGCGCACGGCCCGCTCCACTTGTGTGAGCATGCCCGTCTCACTCGATTCCACGACTTTCCAGCTATCGAGTCCGAACGCCTTGTCATCCACCATTTTCTTGATGTTCTGGTTGGCCGGCGCGCCCGGTTCAATGCCGTATATCTTGCTGTCGAACTTGTCGGCATTCTTCGCGAGATCCGCGAACGAATGGACGCCGGCCGCCGCCACATAGTCGGGCACGGCAAGCGTGAACTTCGCATTGCTCAGGTTCGGATGCACGACCACGATCGACTTTTCTTCTTCGAAAGGTTTGACGACCGGCGCCTGCGCGGGCATCCAGTTGCCGAGGAATACGTCGATTTGCCCTTTTTTCAGGCCCTGATACGTAATCGGCACCGACAGGTTCGCGACCTTCTGCTTATAGCCGAGCGCCTTCAGCACGACGCCGGTCATCGCATTCGTTGCGTCGATGTCGGTCCATCCCGGCCCCGCCATGTTGACCTGCATGCACGATTGCGGCTCGGCGGCCGACGCAAAGCTCGCCGCCGCGCATAGCAGCGCAACGCCGGACATGGCCTGTTTGAATAGCTTGTTCATCATCGCGGCTTCCTGTGGGTGGGTGAATCGTTAGCGTGGAGCGTCGGGCGTAGCGGTGCAAGACAAGTGGGACAACTCAGTGCGCGACTGCGGGAAAACGCGCCATCGCCTCCAGCGTATCGAGGTCGATGTGGTTGCGCATATAGCGCTGGCTTGCATCGACGAGCGGTTGCCAGTCCCATGAAGCAACGGTGCCTTGCGTGGTCGCGGCGAAATGAAAACGGCGACGACGCTGGCTCTGCAGCACTTCCTGATGCAGCGCGGCGAGATTCCAGCGAGCGGCAATTTCTTTGCGGAATGCTTCGACCTGAGCGGCGTACTCCGCGTTGAATGCGAGATTCGCGCGCTCCAGCGGATCGGCCTGCACGTCATAGAGCTGATCCGGATCGACCGGCGTGTGAATGAACTTGAAGCGCCCGCGCCGAAGCATCACGATCGGTGCAATTGCACCTTCAGCGAGGTACTCGCCGATCGCTTCATCATGACCGCCCCGCTCTCCCAGAAGATGCGGCATGAGACTATGTCCGTCGAGCGAATCGGGCCACGCCGCAGGTGGTTCGCCACGCGCGAGTTCGACAAGCGTGGGCAGCAGATCGAGATGCGATACCGAAGCACTCACACGATGCGCGTCGAATTGCTGCGGCGCATGCACGACCAGCGGCACGCGGCAGCCGCCTTCGAAGAACGTCATCTTGTACCAGAGCCCGCGCTCGCCGAGCATTTCGCCGTGGTCGGAAGTGACGACAATGATCGTATCGTTCGCGAGCCCGGCCTCTTCCAATGCTTCGAGAATCGCGCCGAACTGATCGTCGACATAGGAAATTGCGCCGTAATACGCACGCCGTGCGTTGCGAATCTGCTGCCCGGTCGGCGGCGTGCGATCGGTTTCGCAAACGTGACGCAGGCGCTTCGAATGCGGATCGGCTTCGTCGAATGAATCGCGGTGCGTGGGCATGTCGATCTCTTCGTCCTGGTACATGTCCCAGTACTTCTGCGGAATGGCATACGGATCGTGTGGATGCGTCAGCGAGGCGACCATGCAGAACGGCCGCGCATCTTTACCCGCATGACGTTCGCGCGCGATGTCGAAGAGCTTCTGGCGCGTGGTGAACGTCACTTCGTCGTCGAAATCGAGCTGGTTGGTGCGCACGCAAGGGCCGGCGTCGATCACGGAACTCATGTTGTGATACCACGTAGGGCGCGCTTCGAAGTCGTCCCAATTCGGTGTCCAGCCAAAGTCGGCGGGATAAATGTCGGTAGTGAGGCGCTCTTCGAAACCGTGCAATTGATCGGCGCCGCAGAAATGCATCTTGCCGGAGAGAATCGTGCGATAGCCTTCCGCGCGCAGATAATGCGCGAATGTCAGCGTTTGCGACGGAAATTCTGCTGCGTTGTCGTAAGCGCCAATTGCCGACGGCAGCTTTCCGGAGAGAAACGAGAAACGCGACGGCGCGCATAACGGGCTCGCGCAGTACGCGGAATCGAAAACCACGCCCTGCTTTGCCAGACGATCGAGGTTGGGTGTTCGGGTGAGCGGGTGGCCGTACGCGGAGAGCGCGAACGGAGTCATCTGGTCGGCCATCAGAATAAGAATATTCTTTTTGCTGTCAAGCATTGGAGCGCGCCTCGAATAAAATCATGAATGTCAGTGCAAGTACCTGTGCCGGTGCATCTGCAACAACAGCCGCATTTGAGCGGCGCTCTTGGAGCGCGTGCGGCATCAACATCACTATTGCCGTTCAATTCGGCGCTGTGAAGACGGCAATTCGTTATGTGCCTATAAGGGGGCGTTATGTCGAGGCAGGATCGCTTGCCGCCAATGCAGGCATTGACGATGTTCGAATCCGCCGCGCGGCTCGCGAGCTTTACGGCAGCCGCGCGCGAGTTGGGCTCCACGCAGCCGGCAGTAAGCCAGCGCATCGTGCAACTGGAAGAAACGCTGGGCGCGCCGCTTTTCGAGCGCGGTCATCGTGGCGTGCGGCTCACGGAAGACGGCGAGCGCCTTTTTGAAGCCGTGCGTCATGCGCTCGACACGATCCGCGTTGCCACCGCCGAAATCCGCGCGCGCCGCACGCCGCAAACGCTTACGCTATCCACCGACTTCGGCTTCGCAACCTATTGGCTCATGCCGCGGCTTTCGCAATTCAAGGCGCTCATGCCCGATGTCGATGTCAAGATCATTACGTCGCAAAGCGTATTCGATCCATCGCACGATCAGGCCGATGTGGCGATTGCATTCGGCGACGAACATGCGGACTGGAATGCACGCAGCGTGGTCAAACTTTTTCCCGAGCGTGTGACGCCGGTGTGCAGTCCGGCGTTTTTCGCGGCGCATCCGCCGCTCACGTCGCCCTCCGAACTGCTCACGCTGCCGCTGCTTCATCTTGAACCCACGCAGCCGGCGCGCTGGCTGTCATGGGCCGACTGGTTCGCGGCGCACGGTCTTGTCGCGCCTGCCGCGCATCGCGGCATCACGTTCAACAGCTTCACGCTCGTCGCCCATGCGGCGATCATGGGCCAGGGCGTGGCACTCGGCTGGGCGCCGCTCATCGACGAATTGCTTGCAACGGGGCAACTCGTCGAACTGTTCGATGCGCCGGTGGTCACCGAGCGCGGCTATATGCTGGTCACGCAGCGTGCGGCCACGCCGGCGGTCGACGCTTTCCGCCAATGGCTGCTCGGCGAATGCGGGCTCGACCCGGAATGAGGCTCTGACGCTCCCGTTCCATTGCCACGGCGATTCGCTTCTATCCGCCGCGCGCACGGATTTGCTCTACTGCGACGATGCATGCCGCGTCCGCGGCATGAGCCTATCGTCTATGTGGAGAGCGCATGTCCGCCGATTCCCGTCCAGATCAACTGGTTCTCACCGTTGCGTGTCCGAGCGCCGCGGGCCAGGTTGCCGCCGTTGTCGGCTTTCTCGACCGGCATCATTGTTATATCGACGAACTCACCGTTTTCGACGACGATCTCAGCGAACGCTTCTTCGTGCGCTGCGTCTTTCACGGCGTGAACAGCAACGAGACGCTGAATATCTCGGCGCTCAAACGCGAATTCGAGTCTATTGCCGAGCGCTTTCATATGCAGTGGGCGATGCATGATGTCGGCACGCGACCCAAGGTTCTGATCATGGTGTCGAAGCTCGAGCACTGTCTTGCCGACCTGCTGTTCCGCTGGCGAATGGGCGAACTGAAAATGGACATTGTCGGTATCGGCTCGAATCATCGCGATTTCGAACCGCTCGCGCAGCAACACGGATTGCCGTTTCATCATCTACCCATTACGGCGGATACCAAGCCGCAACAGGAAGCGCGTCTGCTGGATCTGTTCGAGACTTCCGGCGCCGAACTGATGATTCTTGCGCGCTATATGCAGATTCTTTCGGGCGAGACGAGCCGTGCGCTCGCCGGGCGCGCGATCAACATTCACCACTCGTTTTTGCCTGGGTTCAAGGGCGCGAAACCCTATCACCAGGCGCATGCGCGCGGCGTCAAACTGATCGGTGCAACGGCGCACTTCGTGACCGACGATCTCGACGAAGGTCCGATCATCGAGCAAGTGGTCGAACGTGTCGATCATTCGTATAGTCCGGACAGGCTGCTCGCCACGGGCCGCGACGTCGAGTGCATTACGCTTGCTCGCGCAGTGAAAGCGTTTATCGAGCGGCGCGTGTTTATCAATGGCGATAGAACGGTCGTTCTGCAATAACATCACAGCACAAAAAAACGCCGCTTCTGGAAAAGAAGCGGCGTTTCGTCGTATCGCTTAACCGGCAATAGAGTGGATTACTTCACCCAGCTATCCACCCGATCGCTATGCGCGCCGATCCACGCATCGGCTGCGGCGGTCGGCTTCTCGCCGTTTTGCGTCGCGAGCATCACGCTGTCGATCTCGCCCGGCTTCCACTGGAACTTCTTCAGGAACGCAACCACCTGCGGCGCCTTCTTTTCCAGTTCCGGGTTCACGACGCTATCGACGTGCTCCGCTTCGCCGAATACCTTCTTCGGATCTTCGAGGAATTTCAGCTTGTACTTCGCGAACATCCAGTGCGGTTTCCAGCCGGTCACGATGATCGGCTTGCTCGCCGCTTCCGAACGCGCGAGTTCCGCGGTCATTGCGCTGCCCGAGCTGGGCATCAGCTTGTAATCGAGTCCATACGCCTTGATGGCCTCGCTGGTTTTCTGCATCACGCCCGCGCCGGCGTCGATACCGACGATACGCGAGCCGAATTCCGCTTTCTTCGCTTCCAGATCACCGACCGTTTTCACGTCGAGATTGTCCGGCACGATCAGACCGATCTTCGCGTCGTTAAAGTTCGGCCCGAGGTCGACCACCTTCTCCTTGAAGTTGTTCCAGTACGCGCCATGCGTAACCGGCAGCCACGCGGACAGCGTCGCGTCGAGATCGCCGCGCGCCACGCCTTGCCACATCACGCCGGCCGCGACCGGCACGAGTTGAACCTGATAGCCGAGACGTTTCTCGATCACGCGTGCAGCGACGTTGGACGTCGCCACGCTGTCGTCCCAGCCTTCCACGTAGCCGATTTTGATGGTCGGCTTCGTATCCGCCGAAACGCTCACGCTGCTTGCTGCCAGCGCCGCGCTCAGGGTGCTCAACACCAATATCTTTCTGATCAGTCTCATCGCCGTTCTCCCGTTCACTTCCACAAACAACCCAATGAGCATTTAGAATCGCCAGCCAGAATTGCCCAGTAACGTTGTTTTGCGACACGCAGTTGTCCGCATGCGACCTGGTTAATGGGCTTGCCCGGCCACTGGCGGCAACTGCTTTTCCTGGCGCGCGCGCCAGTCACTTTTCGACGACGAGATCGGTGAGCGGCTTGCTGCAGCACAGCAGCACCATACCCTGATCGATTTCGCGCTGACGAATGCCGCCCGCGTGCTTCATCGCGACCTCGCCGGATACGAGTTTTACCTTGCAGGTTCCGCACATACCCTGGGTACACGATGCGGGCAGGCGCACGCCCGCTTTTTTTGCAGCGTCCAATACATGTTGGCCGCTGCCGCATTCGATCTCGCGATTGCTCTTCGTGAAGCTCACTTTATAGCGCGTTTCGATTTCGGTTCCGATTTCCGGCGCCGCGGGAGCCGGCTCGAAAGCCGACGCCTCTTGCCGCGCTTCTGCAAAGCTCTCCACAGCAACCGCTTCAGTCGCGGTCTGCAATACATCGCCGACGTGAGCGGTCGTCAATTGCGCGGCGACCTCGCTGACCGTTTCGAACGAAAAGCTCTCTTCATGATAATGACGGCGATCGAAACCGCCCTCGTCCAGAAGATTGCGCACCGCCTGCATATACGGCGCGGGGCCGCAGGTAAAGATCTCGCGCTCGAGAAAATCAGGCGCGATCAGCTTGAGCAGCGGTAAGGTCAAAAAGCCCGTCACGCCAGGCCAATTCGTGCGCGCGCCTAAGCGTTCGCACACAAACGCGGTGCGAAAATGCGCGTGATTCGACGCAATCAGGTCGAGTTCGCGCGCGAAGATGATGTCGTCCGGCGTGCGAGCGCTGTGCACAAACACAATGTCGCTGTCCTCGCCGAGTTCGTGATGCGCTCGGCTCATCGACATCAACGGCGTAATGCCGGAACCCGCCGACAGAAACAGGAATTTGCGCGCGGGATGGCGGGCGCACGTGAATTCGCCGGCCGGCCCAAGCACGCGAACCTCGCCGCCCACTTGCAGATTGTCGTGCAGCCAGTTCGACACCTTGCCGCCCGGCACGCGCTTCACCGTGATGGAGATGGTATGCGGCCGCGTCGGCGGCGACGAAATCGTATAACAGCGGTTAATCGATTCGCCGTCTATATCGAGTTCGAGCGTGATGAATTGCCCCGGCTCGAACACGAACGCCCGTTCATTCGGCGCGCGGAAGAAAAAGCTCTTCACGTCATGCGTTTCCTGACGGACGTGGCAGCACACCAGCGTGTCGTCGACGTCGCTGTTCCAGCGCGCCGGCAGCGCGTCCCAGAAGCGCGGCTGCGTAACACGGCTTGCACGGCTTGTTGCAGGGTCTGTGGCCGGCTCACCGCCTGGCTGAAACGCCGCCTGATCGCGCATCATTGTTTTCTCCCGCTCCTGGTTGCGCTCGGCGCTCAGCGCACGAAGGACACGACGTTCTCGCCATGCGCAAGCGGCGTGGCATCGTGGGTTTGCGGTGCATTGCTGTAATCCGCGATGCGGCCGATATACCACTCGCAGAACTTCTCGACGAGACCTTCGGTGAACGGCGAATAAGGACCCGGCTCGTACGCGCTGCTCGATGCGCCGCGCTGCGAGTATTCGACGAGCGCACGGTCCTGATCGTTGGTCGCGCGCCAGACTGCCGTGAGGTTGTTCACGTCATAGTCGATGCCTTCGCGTGCGTCCTTGTGCACGAGCCATTTCGTGCGCACGAGCGTCTTGCCGGCCGAAAGCGGAATCACCGAAAAGCTCACGATATGATCGCTCATGAAGTGATGCCACGAATTAGGTTGCGTCCAGAAAGAAAGCCCGCCGAGATCCGCCTGCTCGAAGCCGCCCAGCAGTTTCTTCGACGCCACTTTTGCGTCGAGCGTCTGCGATTCGCCGTCGCGATCGAGCGGCAGGCGCTGCGTGCGAAAACCGGTCACGAGATCCGCGAGCCGTTCGATTTCCGCCGACGGCAGTTTCATCGCTTCCCATTGCGCGGTGCGCCGTGCAACGGTCTCTTCGAATGCGGCCATGCCTTCTTCGTTGGCCGGCGAGCGTTGATAGCCGAAGCCATATTCGTAAAGCGAAATGGTGAGTTCGGGATGGTTCGCGACGCAGTGATAGCACTCGCGATTGTTTTCCATCGTCAACTTCCAGTTGCCTTCCTCGATAATGTCGATCGATGCCGCGATCTTGCAGCCGGCCAGTTCGTGCGGCAGCAGATACGGCTCCATTGCAGCGCGCATCACCGAAAAGTCCGCGGGCGGATTCTCAGCGAGGCAGATGAAGATGAGTCCCGCGAGGTTCTCGACATGAACCTTCTTCAGGCTGTGCTTGCAACGGTCGAACTGGTCGCCCATATGCTCGGCGAACATCAAATCGCCGTTCAGGTTGTACGTCCAGCTGTGATACGGGCACACAATGTTGCCAAGCGAGCCCTTGTCGGTATTGCACAGGCGCGAGCCGCGATGACGGCATACGTTATGAAACGCCCTCACCTGCATGTCGTCGTCGCGAACGATCAGGATGGAATCATGACCGATCTCCACCGTGATGTAGTCGCCCGGTTCGGGCACGTCCGGCTCGACTGCGACCTGAATCCAGTGCTGGCGAAAGATCGCTACCATGTCGAGCGCGAAGATGTCCTCGCTCGTATAGAACGGCGCTTCCAGCGTGTGATTCTTTTTGCGGCGTTCGATCATTGCGCGAACGTCTGCGGAAACTTTCATTGTGTGCTCCGTTGCGTGTCACGTCTGGCGCCGCGCCAGGCCCTCCTGGCCGCTGGTTCGCCTGAACCGGAAATCAGTAATCCACGAGTTGATGCTCGCGCAAATACGCGAGAATCACTTGTGCTTTTTCGACGGAACTCCCTTCAATTACGACTCTTCCGCCGCGGCTTTCCGTCGTGGTTGCCGAAAGCATGCGGGCATGGCCGGAACGCTTTTCAGCGGCGGCCAGGCGCACGGGTTTGGCGGTTGCGGGGCGGATCGTCCAGGCGGGTTCTGTGGTGGCATTGCTCGCGGCTGTTCCCGCGCCTGCCGTACTCGCAACCGGACGAATCGTGCCTTCGCGCAGTCGTGCGTATGCATACGTCGGCGTCGCATTCGCCATCGGATGCACCGCGATCAACGCAGGCAATTGAACTTCGACACGTCGACGCAAACCCTTCGGCATGAATTGGCGAACCTGCGCGCAACCGTCGTTCAACGTCACGTCGACGGCCGCGCCGACGAGCGGAATATTCAGCGCATTGGCGACGCGATACGGCAGCATGCCGCTGTCGAATGCGCCTTCCGCGCGCGTTCCGGTCAATACCAGATCGTAGCCATGCAAACGCGCGGCGAGCGGCGCGAAAGCATCCGCTTGCGCGTCGTCCCCAACTGCGGGAACCGCAAGCACTTCCACCGAGCGCGCACCGAGCGCCAGATATTCCTGCAACGCGGGATTCGCTGCGTCGCCTGCATGCAGCACATCGAGCGTGGCGTTGTGCTGCTTCACTAGCGACAACGCGAGCGTGAGTGCGGCTGCGTCGTTGCGGCTGTAACGCGCAACGCCGCTTACCGGATGCCGGCCCACCGAAACGAGTACGGCGATTTTCATGCAAGCGCTCCTTCCGCAACGGCCTTCGAATTGAGTAACGCCGCGCCGGTGCCGCGCGCCGAACGCGCTGCAGCCGCGGCATCGTTGAGCGCCGCAATGGTTTCCTGCGCGTCCGCGATCACGGTCAGATTCGCGCGCTTGGCAATCGGCGCGCTCGCGTCGAGATTCACGGCGATCACATGACGGCAATCCTTGATGCCTTGCAAATGCTGCACGGCGCCCGAGATGCCGAACGCGATATACACGCTCGCTTCGACCGTCTTGCCCGTTGCGCCGATCTGCTTGTCGCGCGTGAACTTGCCGTCGTCGACGGCCACGCGGCTTGCACCGATCGCCGCGCCCAGCGTGGCCGCGAGACGCTCGAACGCCGGCACGTCGCTCACGCCGTTGCCCGCGGACACGATGAAGTCCGCCTCTTCCAATGCAAGTTGCGCCGCGTCCATTTCCTCGATGCCGAGATCGCGCACCGTGCCTTTCGCGCTGGCCGACTCGCCATCGAAGCGCCACACCACTCGCTCGCCCGCGCCGACGAACGGCAACTTCGGATCGACCGCATTCGCTGCGAGCAGAACCACTTCGGGCAACGCGCGCGAAGCCAACGCGGTATTCGCATGCACATACGCGGCCACGTGCGAGGCGTCGATTTCGACCACATGCGTCGCGACGCTCGCATTCGCCGCGGCTGCATAGCGGCGGCCGAGATCGCCGTCGCCGGTCGCGTTGTCGGGCAGGAACACATGCACGGGCGCATACGCCGCGACGCACGCCGCAAGCGCATTCAGTTCATCGACGGGCGCGAACTTGCGTCTATCGAACATGGGCAATTCGATCAGCTTGTCGGCGCCGAGCGCCGCAGCGTCGCCGGTGAACTCGCCGAATACCAGCAGCACGACTTCTGTCGATGCATCCGCAACCAATGCAGCGGCGGCGAGTGTCTGGCGCGCATGCTCGTCAAGCGCACCGCGGTCCGCGTGCGCGGCGACCAGCATCGTGTGCGAAGGCGCCGCTGTCGTGCGGCGCGGCTTCGGCTGTTCGCGATGTGCGCCGCTCGCGGCCGTGAAATCCAGCGCACCGGCCACACCGATAGCGCCCAACGTAATGCGCCGAAGTCCGTCAGCCGTGATCGTAAACGGCCGGCGCGGATCGATTCGTTTGATTGTGTTCATCGCGTTACTCCAGCGCCGCTGCAACCAGTTCGGCGACGTCCAGCACTTCGGGACGCGGACCGACCACGCCTTCGAGCATCGCCGTGCAATTCGGGCAACCCACGGCGACGATGTTTGCGCCGATGCCGCGTGCGTCGTCGATGCGAATGTCGGGAATGCGCCGCTTGCCCGGAATGTCCGTCAACGGTGCACCGCCGCCGCCACCGCAGCAACGTCCACGCATGCCGTTGCGCTCCATTTCGACGACCTTGATGCCGATGCTCTTCAACACGCGGCGCGGCGCTTCCGTTTCGCCGTTATAGCGGCCGAGATAACACGGATCGTGATACGTGATCTTGCTATCCGCGTAAGCGGCGGCGGCACGCGGCGACAGCTTGCCGCTCGCGATGAGTTCGTCGATCAGCGCAGTGTGATGCTGGACCTCGTAAAAGCCGCCCAGCGCGCGATATTCGTTGCGCAGGCTGTGCAGCACGTGAGGGTCCGCGGTCACGATCTTGCCGAACGAATACTGCGAAAGCGTGCCGATCAATTTGCTCGCGAGTTGCTGGAAGGTGGCTTCGTCGCCGAGACGCCGGGCTGTATCGCCGGTATCCGTTTCCACTCCGCCCAGCACCGCATAGTCGATGCCCGCGCGGTTCAGCACCTTGACGAGCGCGCGCAGCGTGCGTTGATAGCGCATGTCGAACGCGCCTTCTCCTGCGATCAAGAGCACATCCACGCGACGTCCGGGCTGCGCGACCTGCACCTGAAGATCGACGGCCCAGTCGTAACGCGCGCCGATGTCGTAACCATTCGCGCTGCCGGTCTCACGCAGATTCGCGAGCGTGATCGGACCTTTGCCGGGCACCGTGCCTTCGACGAGCGTCTGATTGCGGCGCATGTCCACGATTGCGTCGACATGCTCGATCAGCATCGGGCACTCCTGCACGCAAGCGCGGCAGGTCGTGCATGACCACAGCGTTTCCGCTTCGATGAGACTGGAAATCAAGGGCTTTTGTGGTGCGCCGCCGTGCTTGCCGACCGGAATGCCGGGCGTCGGGCTGCCCGCGTATTCCGCGTCGGTGCCACCGACCATGCCCGTGACCAGATCCTGAATCAGCTTCTTCGGATTAAGCGGCTGGCCGGCGGCGAACGCGGGACATGCCGCTTCGCACTTGCCGCACTGCACGCACGCATCGAAACTGAGCAACTGGTTCCAGCGAAATTCAACCGGCTTGCCCACGCCATATTCTTTCGCGTCGAGCAGCGGCACTTTCAATGCGGTGGGCGGCACGACATCCTTCGAGTTACGCTCGGCAAAGCGCTCCTGACGCGGATGAAAAGCCAGATGCAAAAGACCCGCGAGCGCATGTTTCATCGGACCGCCGCGCGCCGCACCGAACGTCATCGTGAAGGCGCCCACCGCGATCAGCAGCGCGACGATGATGGCGAGCGCGCCCGACATCGCCGAAGCCGGCAGCGCGACGAACAGCACGAGGCCGAGCGCGAACGAGCCGAGCAGCAGCGGCAAGTGATCCCACGGTCCACGCGAAAGCCGCGCGGGCACCGCCTTCGCACCATGACGGCGGCGCCACACGAACACGGCGCCGACCAGCATCACGAGCGCGGCCAGAAAGATCAGCTTGTCGAGCCACGGCGAGTAGATCGCGAGACCGTAGTTGACGAACACGAGCGCCATCGCGAGGATCGCACCGCCCGCGGTCGCGACATGCGTCTTTGCAATGTACGGATCGCGCGCGACCACATGATGCAGGTCGACGAAGTAGCGCTTTGGAATGGACAGCAGATTGGCCCAGCCGTACGCGCCCGCCGCCGTCGCGCGGCCCTCGCGCCAATACGCGGCGCGCTTCGCGAGCGCGAACGCCAGACCCGCCATCGACAACCACAACAGCACGGTGATGACAGACACGGGGCTCATCGTCAGAAATCCTTGCAAAGGCGCAGCGCGTCGTAAATCGCGCCGTGAATGTTGTGCATGGAGATGCAGTCGCCGACGCGGAACAGCAGAAAGCGGCCATTGCCGAGTTCTTCGGAAAGCGACGGCTGCGGCTCGGATGCGAAGAGCTTATGCACGTCCACCTGGCCGCGATTCACCGACTCGGGCTTGAGCTTCCAGTACAACTCGTCGTTCGGCGTGCTGCCGTTTTCGATCACCACCTGATCGACCGCGCGCTCTTCCTGCTCCTCGGTGTACTCGTTGCGAAGCACGGCGATCTTCTTGCCGTCTTCTTCGTACACCTTGTCGAGCCAGTAATTCGGCGTGTGAACCACGCCTTGCGCATAGAGACGGCGATAGAAAATCGGGAACGTGGTGCCGCCTACGTCGTCGGCGACTTTCACGTCGGGCGTGACGATCTCCACATTCGAGCCGCGGCTCGAGATGAAATCGGCCACGCCTGCGCCGGCATGTGTGCTGACGCCGTCATACACGAGTACATTCTTGCCCGGCTCGACCTTGCCCGAGAGCACGTCCCACGAACTGACAGCGAGACCTTCGTCGACACCCCATGCCGCGACTTGCGACGTGAACGACGAACCGCCCGTAGCCAGCACGATGATGTCCGGCTTCTCGGCCATGATGGTCTTTTCGTCGGCGGCAACACCGAGACGGCGGTCCACGCCAAGCCGTTTCGTCTCCATGTCGAACCAGCGGACGATGCCCGCCATCTGCTCGCGCTGCGGCGCCTTGGCCGCGAGCATGATCTGGCCGCCCACGTAGTCGTTCTTTTCGAACAGCACGACGTCATGACCACGCGACTTCGCGACGCGAGCGGCTTCGAGTCCGGCAGGACCGGCGCCGACCACGACAACCTTGCGCTTCGGCCCGCTCGTGCGTGTAATTACATGCGGCATCGTCGCTTCACGCGATGTCGCAGCGTTCTGCACACACAGCACGTCGAGCCCGTTGTACTGGCGGTCGATGCAATAGTTCGCGCCGACGCATTGCTTGATCTCGTCTTCGCGGCCATCGCGAATCTTGATGACCATATGCGGGTCGGCAATTTGCGCGCGCGTCATGCCGACGAGATCGACCATGCCGCTTGCGAGCAAACGCTCGGCCTGACCTGCGTCGCGAATACTTTGCGCGTGCATGACCGGAATCTTGACGACCGACTTGATGCCGGCTGCGAGATGCACGAACGGCTCGGGCGGCAGCGCCATCGGCGGCATGCAGTTCGCGAGCGTGTTGTGCGTGTCCGCGCCCGAACCGATCACGCCGAGATAATCGATGAGGCCGCTTTCGCTCATGGCCTGCGCGATCTCTTTCAACTGCTCGTGATCGAGCCCGTCTTCATGAAACTCGTCGCCGCACATGCGCAAGCCGACGCAGAAATCGGGGCCGACTGCTTCGCGCACGGCTTTCAACACTTCGACGCCGAAACGCAGGCGGTTTTCGAGCGAGCCGCCCCATTCGTCAGTACGGAAATTGGTTCGCGGGCTCCAGAACTGGTCGATCAGATGCTGGTGCGCCGCCGAGATTTCGACACCGTCCATGCCCGCGTCTTTCACACGCTTAGCGGCCGCGGCGAAGTCGGTGATAATGCGGCGAATCTCTTCCACTTCGATGATCTTCGCGTTGCCCCGATGTACCGGCTCGCGCACGCCGGACGGCGACATCAGATGCGGCCAGTGCTCGCCGTGAAATGCCGAGCGACGGCCCATATGCGTGGCCTGGATCATGATCTTCGCGCCGTGCGCATGCATGGCTTCGGCGAGGCGCGACAACGGATCGATGATCTTGTCGGTCGACAGATTCACCGACTTCCACCAGCCTTGAGGACTGTCGATCGACACCGGGCTCGAACCGCCGCACACGGCGAGGCCGACACCACCCTTGGCCTTTTCTTCGTAGTAGCGGATATAACGGTCGCCAGGCAGGCCGCCCGGCTCCGCATACACCTCCGCATGCGCAGTGCTCACGATGCGGTTGCGCAAGGTCAGCTTGTTCAGCGTGAGAGGCTTGAAAAGGTTCGGGTAACGCATCGCGATCGACCTCGGAATGATATGGCTGGTGGTGCTGTGCCGTACGCGTTATGCAGCGAGCGGCGAGACTTCGAATACGCAATGCTCGTGGCCTTCTGCTGCGCAGCGCGCTTCGCGCGATTGCGAAGGCGGTCCCTTACGCGACGAATCGGGCGCGGTGTCGTTGACCCAATCCATTGCGCCCGCGAACCAGCCGGCGAACATGTAGCAGAGCTTGCCGACCTTGCCCGGCTGCGCCAGCACGAACGACGAATGGTGCAACTCGATACGCGCATGCGAAGTTGACGGGTCGGCTTCGGTAATCGAGAAGATGCCCCAGCCGCGCTGCGAAAGCCGCTTCAGGTAATGCTCGAATACGGCCATGCCGGCAATGCCGTGCTGTTTGGCTTCCTTGTCGCACCAGAAGTACGCGGACTTGTAGCCGGCCTTGTAGAGAATCTCCGCATACGTGTCGATGCCGAGCGCTTCTTCCACCGCGGTGTGATTGTTCGTGAAGAAATGGCGCGGCACGTAGAGCATCGGCAGCGCGTCGGTGGTCCAGACGCCGGTGTTCGGATCGACGTCGATAGGCAGTTGGGGTTGCATGTGGGACTCCGCTTTTTATAGGGTGATTTCGTTGATTGAATGAGGCGGAAGATCAGACCTTCCACACTTCGCCGAATACCCGCACCCAGTTCTCGCCCATGATCTTCTTGATGCGCGTTTCGCTCCAGCCGGCACGTTCCATCGCGGCGGTCAGATTCGGAAACTCGCCGATCGTACGAATGCCTTCCGGGTTCACGACCTTGCCGAAGTTCGTCAACTGGCGATAACGGCCCTTGTCGTGCGTGATCCAGTCGAAGAACTCGGTGCTGTAGCCTTGCGTGAAGTCCGTGCCGATGCCGACCTGATCTTCGCCGATCAGATTCACTACGTATTCGATTGCTTCGATATAGTCTTCGACGGTCGCGTCGGCACCACGCTTGAGGAACGGTGCGAACATCGTCACGCCGACAAAACCACCTGCATCTGCAATCTCTTTCAGTTGCTCATCGCTCTTGTTGCGCGGGTGCTCTTTCAATCCCGACGGGCAGCAATGCGAGTAGCACACCGGCTTTTTAGAAGCCGCAATCGCTTCCGAAGAAGTCTTGCCGCCCACATGCGAGAGATCGACCATGATGCCGACGCGGTTCATCTCCTGAATCACTTCTCGGCCATAACCCGAGAGGCCGCCGTCGCGTTCATAGCAACCGGTGCCGACGAGGTTCTGCGTGTTGTAGCAAAGCTGCACCACGTTCACGCCGAGATCCTTGAATGCCTCGATATAGCCGAGGTTGTCTTCGAATGCGTGCGCGTTCTGGAAGCCAAAAATAATGCCGGTCTTGTTCTCTTTCTTCGCGCGGAAGATGTCGTCGGTCGTGCGCACGAGCGTCAGGATCTCGCCGTATTCGCGAATCTGCTGCTTCATTTCGGCGATGTTGTCGACCGTCTTCTGAAAGCTCTCCCACACCGACACCGTGCAGTTCACCGCGGTCACGCCGCCCTTGCGCATATCCTCGAACACCGAGCGCTCGAACTTCGAAATGTTCAAACCGTCGATGATGATGCTGTTTTCGTGCAGATTGCTCATCGTTTGCTCCAGGCGTTCTCAGTAGATGGGGAAGCGCTCGCACAGCGCGAAGATCTCGCGGCGCACGCGTTGTTCGGTGGCGGCATGGCCTTCGGGGTGATCGCGCAGCGAGTCGAGTACTTCGACAATCAAACGGCCCACGTCGCGGAACTCGTTCACGCCGAAGCCGCGCGTGGTGCCGGCCGGCGTGCCGAGGCGAACTCCCGAGGTGATGGTCGGCTTTTCCGTGTCGAACGGAATGCCGTTCTTGTTGCACGTAATGCCGGCGCGCTCCAGCGCCTGCTCGACCTGATTGCCTTTGAGACCCTTCGGGCGCAAGTCGACCAGCAACAGATGGTTGTCCGTGCCGCCCGTCACGAGATCGACGCCGCCTGCCTTCAGTACTTCGCCGAGCGCCTGCGCATTCGCGAGAACGCTGTCGATATAAGTCTTGAAGCCTGGTTGCAGCGCCTCGCCAAACGCGACCGCCTTGCCGGCGATCACATGCATCAGCGGGCCGCCTTGCAGGCCGGGGAACACGGCGGAGTTGATCTTCTTCGCGATATCTTCGTCATTCGTCAGCACAAAGCCGCCGCGCGGGCCGCGCAAGGTCTTGTGCGTCGTCGACGTAACCACGTGCGCATGTTCGACCGGATTCGCATGACGTCCCGCCGCGATCACGCCTGCGATGTGCGCCATATCGACCATCAGCTTCGCGCCGACGCTGTCGGCGATCGCACGCAGCCGCTTGAAATCCAGCGCGCGCGGATAAGCGGAGAAGCCGGCGATCAGCAGCGCGGGTTTATGCTGCTGCGCGAGTTCCTCGATCTGCTCGTAATCGATCAGGAGCGTGTCGCGATTCACGCCGTACTGGACCGCGTTAAACCACTTGCCCGAAAGCGCCGGCTTGGCGCCGTGCGTGAGGTGGCCGCCTGCATCGAGCGACATGCCGAGCACTGTGTCGCCTGGCTTCACCAGCGCGAGCATCACCGCGCCGTTGGCCTGGGCGCCCGAATGCGGCTGCACGTTGGCGAACTTCGCGTTGAACAGTTGCTTGATGCGATCGAGTGCAAGCGTCTCGATCTCGTCGACATATTCGCAACCGCCGTAGTAACGCTTGCCCGGATAACCTTCCGCATACTTGTTGGTCAGCACCGAGCCTTGCGCTTCGAGCACCGCGCGCGACACGATGTTTTCCGACGCGATCAGCTCGACTTGCGACTGCTGACGCTCGAGCTCTTTCAAAATTGCGCCGCGCACCGCCGCATCGCGCGTGCTCAGCGGTTCTTCGAAGAAAGGATTCGGGTTCGACATGGAAGGTCCGTGGGGTCATTGACGTTAGGCGCCGGAAGCGTTGGTGGGCCTTCGTTTCTGCCCTGCCGCCGCCGGATTGCGTACGTCTATTCTTGACGCTTGCATCGCGCGTCAATTTATGAATTCAGACGCGTTCTTTGCCTTTTCCGCCATAGGCGACCTTTTTCGACAAGTCGCCTCTGCGGATCCCTTGGTTCATACCGCCGGCGGATCATCGCGCCGATGCCGAACGGTCGTTCGCTGGCGACGCGATGCTGCACTGCGGCTGAACGCAGTGCGCGTTTGCGGTGCGGTTCGCGATGGCCGCCGCGCGCTTCTGGTGCCGTTTCTTATCTGTTTGATGGGCAAGCATAGGCAACCGAGGGTTTAGCCTGATGGCATGGTAGTTGCGCTCGTCCTCAAAATTACATAAGTCGCAGTTCCCCACAGCGACGCGGCACTATAGATTCGAAGGAATCATTCCTCATCATGTCCACCGATCGCACGGCGTCACTGTCGCATTTCGCCTTCATGCCCGTCCCGAACTTCACGATGATCGCATTCACCAACGCGATCGAAGTGCTGCGCATGGCGAATTACCTGACAGGGCAAACGCTTTACCGCTGGTCGATCGTGAGTCCCGAAGGCGGGCCGGTGACTGCAAGCAATGGGTTGTCGGTCGATACGGGTCCGGTCGAATGCGTCGGCCAGCCGGATATCGTGTTCGTGATCGGCGGCATCGACGTGCAGCGCGCGACCACGCCTGCGCATCTGTCGGCATTGCGCCGCTTCGCGCGCATGGGTTGCGTGCTCGGGAGCCTGTGCACCGGAACGTATGCGCTCGCGCGCGCCGGACTATTAGCGGGCTATGCGTGCGCGATTCATTGGGAGAACATGTCGGCGCTCAAGGAAGAGTTTCCCGACACGCGCTTTCTGAAAGAACTCTTCGTGATAGATCGCGATCGCGTGACCTGCACCGGCGGCGTTGCGCCGCTCGATATGATGCTTAACCTGATTGCGCCGCGTGTGGGCACTGCACGCGTCACGCAGATCGCCGAGCAGTTCATCGTCGAGCATGTGCGCGATACCAGCGCGCAACAGAAGATGCCGCTCGTCGCGCGGCTCGGCTCGGCCAACAAGTCGCTCTTCGAAGTGATCTCGCTGATGGAGAACAACATCGAAGAGCCGCTATCGCGCGAGGAACTCGCGCGGCTTGCCGGCATGTCGCAACGGCAATTGCAACGCCTCTTCCGCGAGCATCTCGGGATGACCCCGACGCATTACTATCTGACGCTGCGTTTGCGGCGCGCGCGCGAACTGCTGCTGCAAACCGACATGTCGATCATGAACATCACGATGGCGTGCGGCTTCCAGTCGGCCTGCCACTTTTCGAAGAGCTATCGCGATGCATTCGGCACCGCGCCTACGCGCGAGCGTCGCAAGCAGGCACCGTCGCTTTCTTCGCCGCCGGTGATGGCGGCCTGAGAAGCGCCTCAGCACTCCCCAAGGTTTATACCGCCTTTGATCGCTTCACGCGGATTAATGCCTTAGTCCGCGTGCCGAATCCGCGCTTACGTCGGCCGGTTGCGCGCCCCACGTCGCCCGCAGATAGTTCGCGAGTTGCGCCAGTTCGTCGTCGCTCAACTTGCTCGCGAAGCCGGGCATGGCCTGCATGCGTTCGAGTCCGGGGAAGCTTTGTTCGGCGATGCCATCAAGCATCGACACGATCAGATTGTGCGGATTGCTTTGACGGACGGTGGAGTTTCCACGCATCGGTACGGCTACGTGAGGCACGCCTTCTCCATCCGCGCCATGACAGCCTGCGCATAGAGACAGATAGAGGCGGCGGCCCGGCGCGAATTGAGTAGCATCGACCGCCTGAGCTTGCACCCGCACCGGCTCACTCGGACGATCACCGAGCAGGTACGTCGAAACCGCGCGCAGATCGTCCGGCGTCATGTACTGACTGCTCAGATGCACGACGGAATGCATCTCGCCAAACGCCGAGCCTTGCGACGCGATGCCCGTTGCGAGATACGTCGTGAGATCGGCCGCGGACCATCCGCGCTCGGCGAGCCCTTGCGGTGTGAGGCTCGGCGCGATGACCCGGCCAAGCGTGCCGCCTGCAAAGGGCGCGGTGAGGTCGAGTTGCCCGAAGCGGCCGCGCGGCGTATGGCATTCGGTACAGTGTCCGAGCGCGTTCACGACATAACGTCCGCGATTCCAGTCCGCCGAATGACCCCGCGATGCATCGGGCAACGTGTCTTCGAGAAACAGCATTTTCCAGAAGCGCACGGCGAAACGCACATTGAACGGGAACGACAGATCGGCCTCGCGGCTTACGACGGCCGCCGGCTTTTGCGACATCAGGTATGCGTAGATCGCGTCGCTATCCTCGCGAGACATCTGGCGATACGACGTGTACGGCATCGCCGGATACAGTTGGCCATTGGGCGACTTGCCGTCGTGGAGCGCAGTGTAGAACTCGTCGGCGCTCCATTGTCCGATGCCACGCTGCTTATCCGGCGTGATGTTCGATCCATAGAACGTACCGAACGGCGAGACCAGCTTCACGCCTCCTGCGAATTGCGCGCTATCGGGCGACGTATGGCATGCCGCGCAGTCCGCCGCTTTGGCAAGATAACGACCGCGGGCGATCAAGGCGGCGTCGTGCGCATCTTGTGTAGTCGCGGTGCGCTGGGCGGCAGCATCAGGTGCGTTGCCGCAGGCTGTCAACATCGCCGCGGCGAGTGTCACCAACGCCGCGCGAAACAACGAAAAAGTACTCTTGTGGGAAATCATCTTTAGACGTTCCTCACCAGTCCGGCTGTGTTCAGTACGAGGTCCTTCACCGCTTCGTAATAGCGTACGTAGCCCGTGCAGCGGCAAATATGCGCGTTGAGCGCCTCGGTGATCGTCTCCTCGACCTTGCTGCGTTCAATGGGCTGACGCTTGAGGCGCTCGATCAGCACCGTCGTCGCGTTGACGAATCCCGGCGTGCAATATCCGCACTGAAAGCTGAAGTGTTCGAGAAACTTCTGCTGGACCGGCGAGAGTGCGACAGGCTTGCCGCTCTCGTCACACGTCGCGTGAGCTTCGACCGTGCGGATTTTTTTGCCGTCGAAAAAGCTCGCGCCGGTAATGCACGATCGCACTTCTTCACTGCTGCCATCGGCGTTATCGAGAATGACGACGCATGCGTGGCACACGCCCTGGCCGCACCCCAGGCGCGAGCCTGTCAGCCCGAGGTACTCATGCAGAAAGTCGATCAGCATGAGCTGCTCCGGTACGCGGATCAGCCCGACGGATCGGCCATTGACCGTCATCGACACAGGTTGCATGGCGTAACGCGTCAGAGGCTTTTCGGCAACGCTTGCGATTGCGGAGGCTACTTCTGTGGAATCGGATATGGGCAGTGTCATACGAGCACCTCCTGAATTTTTTGTTGCGTAACGGGAAGGTCGCGGAAACGATGTCCAACCGCATGCGCAATGCCGTTCACGATGGCGCCGACGACCGGAATCATCACCACTTCGGCAATGCCTTTTGGCGGGTCGGTTTCTGTTAGCGGAGGCAGTACTTCACTCGTCTGGCTCCATACGGCAACGTCCGTCGAACGTGGCAAACGATAGCGGTTGAAATTCCATGTGCCGTTGCCGGGGCCGTCTTCGTAGAGCGGCAAATACTCATGCAGCGCATGGCCGATGCCCATCGCAAGACCGCCTTGCAACTGGCCCGAAACCAGTTGAGGCGACAACTGGTTGCCGCATTCGAGAATGGAGTGATGCGTCAATACTTCGACCTCGCCGCTCGACTCGTTCACTGCAAGTTCGACGAGCGTGCCGACCGCGCTGTAGTACGTGACCATTGCGTTATTGCGCTGCACGGGCGGAATGAACACGCGCTTTCGGTCGAGCACACGGTAGCTATTGAGCGTCGTCGCGGACTTCGGACCGTTCGGCATTGCGCCGTTGCCGTAGCGAAGCGACAGTCCGTCGATTGGCAAGCGCTCTATCTTGCCGCCGACTTCGAACTCGGCCTCGGTCCATTGCCAGCGATTGAATACATGCACGGTGGCGCCCGTCACGAGTCCGAGTTCGTGCGCCTTTTTCGCAATCTGCTCGAACGGCAATGCTTCCAGTCCATCCGCCGACAGCTTGCCGTTCACCCAGCGCGCGTCTTCTATGCGCACGACAAGCGATGCGGCCTGGCCGCCGCCCGCGCCGCTCGACCAGATCGACATTGCCGCCGGCCATAAGCCGTGCACAAAAAGAACGCGCGCTGCTTCGCGAGTACTGTGCGTGAAGTAATAGGCAGAGTTAGTCGCACTCGACGGCGACATAAAGTCCGGCGACCAACGCGGATTCCTCGAAAGGCGATCCTGATCCGCCTGCGACATCAGGTAAGGATCGCCGCTCGTGATTACCGGAAGATCGGGCCAGTCCGCCAACGCGAAATGCACGGTCGACGCCGGCACGCCGAGCCATTTCGCCACGGCAATGGCTTGCGATGTCGACATACCCGTGCCGATTTCCGAGCCCGAATGATGCAGCGTGATCTTGCCGTCTTCACTCATCTCGACTTTGGCGAAAGAACATTCGGCGCCTGTGCCGAAGTCTTTTTGCACGCACGCGAAGCCCACGCCATAGCGTTTGCCGGGATGCTCCGCTTCGTACTTCGCTTTCTTCTGCGCGCGGTTCTTCCACAATGGATGCGACTTTGCCTTTTGCAGAACTTCATCGACGCGAACAGCGCCAGCCGGTATTGCGCCCTGCGTATTCTTCATTCCCGACCGCAATGCGTTCGTGAGACGGAAATCGATTGGGTCGAGCTTCAGTTGTTCGGCGATTTCGTCGATCATCATCTCGGTTGCGGCCATGCTTTGCAGCGTGCCGTAGCCGCGCGCAGAGCCGGCATCGACTGCGCGCGACGCAATGGCGGTTGCAGTGAGATCGCTCTTCGGAAAGTAGTAGATCGATTGCGCGGCGGTCGCACCGACCATCGCCACAGACGGCGAGAAGTTCATGCGCCCGCCGCCATTCGCTTCGAGATCGCCTTTGAACGACTGAAGCAGTCCCGTCTTTCTGTCGACAGCAATGCGGTACTTCATGTTGAACGCATGGCGTTTGAGCGCGCTTTGAAACTGCTCGTAGCGATCGTTAGCGAGGCGCACCGGTCGGCCATCGCCATACATCGCAGCGACAAGACCATAGAACGGCATGTTGTAGTGATCTTTCGATCCATAACCGACCGTGTAGCATGGGTGAAGGAACACACTCTTCACCGCAAAGCGGCACTTCGCGACCATTTCCGCCACGCTTTGAGCCACTTCGGCAGGGCCTTGCGTGGGCACGATCATGTGAAGCGCGTGCGAGTCGGCGTCATACCAACAGTTCGCATTGTCCGGCTCGAGTGCGGCGGTATCGATCGACTGCGTGCTGTAGTCGCGCTCCATCACCAGCCAGTCCGCAGGCGGATGTGCGAGTTCTTCGGCGATGCCGTCTGCGAAGAAAATGCCTTGTTCGCCGAGCGATCCGCGCTCGACGCCATCCGGCCATACCGGTTGATGCTTGCGCATCGAGCCGGGAAACAACGGCGCGTTCTTCAGGCTTGAAAAGACGTCGTCGTCATACGGAGTCTTGCCGCCCACACGAACGAACCGGAACGTGCCCCACGGATCACGTTCGAGCGGTCCCGTCTGCTGGCCGTACTGGATGACGTCGTCGCGGAACTTGAGATAGTCCTTCGCGAGGCGAAAGCGCGCGAAGTCGTGGAAGATCAGAATTGCAACGGCATGGCCGAGATAAGCAGGCGTGTTGCTCTTCGGCAGAAGCATGTCGCTGCCGTAGAACGCGGGAAATTGCAGACCGTCGCGCGTGAGGTCGTCGGCGGTCACGAGGCGGTCCGGCATCAGGTCGTCGCCCAGTCCCGCGAGATTGAAGCCTTCGTACAGGCAGTCTGCACGCGTCGCGCGCAGGATCATCGCGTGTGATTGCTGCTGCGGCCAATGCGGCATATCCGATGCACGCATATCGCGAGCGAACACTTTTTCACCCTTGACCTTGGCGATGCCGTCGATGCGGAATTTGGGCTGGCCGCTCGCCGGGTCCCAATTGACCGGCGTCAGTATGCGTTCTTCGAACAACGCGGCAAAGGCACGCCCACCGACGGGCGCGAGATACACGGAAATGCCGGCGATGACGCTGGCCTTCAGAAAGCTACGGCGTGGAAGGCCGGCCATCTACTACTCCTGAAATATATGACTGCGCGCGTCGATCGAGCCGGCAAAGTTGCCCGCAGCGTTTAGGGGGCCGAATTATGGCACTGGCCCATGCGGTTATATGTTGATATTTGCAAAATATCGGCGTTGGACGTAAAGCGTTGTCAGCTTGCAGTGAGCTGGACGGCCGTCATCGAGAACGGAGACGCGATGGCGTGAATCGGAAGAGTCCTATTTCAGGTTCCGCTCTGGTTGTGCATCGTTGCGGTCCCGATGACACCCGTTTCCACTTTGAGAATGAAAAAGAAAACGTTGATGCAGATGAGCAGGCTCTGGTTCGTTGGGGGAAGCCTTGTGGCTCACCTTGCGTATGCGCAGGACCATTCAGGCATTGCAGAGCCGACGTTGCCCCTCGAAGTCACGCCGACTGTCGATATGCCCACGGCTGTCACCGCGGCGCCGAGACGAATGCTGCACCATTGGTCTCGCGTCGGCGCGTTGAGCGATGACCAGAAAAGTATGGGCGAAATGCTGGCGGAACACCCGGAACTGCAGACGCATTCGCATTCGACGTACTACTCGTGGTCGCTTCAGGTTGGGGAACGTGCACGGCTGCAGCCGCCGGGTAGTGAGTTTCGCATTAGGGGGCGGCGGGTGTGGCGCTGCCGGGGGATGTGCAGCGCGCTGCAATGCTTCGGGCGAAGTGGGTTCCATCCTACCGATATTCGTCGATTTCGATCGTTCCGCGTATTGCTTCGATTATTGAGCGGATGTCGTCGGGTACGTCGGGCACGCGGTTTCCGGAGGGGTTAAACCAGAAGCAGGAGAACCCAACCCTCGCACCGTTCTGTTGCGCGATCTCCTTCAAACCCTCGCGGGGCAAACCAAGGCGCGCTATGAGATACCGCAAATGCGGTTCCAGCAGATCGCTTTCCACCGCCGATTCGCTGCTTACTCCCCACAGGCCCGTTTTCCCCAAAGCTTTACTGGACTTTCCGGAAGGAAGGGCAAATGACTTTCCTTTGACGATCGCGGTGTCAGGGGCTATCTGAAAGTACTGCGTCCAGAATTCCGGTGATACGGCGTCTCCGGTTATCAGGAAAGACGCGTAGGCTCCGGCGTCCGCGCTCGCATTTGATGTTGAAGACTGGTTATGGTGCATAGTCGTGAATGCTGTCCTCAAATATTTTCCCGTTGAATTCCACGTTGCCATTGTCGTGAAAGATGCTGTTATCCGCTGGTCCAAGACGGTTGGCATCTTTGAACTTGTGGAGCATAGTCCCGAACGTTTTGTAGTCGTAGCCAAGCATCTTCGCCGCATAGCGTGGATTATTCGTACTAGCCGCCAGTTCCTCTGTGTCGCCGCTCACCGGATCCGGCGCGTAATCGAACGGCTGCGCATCGCCAAGCGGCGTAGCGGTTTCGGTTAAATCGCTCGCGGCGTCGACCAATGACGAAGGAGCAGCATTCGCATACCGAGCCGTAACCGCATTCGCCCGGTCCACAATGTCGTTATAGCGGTCAATGTATGCCGTCGCGGCATCGTAGGACATTCCGCAATCGTTCATTAACGAGCTGCGGAAGCTCGGGACCCTCTCCGGCTTAGGCACCGGATTTCCCACCGCGCCTCCCGTCCGCGATTGCTCGGCAATCAGCACAACACTCTCGCCACGGATCATCGACTGCAACGTCTCTACGACCTCAACGTCAGCGCCATTCTTTGCCAACCGCTCGTGCCAATAGAAATTCGTCCCGAGAAACGCGCGGACCCGCCGAACGAGCGCCGCGTCTTTAGCCCACACATCGGCATATGCGCGTTGTGAGAACTTCTTGCCCTCTTCAACCGCCTCTTTCTGCTCGGTAGAAAGAAAGATACGCCCACTTCCATAGTCATCCTTACGGTACATCACCCACCGTTGAAACGAATCCGTCTTCAGTTCGGTTCCACCCATCGCGAGCCTCGTCGCTTATGACGGCGTAACCCTGGCAGATCGCCCGACACCCATGTTTTTGGGATCGCTCGCCACAAGCAAAAAACGCGTTGAACGTGACCACGTTCAACGCGTTTCCTTACTACAGGCTTCTAACTTCGTCCGAAGCTCAAGCCGCCTTCAACAGCCCATGCGGATCGATCACGAACTTGCGCGGCGCACCGCCGTCGAACTGGCGATAACCGTCCGGCGCCTGATCGAGCGACACCACCGTCACGTTCACGATGTCCGCAATCGGCAGACGGTCCCAAAGAATCGCCTGCATCAGATTGTGGTTGTACTTCATCACCGGCGTCTGGCCCGTGTGGAACGAATGCGACTTCGCCCAGCCGAGCCCGAAGCGGATGCTCAGACTCCCCTTGCGCGCGGCAGCGTCCGCGGCGCCCGGATCGTCGGTGACATAGAGCCCCGGAATACCGATCGCCCCCGCAGCCCTCGTGATTTCCATCAGCGAGTTCAGCACAGTGGCGGGTGCTTCCTCGTGCGAGCCGCTGCTGCCGTGGCCGTGCGCCTCGAAGCCCACGCAGTCCACCGCGCAATCCACTTCCGGCTTACCCAGAATCTGCTCGATCTGTTCGCCGAGCGTCGCATCCTTCGACAGATCGACGGTCTCGAATCCCATCTTGCGAGCATGCGCAAGGCGCTCCTCGTTCATGTCGCCGACGATCGTGCACGCCGCGCCCAACAGACGCGCCGACGCAGCCGCCGCCATGCCCACCGGCCCGGCGCCTGCGATATAAACCGTCGCGCCCGGCTTCACGCCTGCCATGACCGCGCCGTGATAACCGGTCGGCAGAATGTCGGACAGGCACGTCAGGTCGCGAATCTTCGACATCGCCTGCGCGCGGTCGGGAAACTTCAGCAGATTGAAGTCGGCATACGGCACCATCACGTACTCGGCCTGGCCGCCGATCCAGCCGCCCATATCCACGTATCCATAAGCGCCGCCCGCACGCGACGGGTTCACGTTCAGGCACACGCCGGTATGCTGCGACTTGCAGGTCGGACACCGTCCGCATGCCACGTTGAACGGCACGGAGACGAGATCGCCGACGCTCAGCGTCTCGACGTCGCGGCCGACCTCAATCACTTCGCCGGTAATCTCGTGGCCGAGCACGAGGCCGACTTCCGCGGTCGTGCGGCCCCGCACCATGTGCTGGTCGGAGCCGCAAATATTCGTGCTGACCACCTTCAGAATCACACCGTGACCGATCGCACGGCCGCGTGGGTCGACCATCTTCGGATAGTCGATCGATTGCACTTCAACCTTGCCCTGCCCCAGATAGACGACGCCGCGATTGCTGCTCATTGAATGTCTCCATGTCTTGTGAGCGGTGCGCGGCCTATGCGCCGCACGCCGTTCAACGAGCGTAGCGCCCGCCGCGGCCAACCACCTGCACCGAACCCGACACGAGTTTGGCCGAAACCGACATGGCCCTTCTTCGCAGGTTTTTATTGATTGACCGTTCAATATAAAAAAACTACCATGCGTCGATCGAACCTGCGGGCGAGGTGCCGGCAGCGAACCGTCTGATCTTTACAGTCACGCCATGCCCAAGCTCGGAATGCGCGAAATTCGCCGCGCGCAGTTGATCGACGCGACGCTGCTCACCATCGACCAGACCGGCCTCGCGGGCGCCACGCTCGCGTCGGTCGCGCAGCGCGCGAGCACTTCCACCGGCATCGTGAGCCACTATTTCGGCGACAAGGACGGTCTTCTCGAAGCCACCATGCGCCATGTGTTGCGCGATTTGTGGCAGGCCACGTCGCGTCGTCGTCGCGCGGCAAAAACAGACCCGCGCTCGAAACTGCGTGCGGTCGTCGCCGCCAATTTCGATGCCGAGCAAACCAGCGCGCCCGTCATGAAGACCTGGCTTGCGTTCTGGTCCGAGAGCATGCACAAGCCGCAATTGCGGCGTCTGCAGTATGTCAACACGCGCCGTTTGAACTCCAATCTGTGCGCGGATTTTTCGAAAGCCCTGCCGCGTGCGGCGGCGCGGCGCGCGGCCAGCGGTCTCGCGGCATTGATCGACGGATTGTGGCTGCGTGGCGCCTTGTCGGGCGAACCGTTCGACACGAAAGCGGCGCTGCGCGTCGCCAACGAATACATCGACCTGGTCCTGGCGGCGCGCGAATAGCGCGCAGCAGCCGGCGACATCTCTACAAAGGAGCACATGATGGCGGTATTCGCAATGCAACGTCTGTACATTGGCGGCGCTTACGTCGACGCGACCAGCGGTGAAACCTTCGACACCGTCGACCCCGCCACCGGCGAAACGCTCGCGACCGTGCAGCAGGCGAGTGCCGCGGACGTCGATCGCGCGGTGCAGTCCGCGCGCGACGGTCAGCGCGAGTGGGCCGCGCTCACGGCAATGCAGCGCTCGCGCATCCTGCGCCGCGCGGTCGAGATTCTGCGCGAGCGCAACGACGAACTCGCGCTGCTCGAAACGCGCGACACCGGCAAGCCGATCGCGGAAACGCAGGCGGTGGACATCGTGACCGGCGCGGACGTCATCGAGTATTACGCGGGACTCGCGACCGCTATCGAAGGGCAGCAGATTCCGCTGCGGCCGTCGTCGTTCGTGTACACGCGGCGCGAACCGCTCGGCGTTTGCGCGGGCATCGGCGCATGGAATTATCCGATTCAGATTGCGTGCTGGAAGTCCGCGCCCGCGCTTGCCGCAGGCAATGCGATGATATTCAAGCCGAGCGAGGTCACGCCGCTTACTGCGTTGAAACTCGCGGAAATCTACACCGAAGCCGGCGTGCCGCCTGGCGTGTTCAACGTCGTGCAAGGCGACGGCCGCGTAGGCGCGATGCTGGCCGCGCATCCGGACATCGAAAAGATTTCGTTCACGGGCGGAGTGGAAACGGGCAAGAAGGTGATGTCGATGGCGGGCGCGTCGTCGTTGAAAGAAGTGACGATGGAACTCGGCGGCAAGTCCCCGTTGCTCGTGTTCGACGACGCGAATCTCGAACGCGCCGCCGACATCGCGATGAGCGCCAACTTCTTCAGCTCGGGCCAGGTCTGCACGAACGGCACGCGCGTGTTCGTGCAGCGCAATGTGATCGAGCGCTTCGAGGCATTGCTGCTCGAACGCGTGAAGCGTATTCGCGTCGGTGCGCCGACCGGGGCGTCCACCAACTTTGGCCCGCTCGTGAGCGCCGCGCAATTGCAAAAGGTGCTCGGCTATATAGAAAGCGGTGTTAAGGAAGGCGCGCGTTTGATCGCGGGCGGCAAGCGTTTGACAGAAAATCATTATGCGCAAGGTCAATACGTAGAGCCAACTATCTTCACCGGTTGCCACGACGACATGCGAATCGTGCGTGAGGAAATCTTCGGGCCGGTCATGAGCATTCTCGTATTCGACGAAGAAGACGAAGCCATCGAGCGCGCGAATCGCACCGCGTATGGCCTCGCCGCCGGCGTCGTCACGGAAAACCTGGCGCGTGCGCATCGGGTGATTCATCGGCTGGAAGCAGGCATTTGCTGGATCAACACGTGGGGCGAGTCGCCCGCCGAAATGCCCGTGGGCGGCTATAAGCAATCCGGCGTGGGCCGCGAAAACGGCATCACGACACTCGAGCACTACACGCGCATCAAGTCCGTGCAGGTCGAGCTGGGCCCTTATCAACCGGTGTTCTGAGAGCGCTGCCATGAGTTCCAACGAATACGATTACATCATCGTCGGCGCGGGTTCGGCGGGCAACGTGCTGGCCTCGCGTCTCACGGAAGACGCCGACGTCACTGTGCTGCTGCTCGAAGCGGGCGGTCCCGATTACCGCTTCGATTTCCGCACGCAGATGCCCGCCGCCCTCGCCTATCCGCTGCAAGGGCGCCGCTATAACTGGGCGTACGAGACCGACCCCGAGCCGCATATGGACAACCGCCGCATGGAATGCGGACGCGGCAAGGGACTCGGCGGGTCGTCGCTGATCAACGGCATGTGCTATATCCGCGGCAACGCGCTCGATTACGACGGCTGGGCTCAGCGCCCAGGCCTCGAAAACTGGACGTATCTCGACTGCCTGCCGTACTTCCGCAAGGCGGAAACGCGCGACGTAGGCCCGAACGCCTATCACGGCGGCGACGGTCCGGTGCATGTGACCACCAGCAAGCCCGGCAACAATCCGCTGTTCGCGGCGATGGTCGAAGCCGGCGTGCAGGCCGGCTTTCCGCGCACCGACGATCTGAACGGCTATCAGCAGGAAGGCTTCGGCCCGATGGATCGCACAGTCACGCCCAAAGGCCGGCGCGCGAGCACGGCGCGCGGCTATCTGGACCGCGCGAAGGCGCGTTCGAACCTGACCATCGTCACGCACGGGCTGACCGATCGCGTGCTGTTCTCCGGCAAGCGCGCGGTCGGCGTCGCGTATCTGCAGCATGGCGCGGCCGTCAACGCGCATGCGCGCCGCGAAGTGCTAGTCTGCAGCGGCGCGATTGCATCGCCGCAATTGCTGCAACGCTCCGGCGTGGGCCGGTCGACGTGGCTGCGCGAACTGGACATTCCGCTCGTCCACGACTTGCCGGGCGTCGGCGAAAATTTGCAGGACCATCTGGAGATGTATATCCAGTACGAATGCAAGGAGCCCGTCTCGCTCTACCCCGCATTGCAATGGTGGAATCAGCCTGCTATTGGGCTCGAATGGATGGTGAACGGCACCGGCATCGGCGCGAGCAATCAGTTCGAAGCGGGCGGCTTTATCCGTACACGCGACGACGACTTGTGGCCCAACATCCAGTATCACTTTCTGCCGGTCGCGATCAACTACAACGGCTCGAACGCGATCAAGATGCATGGCTTTCAGGCACATGTCGGTTCGATGCGTTCGCCAAGCCGCGGACGCGTGAAGCTCACGTCGCGCGATCCGGCGGCGCATCCGAGCATCCTATTCAACTACATGGCCGATCCGCTCGACTGGCGCGAGTTCCGCGACGGCATTCGCATCACACGCGAGATCATGCGGCAGCCGGCGCTGGAGCGTTATCGCGGACGCGAGCTGAATCCCGGCGCCGAGCTGACTACCGACGCGCAACTCGACGCTTTCGTGCGGGCACGCGCCGAGACGGCGTTTCATCCTTCGTGCTCGTGCAAGATGGGCTACGACGACATGGCCGTGGTGGACAACGAAGGACGCGTGCATGGCATGGAGGGGCTGCGCGTGGTCGATGCGTCGATCATGCCGCTTATCACCACGGGCAATCTGAACGCGCCGACCATCATGCTGGCCGAGAAGATCGCCGACCGGATTCGTGGACGCGAGGCATTGGCGCGCGTGGACACGCCCTACTTCGTCGCGAACGGTGCGCCCTTCAGAAAGCGCGAACGTGTGACCGTTTAGCGCATTGCGTCAGCCGCCCGATTCTGTTTGCGAATCATGAGGCCGTCAGGCGGTCACGCATCTCGTTCTTGACTTCCTCCTACCCAACATCCAGATTAGATCAGGAGTATTGAAAGCTCTCTGAGGACTCGTTGTCAGCAGATGGATGTTGTTGGCAAACCGCTAGCGTAGGCCCGGAGGCAAGATGAAATGGTTAGCATGGCTGTTGCCGTTAAGCATAGGTGCGCAGGCATATGCACAATCGAACGAAGCAGGCGCGACTAGTCCCGCGAGAAACGACGCAACGACACAGACCAGGCAGGTAAACCAGCAGATCGGGAGTTACCTGAATCTCGCAGACAAACGGGATTTCGAGGATGCAGGACGCGGCTTCATATCGTCCCTGCCGCAACCAGTTCTGACCACCGCGTCGGGCCGTACGGTGGTCGACCTCACACGCTGAGCTTTCCTGCGTCCCGGAACCGAAGCTCCGCCAACGGTCAATCCAAGCCTGTGGCGTCAGGAGCAGATACTGACGATGAACGGCCTGTTCAAGGTGGTCGACGGCATCTATCAGGTGCGCAATATCGACCTGGCCAACATCACGTTTATTCGAGGGGCGACCGGCTGGATCGTAGTCGATACCGGAAGTTCAGCCGAGACAGCGAAGGCAGCGTTGGAACTGGTCAATGAAAAGGTCGAACGCCGGCCGGTTAGCGCCGTCATCATCACGCATAGCCACGTCGACCATTTCAGCGGCATCAGAGGCGTGGTCGACGAAAAAGACGTGGCCTCGGGCAAGGTTCCATTGATCGCGCCGGAAGGCTTCATGGAAGAAGCAATCAGCGAGAACATTTTCGCTGGAAACGCAATGAGCCGCCGCGCGTCGTACATGTACGGCGATCTTCTCGAGAAAGACCCGAAAGGTACGGTCGGCAGCGGCCTCGGCCTCGTCAATGCGACCGGCACGCTCACGCTGCTTCAACCGAACCGCCTCATCAAGAAGACGGGCGAGAAGCTGACGGTGGACGGCGTCGACGTCGTCTTTCAGATGGCGCCAGGCACCGAAGCGCCCGCCGAGATGCTGTTCTACTTCCCGCAGTTCAAGGCGCTCGATCTCGCCGAAGACGCGAATCATTCGTTGCATAACATTCTGACGCTCAGAGGCGCGAAGGCGAGAAGCGCGCAGAAGTGGGCTGCGGCGCTCGATCAAACCATTGCCATGTTCGGCAACGACGCTCAAGTGTCTTTCGGAAGCCACCATTGGCCGCAGTGGGGAAATGAACGCGTCGTCGAGCATTTGTCGAAACAGCGGGACCTGTACAAGTACATCAACGATCAGACACTGCGCATGGCCAACGAAGGCTTGACCATGCATGAAATCGCCGAACAGTTCGTGCTTCCCGATTCGCTCGCCAAGGAATTTTATAACCGTGGCTATTACGGCAATCTGAAACACGACGTCAGATCGACTTATCAACTCTACCTGGGATGGTGGGATGCCAATCCCGCGAACCTCGATCCGCTTCCACCCACCGAAGAAGCGAAGAAATACGTCGAGCTTATCGGCGCCGACAAGATCATGGCGAACGCGCGTGACGCCTATAGCAAAGGCGAGTACCGATGGGTCGCCACCATCACCAACAAGCTGGTATTCGCGCAACCTGATAATCAGGCCGCGCGGCGTCTCGAAGCCGATGCACTTGAACAGTTGGGCTATCAGTCGGAATCGGGCACCGTCCGCAATGTTTATCTGAGCGGCGCTCACGAGTTGCGCGGTGGCGTGAAGAAGATGGCCGGCGTGAACACGGCGGCACCCGACATCATCACGGCCATGTCGCCGGAAATGTTCCTCGACTTCCTGGCGATCCACCTGAACGGCCCGCGCGCGGCCAATAAAAACTATGCGTTCAATCTGATCCTCCCCGACGTGAAGAAGCAATTTGCGCTTACCGTGCGCAACGGTGTGATGAACTATGTGGAAGGCCGTCCATTGGAGCATGCCGACGGAACGATCACGTTCGACAAGTCGACCCTGGACGACATCGCGCTCGGCAATGTGAAGCTGCAGCAATTGTCCGAGACGGGTAAGGTGAAGTTCGACGGCGATAAAGCGAAGTTCCGGGAAATGCTCGGAATGTTCGATAAGTTCGATTACTGGTTTTCTATCGCGGAACCGTAAGCATTTTCCAACGGCGCGATTACGGTTGCGAGGAGACCGTATTGCGCTCACCGCGAACTGCAACTGCACGCCCTCAGTTTTTCTTGACCCTCGCATAAGTTATCGTCGATTGTCAGCGCTTTGCCAAAGCGGGATAGTGCTGCGTCTGGACACCCGCCGATAACCGTTCGAGGAAGCATTGCACATGAAGCTAAAAGCCGTGAGCCTGATGGTCACCCTGCTGTTTGCGCTGGGCGCACCTGCGCAGGCAAGCCGCGCGGCAAGCGAAGGCGAAGCCGAACGCCAGGTGAAATCCGTAGTGGACTCCGCAATCGAGCCGCTAATCGCGAAACATCATGTGCCCGGGATGGCGGTCGGAATCGTCGCCAATGGCAAAACCTACGTCTTCGACTACGGCATGGCATCGGCGGAAACCGGCAAGCCGGTCACGCAGCGCACGCTCTTTGAAATCGGCTCCGTGAGCAAGACATTCACCGCGACGCTCGCCGAATATGCGCAGTTGAACGGCCATCTGAGGCTATCGGACCCGACGCAAACATACTTGCCGTCCTTGCGAGGCAGCGCATTCGGCAAGGTTAGCCTGCTGAATCTCGCCACGCACACGCCCGGCGGTCTGCCGCTCCAGGTGCCCGACGAGATCCACGACAACGCGCAGTTGTTGCAGTACTTCAGCACATGGAAACCGGCCTACGCGCCGGTCACGTATCGTACCTACGCGAATCCGGGGATCGGCACGCTCGGTCTGATCACGGCGAAAAGCATGAATCAGGACTTTGCGTCGCTGATGGAGCAGCGCCTGTTTCCGGCGCTCGGCATGACGAGCAGCTACATCCATGTTCCGCCGACGAAAATGTCCGACTACGCGCAGGGCTACACGAAGGACGGCGCGCCGATCCGCATGAAAGGCGGCGTGCTCGCCGACGAAGCGTACGGCGTGAGGACCACCGCCGCCGACATGCTGCGTTTCGTGCAAGCGAACATGAATCTGATCGACGTCGACAGCCAGCTTCAGCGCGCGATCACGGCGACACACACGGGCTACTTCAAGGCCGGCGTGCTGACGCAGGACCTGATATGGGAGCAGTACGCGTATCCCGTCACGTTGACGACCTTGCACGAAGGCAATGCGCCCGCGATGGCCACCACGGCGACGCCGGTCATCGCAATCGAGCCGCCCTTGCTGCCGCAGCAGAATGTGTGGATCAACAAAACCGGTTCGACGAATGGGTTCGGCACCTACGTTGCCTTCATTCCGCAGAAACACGTCGGCGTCGTTTTGCTTGCCAACAGGAATTTCCCGATCGAGGACCGCGTGAGCGCTGCGTATCGGATCGTGTCGGCACTGGTGGCGAGCAAACAGTAAGCGCCGATGCCCGGTTAGCTGTGAAGAGCGCAGCCGACAACGACTGCGCTCTTCGCGGGTGGGTCGTCAATCGCGCACCGGACTCAGCACGCCGTGCGCGTCGGTCTCCACCGCTTCCGAGACGAGCGTCTCCAGCGCGAGTCCGCGTGTTTCGATGCCGAGTATCCACACAGCCGCGGCCGCGATCACGAAACACATTGCGCCGAGCGAGAACACGCCGCCCTGTCCGAACATCGGCAGCACGACGCCGACCACGTACGGCCCGATCAGCGAGCCCACGCGGCCGATTGCCGACGCGAAACCGGAGCCCGTCGCGCGCGCGCCGGTGCCGTACAGTTCCGGCGTGTACGTGTAGAGCACCGCCCACATCGCGAACAGGAAAAACTGCATCGCGAGACCGGCGCAAATCAGCAGCGTGGGCGTTTGCGCGTGCAGCGCGGTTTGTCCATAGACGTAGGCCATCACCGCACTGCCCGCGAGCGACGCGATACATGTCGGCTTGCGTCCCCAACGCTCGACCAGCCACGCCGCGCAGATAAATCCGGGAATGCCGCCGAGCGAAATCAGCACCGTATACAGCACCGACTTCGTCACCGCGAAGCCCGCCTGCTGCATCAACGCGCCGAGCCACGAAGTCAATCCGTAAAAGCCGAGCAGCGCAAAGAACCACAACGTCCACACCATGATCGTGCGACGCCGGTAAGCCGCGCTCCAGATCTCGCGAAACGCGCCCGCGCCTTTGGCGGCCACCGGTTCGACCAGCATGACCGGCTCGCGCAAACGGCTCAGACCGGCGGCCTTCATCACCTTGACCTCGATGTCGGCGAGAATTTTATCGGCCTCGCCGCGACGTCCGCGATGTTCGAGCCAACGCGGCGACTCGGGCACGACACGGCGCACGATCAGCACAAACACGGCCGGAATCGCGAGCAACGCGAACTCCGTGCGCCAGCCATAGGCGGGCAGCACGAAGTACGACACCACGCCCGCCGTGATGAAACCGAGCGGCCAGAAGCCGTCCATCAACGCAATCAGGCGTCCGCGCGACGAAGCGGGAACGAATTCCGACAGCAGCGTTTGCGCGATCGGAAACTCCATGCCCATGCCGAAGCCGAGCAGCACGCGATAGAAAATCAGCGCTTCGACGCTTTGCGCCGTCGAACAGAGATACGATGCGAGGCCCCACAGCACCATGCTCCACTGAAAAACCGGCCGGCGTCCGAAGCGATCGGCCAGCAGTCCCGCCACGGCCGCACCGCCCACCATGCCGAAGAAGCTCGCACTCGCGACGAGCCCCGCGGTTGCCGTCGACAAGCCGAATTCGGTCTTGATCGAACCGAGCACGAAGGTCATCGTGCCGAGATCGACGGAATCGAAGAAGAACGCAATCGCGATGATGATGAAGATGGTCCGGTGATAACCGGAGAACGGCAGCCGTTCGAGTCGCGCGGCGGCAGTTGCGCGAGGCTGAGAAACGGTAGGCATGGCATCCCCTGAATGATGCGGCGACGGCCGCGAGTGATGTTTCGAGCAGCGTTTTCAGTAGACGCCGACATAAATCGGCCACATAGAAGAAATACGTCATCCGGATGGAACAAGGGCGTCGTGAGGACGTTGTGTTAAGTTGATCGCCTCCTTTTTTTCTTGCGGATTTTTTTACGCGAAGGCACGGTCCTGACGTTGCCTCCTGACGTTGGCTCCGATTGCGGCGCGCGCGATTTTCTAGGGACAATGGCTGTTCGGACTGGGCACTGATTCGGGTAACGACTTGACGACCGCATTCACCAGACAAGTGGCATCCACGAGGTTTTCGCCGCCGCGCATCGGCTCGAAAACGGTCCGGCGCGCCGACCTGCTCACGCATCTCGAGCGCATGCGGCACGCCACGCTTGCGCTCGTCACCGGGAGCGCGGGCTACGGCAAGACCACCCTCCTCGCCCAATGGCGCGAGCGATGCGTGAAGGCGGGCGCGGACGTCGCGTGGTTATCGCGGAGCGCGGACGAAGCCGATTGGTCGCTCGCCGCCGCGGCGCGGCGCGTTCACCTGTCGCAACCCGCGTTGACGCGCAGCATTCAGGCGCTCGAGGCGCAAGCCGGCTTGCCGCTGTGCGAGCGAGGCCCGCGCGGCGTCAAACTGAACGCCGCGGGGCAGATGGTGGCCGAACGGGCAAGGCGCATTCTGTTCGAGACCAACAGCCTCGCCCGCGATCTGGTTCTTCTACAGCAGCATGAAGTGGGGAGTGTGGACTTCGGGCTTGGGCCGCTGCCGGCCGCGATCATGCTGCCGGAGGTGCTCTGCACGCTCAATCGCGATTGGCCTGGGCTGCGCGTGAACGCGGAAGTCAATGAAGGAGAAGCGCTGGTCGAATCGCTGCGCACGGAGCGGCTCGACTTCGTCGTGGTCGAACATCGTTACGCCCCGCTCTCCGCGGAACTGAAAATTCACCGCTTGCCTGTCGAGCCTGCCGGCTGTTTCGTTCGTCCGCAGCATCCGTTGCTGGCGGGCGAGATGACAGTGGAACGTCTGCGGCAAGCCGCGCTCGCTTGTGTGCGCGCGCCGCATAGTGCGCAGCAAAGGATGCGTGAGGTTCTCGGTTGTCTGCCGGGCGAGAACCTGCGCTTTCAGGTCGTCACCAACGATTTTCATGCGCTGGTTCACGTCACGCGTCGCTCGGATCTCGTCCTGCTGTCGCCGACGCGCGCGGTGCAGAACGAATTGCAGACAGGCAGCCTCGTGCAGTTGACCGCACCGGCGATATTCAACCTTTCCGCGCAATTTGCCGTGGTCAGCCTGACGCAGCGCGCGCTGTCGCCGTCCGCGCAGCGGGCGATTGTCGCGATCGAGGCCGCGAGCGGTTCGACAGCAAGCGCGTCATTTCCAGAGCAGCCCGCGTAGGCTCGATGAGCCCACTCGCGGGCACGTCTTACGATGTCAAAGACAACGCGGTGCGTGGTCAGTGCCCGGTAACAGCGCGGCCAACACATCACAACGCCGAATCGAAAGCCAACGCCTACGAACGCATGCGCGCCCGCGCCGCGCCCGCAATGCGCGCGAGCGTCTCCGCACTCAAACGCGCGGCGACTTTCCGCACATAGTCATGATGCCGCGCCTGCAACGGCGCGCCGAGTTGCTGCGCGAGCAGATAGCGGATCAGCGCAATGCGCCGGTGCCGCAGCAGCATGCTTTGATCGAGCAGCGCGAGCGCGGCATCGGCATCGCCTTGGTGGCACGCGCGCTCGGTGAGTCGCGCGGTGACGACACGGGTCGACGTCATGTGAGTCCCGCAACGGGAAAACCGCGAGCGGCGCGTGAGAGCAGCGCTCGCGGCGTGACGGCGGTCACGACATCAGCGGCTCGGCTGCGTCGAGCATGATCTTCACGAAGTAATCCGCGAAGCTGCGGCGCACGACGATGTCGAAGCTGTCCGCGCCGGTCGGCACGAGCGTGATCGACGCCTTGAAATAATGGCTTTGCGCGCACTGCCCTTCGCCGAACAGCTTCGGATGAAGATCGAGCGGACAGCCGCGCGACAGCACTTCACGCGTACGCGTGCCGCTGATTTCGAGCACCGTATAACCACTGCCGATGTCCACCGCCGACGCGAATACCCCTGCAAACGCAGTGCCGAGCGCCGCTTGCAACGGCGCGGTGCGCGTCGCGTCGTGCGTCATCGCCGAGCGCACGAGCCACTCGTCCGGGCCGAGCCACAGCATGTCGTAGCCGTTGCCGCGCGCGATCGTGTTGGGTGTCTCCGGCGGCTTGCAGCCGAGCACCTGTTCGACTGCCTGCACGAACGCGGCGTCGCGCGTATCGCCGCGCACATTCACGAGCTGAAGAAACGGCCGCTCGGTCAGCCTGAATGCCGCGGTCGCCGAAGCCTGATGCTTCTTCAGGAGCGCATCCACGCCCACGAGCGGCGACTCCTGCCACACGCCGGTCTGCTTGCCGACGGCGCGATCCACCACCGACGCCGCCGTTTTCGTTTCATTCCACATGTTGACGCGCTCCTTCGCTGTCGTAGAACACCGAACTGGTGATCTTCGCTGCAATCTGTTTGCCGCTCGAAAGCGGGACCGTGACCGTTTCGCCGATCTTGTCGAGGCCGCCCTTCACGACCGCCATCGCGATCGAGCGCTTCAGGATCGGGCTGTAATAGCTCGACGTGACGTGTCCGAGCATCGGCGCGGTCTCGCCCTGGAACGGCCCCGCGACGATCTGCGAGCCTTCGGGTATCACGAACGACGGATCGTCCGCGAGCAGTCCGACAAGTTGCTTGCGCCCCGCCTTCGCCGTGTCCGAACGCGTGAGCGAACGCTTGCCGAGAAAGTCCTTCGACTTCGCGACGAGCCCGCCCATGCCGACGTCATGCGGCGTCATCGAACCGTCGGTATCCTGACCGACGATGATGTAGCCCTTCTCCGCGCGCAACACGTGCATCGTTTCCGTGCCGTACGGCGTGATGTCGAATTCGGCGCCCGCGGCCATCAACGCTTCCCACACCGCGCGTCCGACGTTCGCCGGCACGTTCACTTCATACGCGAGTTCGCCCGAGAAGCTGATGCGCATCACGCGCGACGCCGCGCCCGCGACCGTGCCTTCGCGATAGCTCATGAACGGAAACGCCGCGTTCGCGAAGTCGATGTCGTGGCAAACCTTTTGCAAGACCTTGCGGCTATTCGGGCCGACCACGGCGAAGGTCGCCCAGTGATCCGTGACCGACGCGAGGCGCACGCGCATGTCGGGCCATTCCGTTTGCAGCCAGCGTTCGAGCCAGGTGAGCACGCGCGCGGCGCCGCCGGTCGTGGTCGTCATCATGTAGTGCTGGTCGGCGAGGCGCACGGTCACGCCGTCGTCGAAGATCATGCCGTTTTCGTCGAGCATCAGACCGTAGCGGCACTTGCCGACTTCGAGCTTGCTCCACGGATTCGTATAGACCCAGTTCAGCAGCTTCGCCGAATCGGGGCCCTGAATGTCGATCTTGCCGAGCGTGGACGCATCGAGAATGCCGACGCTCGTGCGCACCGCGAGCGATTCGCGCGCGACGGCCGCATGCAGGTCTTCACCCTTCTTCGGGAAGTACCAGGGGCGCTTCCAGTTGCCGACGTCCTCGAATTCCGCGCCGTTTTCGACGTGCCATTCGTGCACCGCCGTCTTGCGCACGGGATCGAGAAACTCGCCGAGCTCGCGCCCTGCGAAGGTGCCGAACGTGACCGGCGTGTAGTTCGGGCGGAACGTCGTCGTGCCGGTTTCCGGAATCGTCTTGCCGAGCGCCTGCGCGAGAATCGCCATGCCGTTGATGTTGCCGAGCTTGCCCTGATCGGTGCCGAAGCCCATCGCGGTATAACGCTTCACGTGTTCGACCGACTCGAAGCCTTCGCGCGCGGCAAGGAAAATATCCGCGGCCGATACGTCGTTCTGGAAGTCGACGAACTGCTTCGGCCCACGCGTGGCGAGTTCGCGTCCGCCGACGAGCCACAGCGGCTGCATCTTCGCTTCGGTGATCTCGGCGACCTGCACGGTGTTCGGCCGCTTGACGATATAGCCCGCCGCGCGCGCCGCTTCGACGCCGGCATCGACGGCGAAACGAATGCCCTGGCCCAGCGTGAAGTCGCCATTGCAGGCGCCCACGCTCGTCTCCGGCTGCATCACCTTGCCGGGCACGAAGCAGGCTTTGTCGTCATGCCAATGCGCCTTGCCGCCCGATTGCGCGAACAGATGCAGCACAGGGCTCCAGCCGCCCGACATCGCGAGCAGATCGCACGGCAACTCGCCTTGCTTGGCGCCGACCTGACCGTTCGCGTACGAAGCGACATCGACGGAAGCCACGCGCAGTTTGCCGTGCGCCGCGGTGATCACCGCACCGCTGATCACTTTCACGCCGTAGCGGCGTGCGAGTGCAGGCAGCGTGCCTTTCGATTCGCCCGCGCGTGGGTCGATCACCGTGACTTGCGCGCCGGCTGCTTTCAGATCGAGCGCGCATTGATAGCCGTCGTCGTTGTTCGTAAACACGATCGCGTCGCGGCCCGGCAGCACGGCGTAGCGATGCAGATACGTCGACACCGCCGACGCGAGCATCACGCCAGGCAGATCGTTGTTGCCGAACACGATGGGACGCTCATGCGCGCCGGTTGCGAGAATCACGCGTTTCGCGCGGATTTTCCACATCAGTTCGCGCGTGCCCTTGCGTTGCGACACCGGCAGATGATCGGTCAGACGCTGCGTGACCGTCACGAGATTGTGGTCCTGATAGCCGAACGCGGTGCTGCGCGACAGAATCTTCACGCCGGGCATTTGCCGCAATTCGTCTTCGATCTTGTGAACCCATTGCAAAGCCGGCTTGCCGTCGATCTCCGCGCGGCACGACAGCAGCGAGCCGCCGAGTTCCGGCTGATCGTCGACCAATGTCACGCGCGCGCCCGACAGCGCCGCCGCATGCGCGGCCGCGAGACCCGTTGGCCCGCCGCCGACCACCAGCACGTCGCAATGCGCGAAGCACTTGTCGTAGCGATCGGCGTCGAGTTGCTCCGGCGCCTTGCCGAGACCCGCCGCGTCGCGAATCACTTCTTCGTACTTCGGCCAGAACTTGCGCGGCCACATGAAGGTCTTGTAGTAGAAGCCCGCCGGAATAAAGCGCGCGATCTTCTGATTGACCGCCATGCGATCCTTCTCGATGCTCGGCTTCGCGTTCACGCTATTCGCGACGAGCCCCTGATACAGCTCGACTTCAGTGGCACGCGCATTCGGCACCGTGTACGCGCCCGTTTCGAGTTGCACGACGGCATTCGGCTCTTCCACGCCGGCGGTCACGATGCCGCGCGGCCGGTGATACTTCCAGCTACGCGCGACGAAATGCAAGCCGTTCGCGAGCAACGCGGAAGCGAGCGTGTCGCCCTGATAGCCCTGATACTGGCGTCCGTTGAAGGTGAACGTGAGCGGCAATGCGCGGTTGATGCGCCCGCCATTCGGGAGTCGGTCTTTCTGGCTCATTGCGTCTTGCCCTCTTGTGCGTTGCCGTCGTTGCTGTCCATCTTCAGCAGCGGACGGTCGAACGTTTGGTAGCCCTGAATCTCATAGCTCACCGTGTCGCGCTGCGCCTTGAACCAGCGGCGGCAGCCTTGCGCATGCATCCATTGCTCGCGATGCACGCCGCGCGAATTCTTGCGCATGAACAGGTAGTCGCCCCATTCCTTGTCGGTGAGTTTTTCGGTGTCGAGCGGACGCATGATGTCCGCTTCGCCGCCGCAGGAAAATTCGGTTTCGGCGCGTGGCCCGCACCAGGGGCATTCGATCAGCAGCATGGTTGTCTCTCTATCTGGCTCAAGTGCGTGAGTGCCTGAGTGCGTTAGTGGGCGACGGCGGCGGCGCCGTGTTCGTCGATAAGATGGCCCGTATAGAAGCGGTCCAGCGAGAACGGCGCATTCAGTTCATGCGGCTCGTCTTTCGCGATGGTGTGCGCGTACGCCCAGCCCGAACCCGGCGTCGCCTTGAAGCCGCCCGTGCCCCAGCCGCAATTGAAGTAAAGGCCCTTTACGTCGGTCTTGCTGATAATCGGGCAGGCGTCCGGCGACACATCGACAATGCCGCCCCACTGACGATTCATCCGCACGCGCGAGAACACCGGGAACATTTCGACGATGGCTTCGAGCGTCCCTTCGATAATCTGGAAACTGCCGCGCTGACCGAAGCCCGTGTACTGATCGACGCCCGCACCGATCACCAGATCGCCCTTGTCGGACTGGCTGATATACGCGTGCACCGCGTTCGACATCACGACCGTATTCACCACCGGCTTGATCGGTTCCGACACGAGCGCCTGCAACGGATGGCTTTCGAGCGGCAAGCGAACGCCGGCCATGTCCGCGAGCGTCGACGTATTGCCCGCGGCCACGATCGCGACTTTCTTCGCCTTGATGAAACCCTTCGTGGTGTCCACGCCCGTCACCTGGCTGCCGTTACGGCGAATGCCCGTGACCTGGCAGTTCTGCACGATGTCGACGCCGGCCTGATCCGCGCCGCGTGCGAAGCCCCAGGCCACCGCATCGTGACGCGCGACGCCGCCGCGCCGCTGAATCGACGCACCGAGCACCGGATAGCGGCTATTCAGATTGATGGTCGGCTCGATTTCCTTGATCTGCGCGGGCGTGAGGAATTCGGCATCGACGCCGTTCAGCCGGTTCGCATTCACACGGCGCTCGGTGTCGCGCACGTCCTGCAGCGTATGCGCGAGATTCATCACGCCGCGCTGGCTGAACATCACGTTGTAGTTCAGATCCTGCGAGAGTCCTTCCCACAGTTTCATGGCCTTTTCGTAAAGCGCGGCCGACTCGTCCCACAGATAATTCGAGCGCACGATGGTCGTATTGCGCGCCGTATTGCCGCCGCCGATCCAGCCTTTTTCGAGCACGGCGACATTGCGCACGCCGTGTTCCTTCGCGAGGTAATAGGCCGTGGCCAGACCATGCCCGCCGCCGCCGACGATCACCACGTCGTACTCGCGTTTGGGCTCGGGACTCTTCCACTGTCGTTCCCAGTTCTCGTGATACGACATCCCGTTGCGCAATAGGCTGAATATCGAATAGCGGCTCATCATTGATCCTTGTGGGTACTGTCGGTGCTTGCTGCCTGATGCTTCATGGAATATGCAATGCTTGCTTCAACATTCGATGACGTTCACGGCCAAGCCGCCGCGCGACGTCTCCTTGTATTTCGTCTTCATGTCCGCGCCGGTTTCGCGCATCGTCTTGATGACGTTATCGAGCGACACGTAGTGCTGGCCGTCGCCCTTCATCGCCATGCGCGCGGCGTTGAGCGCCTTGATCGCGCCCATTGCATTGCGTTCGATGCACGGAATCTGCACGAGTCCGCCGACTGGATCGCAGGTCATGCCGAGGTTGTGTTCCATGCCGATTTCCGCGGCGTTTTCCACTTGCGTCGGCGTGCCGCCCATCACGGCGGCGAGCGCCGCGGCGGCCATCGAACAGGCCACGCCGACTTCGCCCTGGCAGCCCACTTCGGCGCCCGAGATCGACGCGGTTTCCTTGTAGATGATGCCGATAGCGGCAGCGGTCAGCAGGAAGTCGACGATGCCCTCGTCGTTCGATGCATGCATGAACTTCACGTAGTAGTGCAGCACGGCGGGAATCACGCCGGCTGCGCCATTGGTCGGCGCGGTCACGACGCGGCCGCCCGCGGCGTTTTCTTCGTTGACGGCCATTGCGTAGAGATTGACCCAGTCGAGCATGGAAAGCGGATCGCGCAGCGACTCTTCCGAACGCGAGCGCAATTGTGCGCAGAGGTCGGCGGCGCGGCGCTTCACATGCATCGGTCCGGGCAATTCGCCGCGCACCTTGCAGCCGCGTTCGACGCAAGCCGACATCGCGCGCCAGATCGCTAGCAGGCCGTCGCGCACTTCCTGTTCCGGGCGCGCCGCGCATTCGTTTTTCAGCGTGATTTGCGCGATCGACAGGCCGGTTTCGCGGCACACGCGCATCAGATCATCGCCGGTACGAAACGGATGCGGCACTTCCGCGCCGGCGCGCACGCCGTTCACGCGATCGCCTTCGCGATTCACCACGAAGCCGCCGCCAATCGAGTAATACTCTTTTTCGACGAGCAGTTGCCCGTTTTCGTCGAATGCCTGAAAGCGCATGCCGTTCGGATGCACGATGCTCGAACCGGGCGCGCCCGGCATCAGCTTGCGGAAAAAGCCGATGTGTTCCCGCTCGTCGAATTTCACCGTGTGCTTGCCGAGCAACGCAAGCTGCTTCGTCTCGCGGATGGCCTGCAAACGCGGCTCGATCGTGTCGGGGTCGATCAGTTCCGGCAGGTTGCCTTCGAGTCCGAGCAACACCGCCTTGTCCGTGCCGTGCCCCTTGCCGGTCGCGCCGAGCGAGCCGAACAGCTCGACCTTCACGCGGCGCACGAAGGCGAGCAGATTGGCATCTTCGATATGCGACGCGAAGCGGCAAGCAGCGATCATCGGCCCGACCGTGTGCGAGCTTGAGGGACCGATGCCGATCTTGAAGAGATCGAAGACGCTGACGTTCATGGCGTTCCTTGTGCGTTGCAATGCCGGTTTGGCGGGATATCCGTTGAAACAGGCCCTATTGCACCGCACGTCAAATTGAACCGATAGAATAAAAACGGCATGACAGTGGGATAGTGGCGTCAAGCGCCTTGCGCGCCAAGCGTCGCGGCGTATTTACGAAGGCTTCTGACGTATTTTCGACAGGCGCTGCATTGGCGCTGCATTGGCGCTGCATTGGCGCTGCATTGGCCCGGCCCGATGGCGATTGCCGTTGCCGCTTCGGCCGCATTACGATGCATGCCGCGCCGCATCGCGGTGCTATGCTTGGCTCAACTCTTCTTTCGCTCCGGCTGCATTGCATGAACTCCGCTGAACCGCTTCCCCTTCAATCTATCGACGGTGCGCCGAAGCAGCGCATCCGCTTCGGCATTATTCTTCTGCCGAACTTCACGCTGACGGCGTTCTCGGGTTTCGTCGACCTGCTGCGTCTGTCCGCGGACGAGGGCGACTTCAGTAAACCCGTGCGTTGCTCGTGGAGCGTGATAGGGGAAACCCTTGCTCCGGTGCGCGCGAGCTGCGGCATCCAGATCACGCCGTGGGAAACGTTCGACGGCGCCGAGCCATTCGATTACGTGGTCGTGGTGGGCGGCCTGCTGCATTCGGGACCGGCTGCGAGCGACGCGACACTCGCCTTCATTCGACGCGCTGCCGCGGCCGATGCCACGCTCGTCGGCATGTGCACCGGCGTGTTCTCGCTAATGCGCGCGGGCGTGCTCGACGGCTATCGGATTTGCGTGAGCTGGTTTCACTACTGGGACTTCATCGAGCGATTTCCGTCGGTCAATGAAGAGGCGCTGGTGGCGGACCGGCTGTTCGTGATCGATCGGCGGCGTATTACGTGTTCGGGCGGACGCGCGTCCATCGACGTGGCCGCAGCCATTCTGTTGCGCCACTTCGAAACGGCGACGGTGCAGAAGGCGCTGCGCATTCTGCTCGTCGACGACATGCAAAAAGGCAACGCGCCGCAGCCGCATCCGCCGGGACTTGCGCCTGCCGCGCATCCGAAGGTTAAGCGTGCGATTCTGCTGATGGAACAGCACGTGGGGCGTTCGTTATCGCTCGACGAACTGGCGCGCAAGCTGGACTTGTCGCCGCGTCAATTGGAGCGGCTTTTCAAGGCGCAAACCGGCAAGGCGCCGCAGGCTTACGCGAAGCAGGTGCGGTTGCGCACGGCTGCGTGGTTGTTGACGAGTTCGGACAAAACGGTGGCTGACATTGCTTCGAGTTGCGGCTTTTCCGATGCGTCGCATCTGGGACGCGAATTTCGCAAGCAGTTCGGTTTGCCGCCGATGATGTACCGCGAGCAGCGCGGCACGGCGGCGGAAGCGGAAGGTAGCGGTGATTATGATGAGACGTTTCCGGGGCGGGCGCAGGCGATTTGAGGTATTGGATCGAAGCGTCCAATTCGAAATCTCGATTTGAGGCCCTTATTCATGGCCTCAAATCGCGCAGCACCAATTTTCGCGCCGCATACCTAACGCGGCGCGAAACTCCCGCTTCACTTCCCCGCCACAAACGCCTTAACCGCCGGCAACCCATCCTTCCCATCAAACGTCTTCACCCCGGCAAGCCACTGATCCAGCACCGCCGGATTCGCCTTCAGCCACTCGCGCGCGGCTTTATTCGGATCGACCTTGTTCATGATCGGCATCATCACGTGGTTCTCGATGTCGGTCGTGAAATGCAGATTCGACACCAGCTTCGCGACGTTCGGGCAACGCGTCGCATAGTCGGTCGGCGTCACCGTCATCACTTTTGCTTCGCCGTAATTCGGACCGAACACGTCGTCGCCACCGGACAGATAATCGATCTTCATCTGAACGTTCATCGGGTGCGGTTCCCAGCCGAGAAACACAATCGGTTTCTTGTCGCGAATCGAGCGGTTCACTTCGACCAGCATGCCCGCCTCGCTCGACTCCACGAGCTTGAACTTGCCGAGCCCATACTGATTGCTGTCGATCATCTTCTTGATGAGCGCATTGCCGTCGTTACCCGGCTCGATGCCGTAGATCTTGCCGCCGAGCTTGTCGTAATTCTTCGCGATGTCGGCGAACGACTTGATGCCCGCCTGATACGCGTAATCCGGCACCGCCAGCGTGTACTTCGCGCCGGTCAGGTTGGGTGTGGGCAGCACATTCACCTGGCCGGCTTTCTTGAACGGATCGATCATCGGGTCCATCGTCGGCGACCAGTAGCCGAGGAACACGTCGATCTGTTTGCTCTTCACGCCGGCAAACGTGATCGGCACCGAAGCGATCGTTTTGGTCGGCTTGTAGCCGAGTCCCTCGAGCACCGTCGATGCAAGCCCGGTCGTCGCCGCAATGTCGGACCAGCCGACGTCGGCAAAGCGCACGTCGCGGCACGCGGCAGGTTCGGCGGCAATAGCGGAAGTGACGGACGACACAGACAGCGCGCACAACGACGCAGCCCACAAACGTTTCATGGCGGTTCCTCAGGGTCTCAGGGTGATGAATGCTTGACTGCTCTTTATGCCGACAGCCGCCGCTCCACGCTCGGCGCATGACCGAATTGCGCGCGATACGCCTTGCTGAAATGGCACGGCGAATGGAACCCGCAGACCGCCGTCACGCGCGCGATCGACGCGTCGGTGTTACGCAGCAGTTCACGCGCGCGGCGCAGGCGCAGCGTCAGGTAATAGTGCGTCGGCGATACGCTCAGGAACATCTTGAACATGCGCTGCAAGTGACGCTGCGACAAACGCACGAGCCGCGCGAGTTCGTCGAGCGACAGAGGCTCTTCGATGTTGGCCTCCATCAGCCGCACGACTTCGATCAGTTCGGCGCGCGTGAAGCCGACGCGCGCATCGACGGGAATGTGCTGGTAGTCGGTCGAGCCGCGAATCCTTTCGACGATGAACTGCTCGGACACCTGCGCCGCCACCGAGTGACCAAGACGCATGCCGACCAGGTTCAGCATCAGATCGAGCGGCGCCGTGCCGCCCGTGCACGTCATGCGGTCGCGGTCGATCACGAACAGCTCGTCGGCGAAACGCACATGCGGGAAGCTCTTGTGCAGCGGCGACATGTCTTCCCAATGCACGGTGCAGCGATAACCGTCGAGCAGACCCGCCGCGAGCAACGCATACGGTCCGGTGCAGATGCCGCCGAGCGGAATGCCTTGCGCGGCCACGTCGCGCAGCAGCGCGATCACCGTGTCGTCCACGTAATCGCGCACGTGCCATCCGGCGCAGACGATCAGCACATCGGGCATGCCGGCCTGTTCGAGCGTGGTGGTCGGCTTGACGGTGATGCCGTTGCTGGCTCGCGCCGGCTCGCCATCCGGCGTGATGACCGACCACCTGTAGTGCTCCGCGCGGCCAACATAGTTAGCCATCCGTAGCACTTCGACCGCGCTCGTGAACGCGATCATCGAAAAATTCGGCAGCGTCAGGAAGCCGACGTGCGCGAGTCGGGAAAGCGGCGACCCGGACGGGGCTTCTATCGGAGTGATCGCGTCGCGCTTCATGGGGCGGCTCAGCTATGCTGCGCCGCCGGCGCCCGGCGCACCTTCATCAGATTGCGAACACCCGAGAGGAGCGGCGCGCGTGCCATGCCGGGCGAGCGGCCGAAGCTCTCCGTGATGCGGTCGAGAATGATCGCGAGCATCACGACCGAGAGTCCGCTCTCGAAACCGAGCCCGATGTCGAGCCGCTGAATGCTGGCGAGCACGTCGTTGCCGAGACCGCCTGCGCCGACCATCGACGCGATGATCACCATCGACAACGCCATCATGATGGTCTGGTTCACGCCCGTCATGATCGACGGCAGCGCGTTCGGAAACTGCACCTTGTAGAGCAACTGCCACGGCGTGCAACCGAACGCCTGACCCGCTTCGACGATTTCGCGGTTCACGTGCTTAATGCCGAGCGACGTGAGACGCACTGCGGGCGGCATCGCAAAGATCACGGTGGACAGAATGCCGGGCACGCGGCCAAGACCGAACAGCATCGCGGCCGGAATCAGATAGACGAACGCGGGCATGGTCTGCATCAGATCGAGCACGGGGCGCACCATCATCTCGACGGTGCGGCTCTTCGCGGTCCAGATGCCGAGCGGCACGCCGAGCACGAGGCTAATGAAGGTGGACGACAGCGTGAGGCCGAGCGTGATGACCATCTGATCCCAGAAGCCGGTGCCGTAGATCAGCAGCATCGCGAGCAACGTGAAGAGCGCGAAACGCCAGCCCACCCGCCACAAACCGATGCCAACGAAAAACGCCATCAGCGCCCACATGGGCACCGCTTGCAGACCGTGTTCGACGATCGCCGCAAAGCTCTCGATGACCTTGCCGATGGAATCGAAAGTCTTTGCGTCGTGGTCGAGCAGATAGTGAACGCCGTGATCGACCCAGGCGCCAAGTGGAATGATTTCAGACATGGGAACCTCGATGGCGCGTGAGAACGTGCAGCACGTTCGTCTTGTTGACCGAACCACAGTAGGAGCCGTCTGCTTCGACGACCGGCAGGGGCGCGCGGCTCGCGACGACGCGCTGGACCACATCGTCGAGCGGCGTCGTGCGTCGGATGCACTCGACGTAGTTCAGCTTCGCGGACGCGTTGCCCGTTTCGTCGCGGCACACGAAGCCGCGAATCTTGCGCTCGCTGTCGAGCACGAAAGCGTAATCGGCGCTGCCGTTCAGCGTGGCGGCCACGCTCGACACGTCGATCTGCGGCGAGTGCGCATGCATCAGCGGCACAGCGTCGGTCTGCATCAGATCGCCGGCCGTCAGATAGCGGCTCGTGTCGATGCCTTCGAAGAACGCGCGCACGTAATCGTCGGCGGGATTGGTGATGATCTCCTGCGGCGTGCCGATCTGCACGACCTTGCCGCCTTCCATGATGGCGATGCGTGTGCCGATGCGCATCGCTTCCTCGAGATCGTGCGAGACGAACAGAATCGTGCGCTGCTGCTCGCGTTGCAGATCGAGCAGCACGTTCTGCATTTCCTTGCGCTTGAGCGGATCGAGCGCGGAGAACGCTTCGTCCATGATCATCAGCGACGGGTTCACGGCCAGCGCCCGCGCGAGACCCACGCGCTGCTGCATGCCGCCCGAGAGTTGCGCGGGCAGCTTCTGCGCGAACGGCGCGAGGCCGACCTGCTCGAGCACCGCCATCGCGCGCGCTTCGCGTTCCTTGCGGCCGATGCCCGCCACCTCGAGCCCGAACGCCGCGTTCGAGAGCACCGTGCGTTGCGGCATCAGCGCGAAGGACTGGAACACCATGCTCATGTCCTTGCGGCGCAGCGCGGTCAGTTCGCCGCGCGGCACGCTGGCGACATCGCGCCCGTCGATCAGCACCTTGCCTGCCGACGGCTCGACGAGCCGGTTGATCAGGCGAATCAGCGTCGACTTGCCGGAGCCGGACAGGCCCATGAGCACGAAGATCTCGCCTTCCTTGACCTCGAACGATACGTTGTGAACGCCGACGATCTGACCGGTGCGCGCGAACACTTCTTCTTTCGTCGCGCCTCCTGCCAGCATGCCGAGCGCCTGTTTCGGGTTGGTGCCGAACACCTTGCACAGCCCTTCGACCACGACCTTGGGGGAATTCATTGAATGCTCTCCTATGTGGGCCGGAGTTGGTGCAAAGCACTTACTCTGGTCCCATGCAAAGCTGTCGGGCAGAGTCGGTGCTTTAGCACCTTACTCTGGTCCCATGCAAAGCTGTCGGGCAGAGTTGGTGCTTTAGCACCTTACTCTGGTCCCATGCAAAGCTGTGGCGGACGTCCGTCCGCGCTGTGCATACATAGTTGCCAGAAAAAAGTGCGACTAGCCGACTATTTGCGACAACCACATGTGGAAATACGACACCTATGTCGCGTGGTTGCTGTCGCGCCAGCGTGGAAGCCTTGCTGCGCAAGGGTTTGACGCATATCGACGAAGTGCGCCGAAGATGTCGTTCCAAGCCAAATGAAGGCTTTTTTGGAGCAAAAAAACGGCGAGGAAATACGAAATGCGGGGGTGTCGCGGCGCAACAGACGTTGGTGGTCAACGCCAACTCGCGTCGGGAATCGTCTGGCGAAACGCAGATGACACGCGAAACGCCAGGAGACAACGCGTCCGCTAAGGGCTCTCAACGAGCGGCGAGCCATTGCAGCAGCCGCCTGCGAAGGCTGCCGATGTCAGCGCCTTATCATGCGTTTTTACGCGTGCAGCACGAGCATCGCGCCGCACGACTGCAATGATTGCGGATGAGGACCTACTGGCTCGCGCCCGTACCGATGCCCGCTTTTTTCTGCGCCTTCTGCAGATCGTCCGGATAGTTGGGGTCGTTGCGCGACGGCTGATAGCCCGCATCCTCGAGCTTCTTCAACTCGGCATTCTTCTTTGCGCGAGCCTGTTTGCGTGCCGCTTTGCGCTCCGCCTTGGTCGGCTTGGCGGTGCTGCTCGCGCCGGTCGCGCCGGTCGCGCCAGGTTGGGCGGTCTGCGCGTTCGTGTCGGTCGTGGTTTGCGCGGCGGCAAGCGGCATGCCGCCTGCTACCAGCGCGGATACGGCGAGGCCGAGCATCATCTGTTTGATGGCAATGGGCTTCATGGCTAACTCCTCTCAAGTTGGCAATTGCATTCAGTTTGCTCAGAACGCATCGTTCACTGCCGCGGATACCGCGCGATGATGCCATGCACGGCCGCAGTCAGAGCTTAATGCCAAACCGCATCGCGCGTGTGGTTGCCAGCACCTCGGCAGTTCGCGCCACGGCCAGTTTTTTTCTGCATGAGCGCGCGTGCTGAGCTATTGTTTAAGCGCGCCGGGAGCGCCGCCGCGGCACGCTTGAACAAAACAGGACGCTCCCAGTGAGAAGAAAACCGCTCACAGGCGTGTGTTTTTTTGCATGCAACGAAGCGACATTAACTTTTCGAGGATGGAGAAAACGTGAAAACAGTCAATCTTTTAAAGGCGCTCGGCATTGCATTGTGCGTCGCCACGGCGTCGAGCGCGTATGCGCAAGCAAGCGATGCGGCAATGGCCGACACGACCGCATCGTCGACTGCGCGCACAAAAGCGGTGAAAAAGACGGACCGCAAGCTCGGCCTCGACGTGCGCAAGGCGTTGTCCAAGGCACAAGGCTTCGACGTGTCGAACGTATACGTTCGGGCTCGCGGCGGCGCGGTCACGTTGACCGGATCGGTGCCTGACGGCGCGCAGATTCCGCAGGCCGAGGACGTGGCGAAGAATGTCGCCGGTGTGAAATCGGTGTCCAACAAGCTGACCGTAGCCACGCCGAACGGCGGAGGTTAAGCGCCTCTGGCTTCACATGATCAACGGCGTCCTGCCGGATTGCATCGGACGACGAAGGGTTGCGCCTCGCACTGCTTTACGCGCATACGGCGCTACCCTTTGTCCCGGTATGTGAATCACAAGCCCAACGGCGCGCCGCTCACACGCGCCCCGCATGCGACGACCTCGCATAGCGCGCGAGCATCCACACCGCAGCTGCACCGGCAGCGAGCATGACGGTTTGCCGCGGATGCATCGACGCCTGCGTGTACAGGCTCGACTCCAGCACCCTGCGCTTCTGTCCCGAACGCTCGCGCAACGCGCCGTCGTCGCCATGATTGCCGTCCGGCGTGCGCGGCGGTTCCTGCGTACGTTGCGAAGCAATGCCGATGCGGCTCATCACACGGTCATAGAGATTCGGCGCGCGACGCGCGAACGTTACCATCGCCGCCGATGCCCCACCGACATACAGATCGCGAACCGGCGTGCACGCCGCATGCAGAATCGCCTTGGCGACGATGTCCGGTGCATAGACGGGCGGCGGCAACTTCGGCTGCACGTCGAGATGATTGCGCGCGTGCTCGACGAACTGCGTATGAATGCCCGATGGTTTGATCAGCGTGACGGAAACGGGCGCGCGCTCTTCGATCAACTCCATGCGCAGCGTGTCGGTGTATCCCTTCACTGCATGTTTGGACGCAACGTAAGCGGCTTGCAGCGGCAATGCAATATCGGATAGCTCGCTGCCCAGGTTGATGAGCGCACCGCAGCGCTGCTTCAGGTGCGCAAGCGCAATCATCGATCCCTGCACGACGCCCCAGAAGTTGGTCTCGAACAACTCCTTCTGCTCGTCGATGGGGACATCGGCGCAGCGTCCGAAAATCGAGCCGCCCGCGTTGTTCACCCATGTGTCGAATCCGCCGAAGCGCGCGATGGCCTTGTCCGCGGCGGCCTGCAATTGCGCCTGGTTGCTCACGTCGGCGACCGCGTATTCAACCAGCGCCCCCTGATCGCCGAGTTGGGTGGCGAGCGTGCGGAGCGCTTCCTCGTCGCGCGCGATCAGCATCAGGCGCGCTCCCCTGCTGGCGGCCAGACGCGCGGTCGCAAGACCGATGCCGCTCGTCGCGCCTGTAATGACGATGACCTGCTGGGAGACGGGTTTGAGCTTCACTGTCATGGCAAAGTCCTCGAAAGAAGTAACGAATGGCGGCAGCTAACCGTGGAGACGGCGCGCTGCGCGAGCCGGGTTCGCGTGTTGCAGCATCTCGCGTGCCGACTCGTGTTTTTCGGGCAAATCCCGCGCGCGGCGCCCCGCTCCCGCCAATTGCCGCGCGGCTCGCGGCACAGCATGACAGCAGACCGTCAGCAAGAGTTATGCAAATGAATGGCGATCGAGAGCCAGCGTAATATGCGCGCCCTTAAATCTTAATCATCGAATGCTTCAATGCGCGCAGCCTGTCGGGGCTGCCGCGCGCACGTCGACAGGCACAGCACCATTTCCAATAAACAAGATCTTCAGCGGACTCCACACGTGCATCAATGGAAGCGCTGAACGGCGAAGTCGAATCTGGAGCCTGTCACATGTTGCGCAGAACCCTGTTACCCATCCCGTTTGCCGCGTTGCTGACGCTCGCCGCGTGCAGCGATCACAGCGTCAATTCGACTGCGTCGTCGACGCCGGCTTCGTCGCCGGCGCCTACGGTGACCGCGCAGGACGCCGTAGCGACCGCGACGCCGATCAAGCACGTCGTCGTGATCTTCGGCGAGAACGTGTCGTTCGATCACTACTTCGCCACTTATCCGCAAGCGGCGAATCCCGTCGGCGAGCCGCAATTCACGGCAGCCGCGGGCACGCCGGCGGTCAACAACCTCGCGAACAACAATCTGATCGCGACGAATCCGAATGCGCTTTCCACGTCGCCGAATACGGCGGGCCGCACTGTCGGTGCCGTGACGATTGCCGGTCTCGGCCTGCCCGCGGCGGATCTGCTGCCGTTTCGGCTCGACCGCTCGCAGGCGAACACGTCGAGCCAGAACCACGCGTACGCCGCGGAACAGCTCGCGTACAGCAACGGCGCGATGGACTCGTTCCCGCTCTTCACGGCGGCCGGTTCCACCATCGCCGGCAGCACGGGCGCATTCGCGACCAAGGGCCAGGTGCTCGGCTACTTCGACGGCAACACCGTCACGGCGCTATGGAACTACGCGCAGCACTTCGCGATGAACCAGAACGCGTACACCGACACGTATGGTCCGTCGACACCGGGCGCGCTCGCAGTCGTGTCCGGGCAGAACAACGGCGTGATCGTTGCGGGCGGCACGTCGGGCAACGCGATTCCAGATTCGGCCGGCGGCTTCACGATGGTCGGCGACCTGGACCCGACGGGCGACGTCTGCACGCTCGCGGCGAACAGCGCCGTGACGGGCACGATGTCGTCGAACAACAAGAATATCGGCGACCTGCTCAACGCGAAGAACATCACGTGGGGCGGCTTCATGGGCGGCTTCAATCTGCAGACGGTCAACGCAAACGGCACCACCGGTTGCGCGCGCTCGACGTTCTCGCAGGTGCTCAACGCGACGAAGACCGACTACGTGCAGCACCATGCGTGGTTCCAGTACTACGCGAGCACGGCGAACCTCGCGCATACGCGTCCTTCGTCGACGGCTGTGATCGGTGCGACCGATCCGCTGGATAACACGGCAACGCCGGTTCATCACCAGTACGACACCGATGATTTCTTTGCCGCGGTGAAGGCGGGCAACTACCCGTCGGTCAGCTTCCTGAAGGCGCCGGCTGTCGAGGACGGCCATCCGGGCAACTCGGACCCGATCGACGAACAGGCATTCGTCACGAAGGTCGTCAACTTCCTGCAACAGCAGCCTGACTGGAAGAACACAGCCGTGATCATCGCCTATGACGATTCGGACGGCTGGTACGACCATCGCTACAAGGCGCCGACGAGTTCGTCGTTCGACTCGACGACCGCGCAATCGGCGGGCGGCAAGACGGTGGCGGGCAGCGACAACCTGAGCGCGGCGGGCCAATGCACGGCAGCGGGCGCGGTGCAGCCGCAAGGCGTGAACGGCGGCGCGGTGAACGGCCGTTGCGGTCCGGGCACGCGCACGCCGTTTGTCGTGGTGTCGCCGTGGGCGAAGGCTAATTTCGTCGACGACACGGCGATCACTCAAGCATCGGTCGTGAAGTTCATCGAAGACAACTGGCTCGGCGGGCAACGCATCGGCGGCGGTTCGTTCGATGCGACCGCGGGCAGCATCATGAACATGTTCGACTTCGCGGGGTCGGGCAACAATCCGCCGTTGTATCTCGATCAGAACCTCGGCACGAAGCTCGCGACCGCGCCGGCAATCTGAGCGTAAGCGTGAGCCTGGGTTGCGCGCGAACCTTGCCGTCTTTCGACGGCCGCGCGCAACTCACGGTAGAAGCGTAATCAGGCGTCGAGCCAGCCCCTGCATGCTGGCTCGATTCGCTTTTTTTATCGTATACGAAGCACTATTCGTCATCATCGCCATGAACCGATCTTCAGACGCCGCCCTGCCGCCGACCCTTCCCGCCGGCGGCGAACCGGGTCCCATTGTCACGCGCCGCTCGCTGCTGAAACTCGCGGCATGGGGCGCTGTGTGCAGCGTGATTGCGGCCGTTGCGCTTGGCGCGTACGCACTGGTTTATCCCGAACGCATGCCGGCTGCTGTCGGCGCAATCGTTGAAGAGATCACCGGCGCGAATCCGCAACCCGTGCATCTAATGCGACCGGCTCGCGCGCCGTTGAGCGCCGTGGCATTGCTCGGCAAGCAGATTTTTTTCGACCCGTCGCTGTCGGCTTCGGGCACGCAATCGTGCGCGTCGTGCCACTCGCCAAAGAATTCCTATTCACCGGACAACGCATTTCCGGTTCAGCTCGGTGGCGCGCACATGAATGAAGCGGGTTATCGTCCGCCGCCGTCGCTCACTTATCTGTATCGGCAGGCGCCGTTCAGCATTGGCCCCGATCAGGGCGACACCGACGCGCCGGTCGATCTCACGCAACTCGCTTCGCAAGCCGCCGGCGTGCAGCGCGCACAGAAGACCGCCCTCGCCGCGCCCGCCGCTCCGGCGATGGTGCCGCAAGGCGGCCTCTTCTGGGACGGTCGCGCCGATACTTTGCAGGACCAGGCAATTGGCCCGCTGACGAATCCAGTGGAAATGGCCAACAAGACGCCGGAAGACGTTGCGCACAAGTTGCTACAGACAAAGTACATCGACCAGTTCAAACAGATCTTCGGGCCGGCGATTGCCGCGAACCCGAGCCTGCTGATCTCCGAGGCGATGTTCGCAGTGGGCCGCTATCAGATCGAAGATCCGTCGTTTCACGCATTCACGAGCAAGTACGATTATTGGCTCGAAGGCAAAGCGCGGCTCACGCATGCCGAACTGCACGGCCTGCAATTGTTCAACGATAAAGACAAGGCCAACTGCGCGGGCTGCCATTTGAGTCAGCCGACCAGGGACGGCCTGCCGCCCGTGTTCACCGACACGCAATATGAAGCGCTTGGCGTGCCGCGCAATCCCGCGATTCCCGCGAACAGGGACCCGAAGTTCTTCGATATGGGGGTATGTGGGCCGTTTCGTGATGATCTCGCGAAACAGACGCAGTACTGCGGCATGTTCCTCACGCCGACGCTGCGCAATGTCGCGAACCGCAAGGTGTTTTTCCACAATGGCGTCTATCACGACCTGAAGCAGGTGATGGACTTCTACAATCTGCGTAACACGTCGCCGGAAAAAATCTATCCTCGCGATGCCTCGGGCCACGTACAGAAGTACAACGATTTGCCCGCGCAATATCACGCGAACGTGGATGTTTCCGACGCGCCTTTCGACCGCAAACCGGGCGACCAGCCCGCGATGAGCGAGGAGGACATTCAGGACATCATCGCGTTTATGAAGACGCTGAGCGATGGGTATCGCGAGGGCGGCTCGTGAGTGAGGCTGCGCAGCGCCTCGCGGGCCGTTGAGGTATCCTTGCCGGTTCCGCGACCTCTTGCCCTACTCCAACCGATGGCCGATTTCCCCTTCGACGCCGTACTCTTCGATTGCGACGGCGTGCTCGTCGATTCAGAACCGATTACGAACCGCGTGCTCACCGAAATGCTCGGCGAATTAGGCTGGCAATTGAGCATCGAAGAGACAATGCGGATTTTCGTCGGCAAGGCCGTGAAGGATGAAGCGCCGTTGATCGAAGCGCGGACCGGCGTGGCGATCACCACCGACTGGCTGATGCAATTCCGCGCGCGCCGCAACGCAGCGCTCGATAAAGAACTGACTGCCATTCCGGGCGCTGTCACAGCGGTTCGCGCTATTCATGCAGCGTTGAATGGACGCATTGCGGTCGCGTCCGGCGCGGACCGCGTGAAAGTCGAATTGCAATTGACGAAGGCGGGCATTCTAGAGTGCTTCGAGGGCCGCATCTTTAGCGGTCACGAAACGCCCCGCAGCAAGCCGTTTCCCGATGTTTATCTGGCAGCGGCGGCGGCGCTGAGCGTGGACCCGGCGCGCTGCGCGATCGTCGAAGATACGATGACCGGCGCGACTGCCGGCGTCGCGGCGGGTGCGACGGTGTTCGGCTACTGCCCGAATGAATTCGGGCACAGCAGCGCAGCCGCGTTGCGCGCGGCGGGCGTCGTGCAGGTGTTTCGGGACATGAGCGACTTGCCCGGCTTGCTTGCCGCGTGGCGCGGCAAGGCGTGAATCGGGCTACTCGAACGCTGCGTCGATCGGCACGCGGTATCCCACCGCGAGGCGATTGGTTTCGTTAGCCATGCCAACTACTGCAAGCAGTTCGCCGAACATCTCGTCGGTCATACCCGCACGGCGAGCGGCGGCCGTGTGACTCGCAACGCAATAACCGCAGTTGTTCGTCACGCTCACGGCCACGTAGAGCAGCTCTTTCATTAGCGGATCGAGCGCGCCGGGCTTCATCACGTCTTTCAGACTGTCCCATGTGCGCGCGAGAGTCGGCGGATGCTGCGCGATGTACTTCCAGAAGTTGTTGACGTCGTCGACCTGACGCGTCTCCTTGATATCGTCGTACACGGCTTTGACTTCGGGTGACGCTGCGGAATACTCCACGGCTTTCTGCTGACTCATGGGCTCTCCTGTGTTTGACTGCATGAAAAGTGCGATTCGTGCTCGGTTCGGCAGATGCGACATATGCGGCCTATGCCGCATATTGCGTCTGCGTCCGCGTCTATTGTGCGCGCATTTTGCCGAACAGGAATCGACTATTCCGGCCTTACACTACCCTATCACCCTGGCGTGCGCGTCACCGCAACAACCGCCGCCGGCGCCGCTGCTTGCAGGTGTTCGACGCCATCGCGACGCGTCGGCTCCGGACGCGTGGAGCGCTCCGATTGCGCCAGCAGCGTACCGACCGACGGATCGATTGCATCGGTGAAAGGCTTCGGATCCAGTCCGATTGCAAGCACCAGCAACGCCATTGCGCCGAGCAATACGAACTCGCGCTTACCGAGATCTTTCAATCCCGCGACTCGCGCATTTGCGATCGCGCCGAAAATCACGCGCTTGTACATCCACAACGTGTAAGCCGCGCTCAGAATCAGCGTGGACGCCGCCATTGCGCCGATCCAGAAGTTGAAGCGAATCGCGCCCATCAGCACCATGAATTCGCCGACAAAACCGGAAGTACCCGGCAGACCGATATTCGCCATCGAGAACAACATCACAAAAGCAGCGAAACGCGGCATCGTATTCGCAACGCCGCCGTACTCGTCAATGGCGGCAGTTTTCGTGCGATCGTAAAGCATGCCCGTGCACAACAACATCGCGCCGGACACCACGCCATACGACAGCATCTGCACAATCGCGCCGGCCTGACCGATGCGGTTGAACACGAAAAGACCCAGCGTAACGAGTCCCATATGGGCCACGGTCGAATACGCGAGCAGTCGGCGCATGTCGGTCTGCACGAGCGCGAGAAGGCTTGCGTAGATCACGGCGACGAGCGAGAGCGTGATCATCATCGGCGCGAAAAAATGGCTGGCCTGCGGTGCGATCGGCAATGCGAAGCGCAGCAGACCATAGCCGCCAAGTTTCAGCATGCCGATCATCACCGCCGCGCCGGTGGGGCCGTCGAGGTGCACGTCGGGCAACCAGGTATGCAACGGCCACATCGGCACTTTCACGCCGAATGCCGCGAGAAAGCCGAGGAAAATGAGTACTTGCGGCATCGTGCCAAGCCGCGTTTCGCGCCACAGCGCGAGATCGAAACTGTGCGTCTGGCTGTACAGATACAGCATCGACATCAGCATCATCAGCGAGCCGAGGAACGACACGAAAAAGAACTTCACCGCGGCATACGAGCGATTGGAATGTCCCCATGTGCCGATCAACAGATAGAGCGGAATCAACGTGGCTTCGAACGAGACAAAGAACATCATGCCGTCGAGCGACGTGAATACGCCCTGCATAAAGCCGGACAACATCAGAAAGGCGCCGAAGTACTGCGCGGTTCGCTCGGTGATCGACTCCCATGAAGCGACCACGATGATAATCGTCGTCAGCGCAGTCAAGGCGACGAGCCACAGCGAAATACCGTCGACGCCGACGTGCCACGCGATGTCGAACGTCGGCGACCATCGGAAGTTCTCGACGAATTGCATCGACGTGACGTCATTGCGGAAGGTCGCGACGAGCGGAATCACCGGCACGAAACCCGCAACGGCGCCGATCAATGCGAGCCAGCGCGTGCGGCCGCGTGCGGCGTCGGAGCCCGCGCGCAGAAGCACCAGGCCGGCGACGATAGGGATCCAGATAAGTAGACTAAGAAGAGGCAATGGCATGTGCTCTATCGAAACTTGGAGTACAAAACGCCGCCGCAATGCTTTCTATTTGGAAAGTATTGAAGCGAAAATGTAGGCTTCTATTGATCGGACTCGCGTGAATCGGCAGTGCCGGAGTTCACGTTTACCCGCAGTCGAATGACAAGGGTGGAAGGTTACCAAGATAAGAATAATTTTGCATCGCAACAATGCGCGAATGCCGTAGGCAATGGATTGTTGCGCCCGTGGCCCCTTGCGCAACGAATTAAAATGTGCGTTTGCACAATCCCACGAAACCTGGTGGCGACGTCGCGCAGTTGCTGAAGGAAGCGGACTTTTGCCGGCTCTTTGCGAGAACTTTTTTGGGTCGCTCAAGGCGCCGCACGCAAGGCACTCGCGGCACTCGTCGTACGGCATTACCCGATTGCTCTTTTTCGGCCTCTACTGGAGCGCTTTTTTATAGAGCGCGAAAAATTTTTGTTCTGTCGCGCGCCCGAAAGAAGGGGCGAGCGTCAGCCAACTTTCGCGCAGGGCGCCGCGCGACACTGATAAGCCGATGCGCCGACGCACCTTACAGAAGCCGAATATACTCAGCGATCAACAGTACTTTGCGGACCATGCATGCAGTTTCGTGACGAAGATGCGATACCCGCGCTCGAGTGCCGCGGGCTGAGCAAGAAGTACGGCAGCGGTCGAGTCGTGCTCGCCAATCTGGATTTCACGCTCGCGCCCGGCGAATTCGTTGCGATCATGGGCGACTCGGGCGTCGGCAAATCGACGCTGCTCAATCTGATCGCCGGCCTCGATCAGGCGGACAGCGGCGAGGTGATGATCGGCGGTGCTGCCGTTTCGCGTCTGGATGACAATGCCGCGACGCGTTTGCGTCGTCAGAAACTCGGCTTTGTCTTTCAGGCCTTTCACGTGCTGCCACATCTGACGCTTGCGCAGAACGTCGCGTTGCCGCTGCTGTTAAATGAGCTGCCGGTTTCCGCCGCGCTCGACATGCTCGCGGCAGTCGGGCTCGAAGGCCGTGGCGACGATTTTCCGCGGCAACTGTCGGGCGGCGAACTGCAACGCGTTGCCATCGCGCGAGCCCTCGTGCATCGCCCTACCTTGATTCTCGCCGACGAGCCGACGGGCAACCTCGACCCCGACACAGCGCATGGCGTGCTCGCGTTATTTCGCGCGCAAAGCAAGGCGACCGGCGCGGCAACGATGATGGTCACACACTCGCAGGCCGCGGCCGCGATTGCCGATCGCATTCTGATTCTCAGCGACGGCGCCTTGCATCCCGCATCGCAAGCACAGGCGCTTTCAGGCGCGGAATACGGCTCGCAACCTGCAGCGCGTTCAGTCGATGACGCCCGCTGATTCGCACCGCCCCGCGCGCACGCGCGGGCATCGCACTCTCGCGCGCTGGCTGCTCGGCGCCGAGTGGCGCAGTCATCGCGGACGGGCACTCGTTGCAATTGCAACGATCGCGCTCGGCGTGGCGCTTGGCTATGCAGTGCAACTCATCAACAGTGCAGCCTTCAACGAGTTCTCCGCTGCGGCGCGCAGTCTTTCGGGCCAGGCAGATTTGCAAGTACGCGGCGCACAACCTTTATTCGACGAGTCCATTTATCCGCGCGTGGCCACAAGAGCGGGCGTCGCGCTCGCGAGCCCCGTACTGGCGCTCGACGTCAGCGTGCATGAATATAACGCCGCGTTGCCGGTGCTCGGCATCGACGTATTCAGGGCGAGCCGTATTGCGCCGGATCTGATCGGCGTTCCGTCAGCCGCGCAGCCGCTCGACACGCTCGCCTCCGACGCCGTGTTTCTCTCCACCGCCGCACAGCAATGGCTGCATGTGAAAACGGGCGATCAGGTCGTGCTGCAAAACGGCACGGCGCTCGTGCATTTGCGCGTGGCCGGCGGCATCGCCAGAACACGGCCAGGACAACGGCTCGCGATCATGGATATTGCGGCCGTTCAGTGGAAATTCGGCAAGGTCGGCAAACTGTCGCGCATCGACGTGCAGCTCGAACGTGGCGTCGACCGCGAGCGCTTCAAGCGCGATCTGCAGAAAGAGCTAGGTAGTCAATGGATCATTGCGGAAACGCGCGACGTCGAAAGCCGCACTGACAGACTCTCGCGTGCCTATCGAATCAACATGAACGTGCTCGCACTCGTCGCGCTTTTTACCGGTGCGTTTCTCGTTTTTTCGACGCAGGCATTGAGTGTCGTGCGTCGTCGTGCGCAGTTTGCGATGTTGCGCGTACTCGGACTGACACGCGGCCAGCTATTGCGTCAGATTCTCTTCGAGGGCGCGCTGCTCGGCTTGCTCGGTTCGCTATGCGGCCTTGCGCTGGGTTATGCGCTTGCTGCCGGAGCGTTGCGCTTTTTTGGCAGCGATCTCGGTGGCGGCTATTTTCCCGGCGTGCAACCGCAGGTCGGCTTCGAACCGCTTGCAAGCGCACTCTTTTGGACGCTCGGCATCGCGGTGGCTGTTCTCGGCAGTCTCGCGCCGGCATTTGAGGCGGCACGCGCACGGCCCGCGTCGGCACTGAAGGCAGGCGCCGAAGAAGGCGCGCTCGCGCGACTCGCCACGCCGTGGCCCGCATTGCTATGCCTGCTGATCGCGGCGCTGCTGACGCAAGCGCCGCCCTGGTTCGATGCGCCCATTGGCGGTTATGTGGCCGTCGCGTTGTTACTTATCGGCGGCATTGCGTTGATGCCGCGCGTGACCGCTTTTGTGTTCGGTGCAACGAGCCGCGGTTTGGCAATGCGGCCGCGCAGCGGCGTCGCGGGTACGCTTGCGCTCGCACGCCTTGCGAATGCGCCGGGCCATGCGTCGATTGCAATGGGCGGCGTGTTGTCCAGTTTCGCGCTGATTGTGGCGATGGCAATCATGGTCGCGAGCTTTCGCGTGTCCGTCGAAGACTGGCTCGTGCATCTGCTATCGGCCGATCTCTATGTACGGGTCGCACAGAACGGCGACACGGGCGGCCTCAGCGCCGATGAGCAGCGCCGGCTTGCAAGCGTCCCAGGCGTTGCGAGAGCGGCCTTTACGCGCGCGTCGCATATTACACTCGACCCGGCGCGCCCCGACATCGCGATACTTGCCCGCGAAATCGATGTGGCCGATCCCGGCGCGAATCTGCAAATGACGGGACCTGTACTCGGTATTCGTGATCTGCACGGCGACGAAACACCTGTTTGGGTATCCGAAGCAATGATCGATCTATACGGCTATAAGCTCGGACAGCGTGTTCACTTGCCGATTGGCGAGCGCGGACACGCGTTCGTCGTGGCCGGCGTGTGGCGCGACTATGTGCGGCAAAGCGGTGCCATTCAGATACGGCTCGCCGATTATCGCCGGCTCACCACCGACATGAGTGCGACCGATGTCGCGGTAAGCGTCGAACGAGGCGCGAGCGTCGAAAGCGTAATAGCCGGATTGCGCGCACTACCTTTCGGCGCGATGTTGCAGGTCGCGCAGCCCGGCGACATTCGTGCGCGCACGCTCGTGATTTTCGACCGGAGCTTTGCGGTCACCTATCTTCTCGAGGCGGTCGCGATTGTTATCGGCTTGTTCGGTGTGGCCGCAACGTTCTCCGCACAGACGCTCGCGCGCGCTCGCGAGTTCGGCATGCTGCGGCATGTCGGTGTAACGCGCTCGCAGATCCTCGCAGTACTCGCACTCGAGGGCGGTCTGCTCACGGCATGCGGCATTGCAATGGGCTTCGTTCTCGGGTTTGCGATCAGCCTGATTCTTGTATTCGTCGTCAATCCGCAATCGTTTCATTGGAGCATGTCGCTGCATGTTCCGTGGATTATTCTCGGCACCGTTGCACTGGTGATGCTGGCGTCGTCGTGCTCGACGGCCGTGCTCGCGGGACGCGGCGCGGTTTCCGTCGATGCGCTGCGCGCCGTCAAGGAGGACTGGTGATGCGAACGCGGCTGCGGTTGCGCTTGTCGACGACGGGCGGGCTCGTGCGGCGCGCGGCCGTTCTTCGCGTTGCGGTTGAGATCAGGCTTGGCGTTGCGCGGTTTTGGCGTGTACGTCCGCGAGTTTCTACCTTGTTTCTTTCTACCGTACTCACTGTTTCGCCGGCATTCGGCGCAACGCCGGAGTTTGCCGTCGTCACAAAAGAACGTCCCATCGTGCTGCCGATGGACACTGGCGCTCACGCCGATTTTCGCACCGAGTGGTGGTACGCGACGGGCTGGCTCAACACGACGGACAACAAGCCGCTTGGTTTCCAGATCACTTTCTTCCGGTCCGCAACGGGCCACGATGCCGCGGACCCGAGTACTTTTGCGCCTTCTCAATTGATCATTGCGCACGCGGCGCTGAGTGATCCGGCACTGGGTCATCTCGTGCACGATCAACGGATTGCGCGCCAGGGGTTCGGGCTTGCGTATGCGAAGCCCGCCAACACCGACGTGACGCTCGATGCATGGAAAATCGTCCGTGCCGCGGATGGCCGCTACGATGTCGCCGTCGATGCGGGCGAATTCACGTTGCATCTCACGCTAACACCGACACAGGCACCGTTGATTCAAGGCGAGCGCGGCTACTCCCGCAAGGGCCCGCGACCGGAACAGGCGAGCTACTACTACAGCGAGCCGCAACTGCGTGTGTCGGGCAGCGTGACAAGGCCCGTCACTGGAGGCGGTTCATCGCAAGCTGCCACTGCGGTAACCGGCATTGCGTGGCTCGATCACGAATGGTCGAGCACCCTGCTCGATGCGAATGCAGTGGGATGGGACTGGTTGGGCGCTAATCTGTTCGACGGGTCGGCTTTAATGGCCTTCAAGGTGCGCGGCCGCGACGGACACGCTATTTGGGCGCACGCTGCAATGCGCGATCGTGATGGACATGTCACGACTTTCGCCCCGAACGAGGTCGAGTTCACGCCGCGCCGCACGTGGCGTTCACCACGCACCAACACGTCCTATCCAGTCGCGATGACGGTGAGGACCGGCGCGCTGACCTGGCAGTTCGATCCGCTGATGGACGATCAGGAACTGGACTCGCGGCAGTCCACCGGCGCGGTGTACTGGGAAGGCGCGGCGCGGGTGAGCCGCGATGGTACTGAGCTCGGGCGGGCGTATCTGGAACTGACCGGGTATGCGGGCGCTCTGCGCATGGGCGGGCCGTGACGGCGCCCCGCATTTTCCCGGCCTTTATTCCGCCCTGTAAACGCAGAAACCCCACCTTTGCGGGGTGGGGTTTCTGACACTGCTGGGGAGCCTGACGATT
>Ga0307412_10000096_pt1 | contig 74069 bp, 74 predicted proteins | sample DK1Cmetagenome_3_FD_203823 | JGI IMG/M metagenome (GOLD analysis project Ga0307412, IMG submission 203823) | Maize rhizosphere microbial communities from greenhouse at UC Davis, California, United States - DK15-C-1 | ecosystem: Host-associated > Plants > Roots > Rhizosphere > Soil | place: USA...
TCCTGCTTTTTACTAAAATATCAAAAAAATTCCTGAAAAAACAAATAACGGAAATCTAAACCTGAAAAATTGTAGATCGCAAACTTTGAGACACAAAAAAAGACTGCCCCTTTTGAGACAGCCTCCTGTATTATTAAAAAAATATTATTGAACTTAATTCTTAAATTCTTTATCAGAAACTGCTTTTTCTCTTGCTTTAGCCAGCATAGGAATAGAAATAAGCCCCATGACCAGCATAATCGTGATCTGTAACGGAAGAGAAATAAATGAATACGTCAGTCCCATTTCACCTCCTAGTTCAGCACTTTTCCCCATGGAGATAAATAATGCCATAAATCCGTACTTCATCGCCAGATTAAATGCACCAATCCCGCCACTGGCAGGAACGATCATCCCTAAAGTACCGACAACGATAATGAAAAAGCCGTCAGCAATAGTAAAACCGGAGGTTTCAGGAAGCGCAAAACACACGAGGTAAGCGGCAAAGTAATAGCAAACCCATATTCCTATAGTATAAAGGATGAATTTTCCTTTTTCTTTTAATTTAAATATTGTCGCCAGCCCTTCGAAAATTCCGTTAATAAAATTCACAATCTTTCCAAGGAAGGGGACATTGGCCAATTTTTTCTTAAATACAAAAAATGCAATTGTTCCTACAGCCAGGACTGAAATAACAAGTAATATCTTATTAGGATTAATATTAACACCTGAATTTTCATAGAAAGACAGGATGGCTTCATATTTAAACAACAGTGTCAGCCCCAGAAAACCCAGCATACAGATAAGATCTACCACTCTTTCCAGGATAATTGTTCCGAAAGATTTGTCAACAGGAACTTTTTCCACACCATATAAAGCTGTAGCTCTTGCCACCTCGCCACTTCTTGGAATGGTAAGATTCATAAGATATCCGAAAGATATGGACCAGAGTGAATTTGAGTTTGATATTTTATGTCCCATCGGTTCCAGCATCAGGTTCCAGCGTATCGCCCTGAACCAGTAAGCCAGAATACCAAATACAGAGGCCAACAGAACCCACAGATAGTTAGCCTTAGCCAATGATGCTTTGATCACTTTAAAATCAAGACCTTTTAAGGCAAGCCATAAAAAAAAGCCTGCAAAAGCAAGCGATATTACTATTGTTAGTATTGATTTTAAGGGATTCTTTGATTTTTTCTCCATGGATCAGGTTAGAAGATTTGTTTTTTCATCCGGGAAAACGATTTTCGGCTGGAATGCTTTTGCTTCTTCGGGGGTCATCTGCGCATAGGCAATGATGATAATGATATCATCTCGCTGTACTTTTCTTGCAGCAGGTCCGTTTAAACATACTTCTCCGGATTTTCTTTTCCCTTTGATAACATAGGTATCAAAACGTTCTCCATTATTCACGTTGACGATATAGACTCTTTCTCCCACTACCAGACCGGCAGCTTCTATAAGATCTTCGTCGATCGTTATACTCCCAATATAATTAAGGTCTGAGGCCGTAACCCGTACCCTGTGGATCTTAGACTTGAAAACTTCTATTAACATTCTGCAAATTTATTAATAAAAATTAATAAATCGGGCTTTTGAAATCATTTTAAAACTCCTACAAACTCGACCATTTAATTTTGTATTACACAAGCATTCAGACCATTATTTATAAAATCAGCAAACATATCGGCAAAAATATTAATACTTTACACGAAATTTAGGATTTAATAAATACAGAAAATAATATTAATTTTTTGCTAAAGTCAATACTCATAAGCATTTGGCATGATTTTAGTGAGCGGTAACGTAGATTTTACGTGAAAAGTGAAATTATCATATTTTAACTGTTTTCATCAAAAAGCAAAAAAATTTTATAACTTTTAATAAAATAATTGCACAATTAGAAAATAGTATTATATTTGCTATAATTACGAACTAACTTAATATTAAAAATTATGAACAAGTCTGAATTAATCGACGCAATCGCAAAAGATGCAGGAATCACTAAAGTTGCAGCAAAAGCTGCTCTAGAATCATTCATTGGTAATGTAACTACTACCCTAAAGAAAAAAGACGGAAAAGTTTCTTTAGTAGGATTCGGTACTTTCTCAGTAGCTGAGAGAGCTGCCAGACAAGGGATCAACCCTGCAACTAAAAAACCGATTAAAATTGCTGCTAAAAAAGTTGCTAAATTCAAAGCTGGAGCTGATTTATCCAATGCAGTTTCTGGTGTAAAGAAAAAATAATCATTCAGATTAAAAAATTCAAAGGCCGTTTCCTAAGGAAATGGCTTTTTTTATGGAATACAGATGGCTTCGGAGTTTTCCAGCCGGACTGAGATATTACAGCAAAAACCAGGTAATTCTGGTTCTTTTAAGTTTTGGCTAAAGCCGTGTCAATGTTTATAAATAAAGCGGGCTAAAGCCCGCTCCTATTGAATTTTAAATAACATTTTTACATCTTGAAAGTTTAGATTCAATCAAATTTTGCATCGCTGCGAATATGAAATCCCTCAACGCTCCGATATTCCTATAGCAAAACTGGCTTCTAACTTCTAACTTCTAACTTCTAACTTCTAGCTTCTAACTTCTAATCTCTAGCTTCTAAATCACGGTGCCAGTCGAGAAATCTTCCAGTCCAGATCTTCCAGCTGATAAATAATTCTGTCATGAAGGCGGTTGGGTCTTCCCTGCCAGAATTCAATTTCATAGGGTTTTGCAATATATCCGCCCCAGTTGGAAGGTCTCGGGACCTCACCGGTTTCATATTCTTTTTCCAGTTCTTTTAATTTTTCTTCCAGAAATTCTCTGTTCGGGATGGTCTGACTTTGGGGTGAAACGACAGCTCCAAGCTGACTTCCTTTCGGTCTTGAATGAAAATAGCCGTCACTTAGATTTTCTGCAATTCTTTCAAGGTTTGCTTTAATGATGATCTGCCTTTCAAGATTCGGCCAGAAGAAACTAAGACAGGCCTTATGGCTGTTTTCTATGGCTTTTCCTTTTCTGCTTCCATAATTGGTATAGAAAATAAATCCTTCATAAGTATACTGCTTTAGCAGCACCATTCTGGTCCTCGGGCAACCGTCTTCTTCTACCGTAGAAACAGCCATGGCATTGGCTTCTGAGACTGCCGGGCTATTACTCGCTTCGAGAAACCAGTCTCTGAACTGTTCAATGGGATTTTGTTTTATCTCACTTTCAATAAGTTGGGATTTCTCATACACTTTTCTCTTATCGTGCAGGTTTTCCATAAATATTTTTTATTAAATTTGAGTATGAATTACTCATACAAAGGTAAAATATTAATTTCCACACCTGACATTTCCGGCGATATTTTTTCGAGATCGGTAGTGTTGATCGTTGAGCATAACGAAAGCGGGGCATTTGGTTTGATATTGAACAAAAAAAACAGCCAGATGAGTAGTAAGTTCAAAAACTTTTTTGACTTCAAAATAGAGGTTTATGACGGCGGGCCTGTGGAAAATGACAAGGTCTTTTTTATCGTTAAAGAAAAGAAGGTGACTGAGGTCTATTCTGAGATCAGCAAGGACTTTTATATTACGGAAGACATTGAAAGTATCATCAGTGCTGTTCTTAATAAAGAATTAAGCATTAATGATGTGAAAATCTTCTCCGGATATTCCGGATGGTCTGCTGAACAGCTGGATGATGAGATAAAAAGGAAGATGTGGACTGTGGTGGATATTTATAATTTAGACTATACACTTCCTAATGATCAGACTCTTTGGAAGTCGATTATGCAGAACCTCGGCGGGGAATATCTGCTATGGGCCAACGCGCCTGAAGACATTTCTCTTAACTAGCTGATTTTACACATAATACACTTTAAAAACATTAACAAATTTTAAGATTATGTTAACCAATTTTAAAGAAAGAATTCCCGTTATTTGAAAAACCAAAATCACTGACATGAAAGGAATCAAATTACTTGCTTTATCAGTCTTTTCTGCTTCATTTTTATCATTTACTCCTATCAATAAAAAATATATTGTTATAGATGCCGGACATGGCGGAAATGATATGGGATCGGTTTTCGATCAATTCTCTGAAAAAGAGATTACAATAAATATTGCCAAAGAAATTCAGAAACTGAATGAAAATCAGGATCAGTATGAAGTAGTATTAACGAGGGATTCTGATGCGTCCCCAACTCTTCAGGAAAGAACAGCTATCATCAACAAGCTGAATCCCGAAATGGTTATTTCTCTTCATATGAACAGCAGTCCTCACCAAGAGACTCCAAAACAGGGAACTGAAGTATATATTCAGAATACTGACGGTTCAAAAAAACTTGCTGAAAAAATTTCCAAGAAATTTAATGTCGCTAAAATCGAGGAACGTAATCTCCACATGCTGAGAGAAACAAAAGCTCCTGCTGTACTGGTAGAACTTGGCTTTATCAATAATACCAAAGACAGGGAATATGTTACCAGCGAAAATGGACAGAAAGAAATCGCTCAAAAATTCACAGAGATCATTCGTGAATACTAAATAAGAAACAATTTCTGATTTATTTCAGAATAAAACCCGGTAAAGGACTTGGGTACTTTGTTGTTTACCGGGTTTGTCAATTTTAAAAACTATTCTTCCAGCTTTCCACCATTTCTATAAAACGGGAGCTTTCAAAAGTCTTATTTCTTATTTTACCTACACAAAATATGCCTTTCTCATCAGAGATCATTAAAATCTCTTCAGCCTTTTGCGATTCAAAAGCTATTATCTCATGCTCCTGAATGTCTGCAAGGTTATTTTTATGCAAGAAAGTCACAAAATTTTCCATCAAAGGAGAGATGTATGCCCCTTCGGACTGCTTGGGAACTTTAATCACATTTCCTTCTAAAAACAACAGGTTTCCGGACGTGGTACGCGCAATCCTCTTGTTCGGATTAAGCAGGATCACATCATCCAGGTCATTTTCTTCTGCATAAATTCCTCCGTAAATATTTTCCGGACAGTGAACCCTGATATTGCTTAACAAATTATTGTTTACATTGATCTCCTTAGTAAGATCCATTTCCAGGGGTCTCTGATGAACCGTAAGTATATCATCCGATTCCGTGACTTCATAAAAATAGGATACGGAAGATTTTGAAACGGTTACCGCATCATTGTTTCTGAAAACCTGGAAATTGATAATTCCGTTTTTTATTCCTTTGCCATCGATAACATCTTTATGAAAAAGAGTCTGAAAAAATTCCAGGGTATAGGTAAGCGGAATATTCATTCTCATTTTCCTCATGGAGGCCATTAGGAAGAAATAGCATTCTTCATCCATAAGCAATCCTCCGTTTCTCACGAAGAAAGAAACCTTCACCGCGTCGCCTAAAAGGAACGCTCTGTTCTTTACATTTAATCCGTCTGATGTAAAATATTGATTTTCCAATTTTTGATGTGATTTATTTATAAAAAAATAATGAACGATAAATCGTTCATCAGTTTTACCATTTAATAGTGTACGGCTTATGCTGCACCTAATTTTATTCTAAGGTTTTCTATAAGGTTTTCCCAATACAATGCATTTTCTTCTTCATCACCTTCCTCACAGAAATCTGTAATATTTAAAGCCAGATCTTCTGTAATATCATCTATCGTGATAGTCATTTCAAAGAAATTTTTAGTCCCTTCATCTTCTTCCCATCTGAAACGAACAAAACCTTCAGGCTTATATCTAATCAAAGTGGCCTTTTCAGCAGGTCCTCCTCCCCAGCTAAAAAAGAAATCATCGCCTTTCTCTGTTACCTCATCCGCAAACCATTCAGATAACCCCTCTGCCGTTGCCAGATATTCGTATAAAATCTCTGATAAACAATGCATTGGAAATTCGTAATGGACTTTATGTTTCGCCATATAATCTTTGTTTTTATCGTCCCGCAATATATAAATTAATTTTTTTATTACACTAAAAAGCAATTATTTTTTTAAAGAATCTTCATGATATTTATCACAGCTTTTAAATCTTTTCTGAATATAATTTTCAACTCAAAAAACTGCAATGCAATACATAAAAATCTCTCCGAATTGGAGAGATTTTATCGTTTATTTTTCATTTAAGACATCCAGAATAATCTGACATCCCTGTCTGATTTCGTCCATTGAAATGGTAAGTGGCGGCGAGATTCTCATGTACTCATTTCTGTAGAGCTGCCAGAACACAATAAGCCCCTTTTCCATGCATTTCTTAGCCGCTTCAAGGGTATATTCCGGTGTGCCGAGATTTACAGCCAGCATCAGGCCTTTTCCATTGATATTTTTAATCTGTGGATGTACAAGAAGTTCCCTGAACAATTTTTCTTTTTCAGCGGTTTCGTCCATCAGGCCACTTTCTAAAACTTCTTTCAGGGTAGCATGGCTGGCTGCTGCAATCAGAGGATTTCCTCCAAAGGTTGTAATATGCCCCAGCTTTGGTGAATGTGACAGTGTTTCCATAATCTTCCTGGAGCTCATAAAAGCACCTACCGGAACTCCTCCGCCCATTCCCTTACCCATTACCAGGATATCGGGAACAATTCCGAAATGCTCAAAAGAGAATAACTTGCCGGTTCTTCCGAAACCGGGCTGGATTTCGTCAAGAATAAGGAGCGCTCCTACCTTTTCACATCTTTTTTTAAGTTTGATCAGGTAATTGTCTTCAGGTACCAGGAATCCTGCGGCTCCCTGAATGGTTTCCAGGATCACACAGGCCGTCTTCTCTGTAATTTCATCAAAATCATTTTCATTATTGAATTCTATAAAGCTGACCATGGGCAGCAATGGGCGGAACTCTCTTTTATGGGTTTCGTTTCCGGATACACTCAGTGCACCGTGGGTGTTCCCGTGATATGAATTTTTAAAGGAAACAATCTCTTCTCTTCCTGTATAACGTTTGGCCAGTTTAAGGCTTCCGTCGATAGCTTCTGCCCCACTGTTGACCAGATAGGTGATTTCCAGAGGATCGGGGGTAGCTTCTGCCAGAAGTTTACACAGTGCTACAGGCTTCTCCTGTGCATATTCTCCATACACCATTACATGCAGGTATTTGTCTGCCTGCTCTTTGATAGCCTCCACCACTTTAGGATGTGAATGCCCTAAAGTATTGGCAGAAACCCCTGCCACGAAATCCAGATATTTTTTCCCATCTGTTCCGTAGATATAGCTTCCTTCTGCTTTTTCAACTTCAAAACCTGCTGCAAATTTTGTGGTCTGTGCCTGATATATAAAAAAGTCTTTATGCATTTCCATGTCGCGAAAATTTTCAGCAAAGCTAAAAAAGATTCATCACATGCAGAAATTATCAGCCCTAATAAAAAAACACTACCCTTAAGATCTTAAGAGTAGTGTTCTTTATTTAAAAGTATGTCCTGATATTACAACACCTTTTCTATTGTGACATAACTGTTATTCGTAACGGTATAGGAAGTGGTTCCTCCAACCTCGGAAACAGCTTCTAAGGTAATATACTGTCCCTGTATTGCATACACGGAAAAATCCAGGTTAATCTTTCTATTGGTTCCGTCAAAATTTACAGTATTTTCCAGCAGCTGAAATCTCTGTGCATCATTCACATACATACCGGCACCCAATCTGCTGCTAAAGGAGCCTGCAGGTCCTATAAAAGTAATATTTAAATTAATTCTGTATAAACCTGTCTGGCGGATGTATAACCTGTTAAGATTGGCACCCGTCGTTGGAACATTGGTTTTAAGTTTTAAAGGATCAGCCAGGTAATTAACCTTATCTATTGTAGGGTTGATCGGAAGAAATACAGATCCTGATGTGGTAGAAACCGAATTGAGCTGAAATCTGGAAGTATTATCCGATTCCACTTCAAAGGCCTTAGTCCATACTAATCCGTTAAAGACCATAGCCTGTCCTGTACTTTTAACGAATAGAAGCATTCCTTTTAATTCTTCTATAGCTGTTACGGGTGCACTTGCTCCTGTAAAAGGCAGTAAGGCCTCTGTATCAACAGCCGGAAGGCCAAAACCTTTTACGCCTGCAGCTTCACTTGTATTGGTAATGTATAACATGACCTGATCATTTCCGCTGGCATTGGAATCCGGATTGGGAATATTAGTAAAATTAACCTGTGCGCTGTATATATTGACCATCAATATCAGACAGCAGAAGATATGTTTTTTCATGATTAGTAAGCTTTAATTAAACGTGCTGCAAGATATGAACTGGACGAATTTGTGTCTGTTCCGTAAGCTGCCAAGGCGCCTCCGGAAATAGCAGTGGAACTGATTGCAGGAACTACTCTAAGCTCGGCTCCTGCCGGAAGAGAAATAGTCTGTGCAAAACTTGATGTTTTATTACCCTGCGTATCCACGATAAAAATAATAGAATAATTGGTCTTCGAAACTACAGTTTCCCAATCTGAAGCTGGTGTATATTTAACCTGCAGTGTAAGTTTAAATTCTGTAACTCCTGCTACTGCTCCAAAACTTCCTCCTGTAAAAGCAAGAGCAACTCCTACATCATACATTCCTGCTGCTTTAACTGTTACGCTGCTTGCGTTTTTAAGAAGTAAATTATCAACAAGAACCTGGCTCCTGTTATCGGGAGCAAGATAAGCCGGAGCTCCTCCCGCGAAACAGAATCCTATTCCAAATGAAATACATGGAATGGTTATTCCCTGAGATACTCCAAGTCTTGATGCTCTGGGTTGATAGATACCCTGAATCTGTCTTGAAGGGTTCCAGGCGTAGCCGTCATATTTGTAATACTGTTCATCATTCTTGTTATAAATAAGGCTTCCTACAAGATTTGGATAGTCATCAAAAACATCCGGTGCGGAAGCATTATATCTTGGGAAGGAGGTATAAATGTTTGAATAAGGAAGTATCACTCCTCTGATACCATCCTCAACTTTCAGTATATTTTGGCTGCTAACAGTACTGCTGCCGATAGTAACCTGTGCCATTAATGCGTAATGAAAAATGAGCACCATAAGTAATGTAATCTTTTTCATCTTATTGCATATTTATTTTTTCAACAATGATCTCTGAAACAGCATTTCCGGTTTTTGACATCGCAAAAAACATATTATTTCCCCCTAATGCTCCTGAGCAGACTCCTGTACCAATATCCTGAGTTCCTCCCATATTGAGCCTGAGTTTGTCACCGGCATTAAAAACACCTACATAAGTAAATGCCAGAGCCTGTCCTACATCAATAGAACCGGGAAGAAGGGTGCTGACAGAAAGAGCTCCTGCCGTAGATGCACTGGTTGTATTATTAATGGGTCTCCAGGTGGCATCTGATGCTGTACTGAGCTCAAGATCCAGTCTTGATCTGAGATTAATGATAACGCCAAGACAGAGCGGTGTACTGATATCTAATGCCCCACTCTTGAAAGAAACCTTGTAAAGCCCTTTTGTGTTGATATTAACTACGTTGCTGGTAGCAGCAGCCAATGAAACATCTGTTGAAATTTCATTAAAACTTGGTGAAGCCGTCGTAAAGTTGATATTAGCAGCTGTGCAGGTCCTAACTGTAAAGCCACATGCCAGTCCGCAGGTTCCACAACTTGTAGTAACGGTACCTGTCCGTATAAAGCGCGCCATCTTGTTATTCTTCATCGTGGTCACAATAGGATCCGATATTTTCCAGACTGTACCGTCATTCTGTACGATACTTCCGGTTTCCCTATTGAAAATAACAGAACCCTGAGTTCCATTCCCGGTTGTTCCGGTTGCAGAGGCAGGAAGTAATACAGCGGTATTGGAACGGGGCATCCGGGCTGCATTGTTATCCTGTTTTACATGCAGAAGTGATCTTGTGTCGGGTTGAAAACTTGGCGCTTTCGAAATCCCAACCTGTGCACTAACCCTTAAAAAGCAAAAAATAAGGGTCAAGAGGAAATAGTTGATTTTCATTTTTAAAATTTTTTATCATTCTTGGTGTATTAAATTTATAAAATATTACAACTCAAATGATCTCAATCATAAAAAAAATAATATTAAATAAGTATCAGAGAATAAAAACATAGGCTTAATGCAGTATACGGATGTAAAATAATTTATTACAAAATTAAAAAAGATCAATTATTTTATGTGATTAAGGGTATATTTTCACTTTTTAATCATAAAAAAATCACCATTTCTAATTAAAAATGGTGATTTATTATTCTTCGTTGAAAATATTGTGCTTATTTCCGTACCCGTTTAGGCTTTTTGGCTTCTTCTTTAGCTCTTTCTTTATCTACAGCTTCCTGAGCCTGGTTAAAGAGTTCGTTGTCTGCAGAATATTTTATTTCTTCATAATTAGGACTGTCTACAAGGATATCCTGCCATTTCCTGATCCGGTCTTTGGTATTCCAGTTGAAATCCGAGAATTTTCTTTTTTCCGGCTCTATTTTACTCATAGGATAGGTATCTGAGTTGGCACCTATACTGCATGATATGATCTGTAAGGTTCTTTCTTCAAATAAAGCACCGATGATCCCGCAGGTAGAAAGGGTTATTCCTATTCTTTGAGGCTGTTTTGTTTCTTGATCTACATCGTCTACATAAACAATTGACTGCGCATTTCCAACTACTCTGGCTTCCTTAATGTCATTATTTTCATAATAAACGGTCATGAATTTACCTTTTACCTGATTAAATTCATCTTTAAGATTTAATGAATCTACTTTACTGATCGCGAAAGCATTTCCAATTACTTTAAGGGAGTCTATATTTTCAGTTTTGGTATTGAAATAAGCTTCAACTTTATCTCCGGTTACCTGCTTTTCACCGCTCCAAAGAATGGGATTGGTATACATATGCATAATACCGTCTGTTTCGTTGAAAGCAATAGAGTCTGCTCTTCCCTGGGCATTTGATTTGAAAATACGTGCTTTTTTGTAAGCTCTTAAAAAGCTTTTCTTTAGCGTAATATCTGCTGAATCGGGTCTCTGGTAAGAAAGTATTTTTTCCGCGGCAAAGTAAATAGAGTCTTTTTCCATGATTTTAACGGCATAAGGGCCGTTGGTCATCATAGCAGAATCTTTTTTCTGGAAAACCTCTCCATAACCACCTTTGAGATATCTTCTTTCTATAGGATCATCGAGTGTAACGTTTCCGGTCGCTTTACCGAATCCGGTGATATTATTAAAATACATATCATCCCCGGTAAGGATCTTATCGTTATAAAAGATCTTGGAATTTTTATTAAGGAAAGCTTCCTTGGTTTCCATTTTATAAGTTCCTCTTTCGGTGTAGATCCTGTTTTTAGGGTTGGCGCGGTTGGTAATTGTCGTAGGCCCGAAAAACTCAGCAACCTTTGTATTTTGGTTCTGTTTGATATTGGGACCTTCTATGATATAATCCGGACTGTCGATTTTAACGTTTCCAACAAAATCGATCATTTTGGTGTCGAGAAAATACGTTGCAGATTTGGTGTACATTACATTCTGCGCATCAGAAATCGTTCCTCCGGTATTGAAGTATGCCTGATTGGCAAGCCTGTCATAATACAGGATGTCTGTCTTTATCGTTTGCTTCGGATCGGTAAGAACAACATCTTTTTTGGCAACTCCTTTCTGGGTCACTCCATTATACTCCATTTCATGGGCTGTAATCACAGAGCCGTCTGCATTTTGAAGTTTTGCGTTGCCGATAGCTTTTACAAGACTCTGGTCGTTGTACAGGATAACTTCATCAGCATACAGAATAGATCCCTGGTGCTCTATCTGAACGTGACCTACCATATACTGGTTTCCTTCGTACTTCGTGTCCTTTTTAAATTCATCGGAATGGATGATTTTCACCTTATCTTCGGGACGTACTACCGGCGAAGTCTTGCCTTTAGTTTGAATATAAGGATCCATCTGCGTGGTTTTATTGTCCTGTGCGGAGCTGAACGCAGAAATAAAAATTAACAGAAAAAGGAGTATTCTCATTGATTAATCATTCTTGGTACCATAGAAATACAGCGAATGCGAATCAATATTTACGCCAAATGCTTCTTCAATTGCTTCTTTTATTCCCTGGATTCTCGGATCACAGAACTCAATAATCTCTTCAATTTCTTTATCAGAGCCTTTTTTGTAGATCACCAAATGGTCATGCTGCTTGTCAAAATAAGACTTCTCGTAAGATGAAGAGGTCAATGTTTTTTCTCCAAACTGATGCTTACGGATTAAACCTGCATCAAGGAAAATTTCAATAGTGTTGTAAATTGTTGCTTTTGAAACATGATATTTCTTCTGCATCATAAGAAGGTACAGATCATCCACATTGAAGTGATGATCCATACTATAAATCTCTTCTAATATCGTATATCGTTCAGGCGTGTTTCTGAAACCCTTTTCTAGCAGGTAGTTTCTTAACACATCCTTGATCAAAGCAATATTTTTTTCTTTTTGTACTGTATCCATCAAAAAAATTATCTACAAATTTATTGATTTTTATTTAAATAGACGGTATGGTTTCTTACCTCCACTTTTAGGAATTATGACGGAAGAAGCCGGATTGCTCGATCTTGTTGTCATAAACCGTAAGTTCTGTAATAGGGGCAGATTCCACTTCTACGTTGTGTGAAGATACGCCCCATGCTTTGAAATCATCACTTCCGATGTATTTCACAAAGTTGTATATGTTGAGTGTAATCTTCTGTTTAACAGTTAAAAGTATATCGTTAATATATGTATTATCAATAATTACATATTTCAGATCCGGCGGAATGTTGTGCGCTCTCAGAGACGGATGACTGCTTCTTGAAGGAATGGTTCCGTCTGCCATAAGATCTTTCAGCACCATATTAAAATAATCATTGATCCTGCGGTCAACTTTAAACCCTAAAAGGAAATTGACTTTGTATACGGTTCCCGGCAGAATCTCATCTACAGTATATTTGAAAGTGTATGGATCTTCCTGATTAACAATGCTTAATATGAAATAATGATCCGCTCTTTTAGGTTGTTTCTTAATGATGGAATAGATAATTTTTGATTCTACTTCATCATTTCTTTTGGCTCTGCTTAAGTAAGCAAGGTTGGTGGCATACTTTGGAATGCTTTCATCCAGCTTCATGTCTTTTATGATGGAGACATATTTTTCAATTTTTACATACTGGATAAAGTTGGCTTTGATTAATCTTCCGTTATACCATGCATACATACAGACTGCAATAAATCCTCCAAGTACCATAGTCAGCCATCCTCCATCTACAAATTTAATTACGTTGGCATAGAAGAATCCGGATTCCAGGAACAGGTAGACAATCGCAAAACCTACAATGAAGATCTTATTGACTCTTGTACGGCTCAGCCAGAATATCAACAAAATGGTTGTCATCAGCATGGTAATGGTAATCGTAAGACCGTAAGCGGCTTCCATCCGTTCTGATTTCTGGAAAAATATCACCACTACAAAACAGAAAGCCATCAGTCCCCAGTTGATTCTGGGAATGTACATCTGCCCTTTAATTCCCGAAGGGTATTCAATATGCTGGTTGGGCCAGAAAGAGATAGACATTGCTTCTGAGAACATGGTGAATGATCCTGTAATAACAGCCTGACTGGCAATGATTGCAGCAGCTGTTGCTAAAATTACTCCAGGCAGAACTGCCCATTGAGGCATGATTCCAAAGAAAGGGTTTACCCCGTTGAATACCTGGTGATAGTTGTCAAGAAGCCATGCTCCCTGTCCTAGATAGTTCAGAATAAGCATCACCTTAACAAAAATCCAGCTTACCCTGATATTTTTTGCTCCGCAATGTCCCAGATCTGAGTATAAAGCCTCAGCCCCTGTGGTACAGAGAAAAACAGCTCCCATGATCACAATGGCACTGGAAGAGTGAGTGATCAGGTTATAGGCATACATGGGGTTAAATGCTCTGATGATCTCAACATGGTCAAAAATGTGGATTGAACCGAAGATTCCCAAAACCAGAAACCATGTCACCATGATCGGTCCGAAGAATTTCCCGATTGAAGCGGTCCCAAACTGCTGTACGACAAAAACCACGAATAAAATAACGATGGTGATAATGACTACAGGTGTTTCAGGATTGTATATTTTAAGCCCTTCAATCGCAGACATCACTGTTAAGGAAGGGGTGATTACACTGTCTGCAACGAGTGTGGAGGCGCCGATAATGGCGACCACGTAGAGCCATTTTTTCTTGAGTTTTTTTACTAATGAATAAAGAGCAAGAATACCTCCTTCCCCTTTATTATCCGCTCTTAAAGCAATGATTACATATTTCAGGGTAGTCTGAAGCGTCAGGGTCCAGATAATACAGGACAATGCCCCTTCAATATATTCATCGAACGGCATACTGGATCCGTCTTTTCTTGCGTTAACAATCGCCTTCATTACGTAAAGGGGCGACGTACCGATATCTCCGAAAACAATCCCAAGAGAAACTATAACGCCTACGAATGAGAGCTTTTTAAGGTCAAAGTGATGACCACCCTCTGTAACTTCTGCCATATCAGCCAATTTATTTTTAAACGCGCAAATTTATACTAATTTTATGACGTCATGAACTATTCTTCATGAATAGAATAAATGAAAAAACTTCCTTTCGGAAGTTTTTCTCTATAATAGTTATTTTACGTACATCGCTTTTTTGATCTCCTCTTTCACTTTTTCAAGCTTAGGGAACCATTCTGCAAATAATGCAGCAGAGTATGGTGCAGGCGCATCAGGAGTGGTAATTCTCTTGATAGGCGCATCCAGATAATCAAATGCTTTCTGCTGTACCATATAGGTAATTTCAGAAGAAATTGAGGCGAACGGCCAGGCTTCTTCCAGGATTACCAGTCTGTTTGTTTTTTTAACAGAAGCTAAAACTGTATCAAAATCAAGAGGACGAACGGTTCTAAGGTCGATCACCTCTACAGAGATTCCTTCTTTAGCCATATCTTCAGCCGCCTGAATAGCCAGCTTCATGATTTTACCGAAAGAAACCAAAGTAACATCTGTACCTTCTCTCTTGATATCTGCTTTACCTATTGGCAGGTAATATTCTTCTTCAGGAATTTCCATTTTGTCACCGTACATCTGTTCAGATTCCATGAAAATAACCGGATCATTATCCTGGATAGCGGTTTTCAACAATCCTTTCGCATCGTAAGGATTTGAAGGAACCACTACTTTAAGTCCCGGAACATTGGCAAACCAGTTTTCAAAAGCCTGAGAGTGTGTAGCTCCCAATTGTCCTGCCGAAGCGGTAGGCCCTCTGAAAACGATAGGACAGTTCCACTGGCCACCACTCATCTGACGGATCTTAGCTGCATTATTAATAATCTGATCAATACCTACCAATGAGAAATTGAACGTCATATACTCTACAATTGGTCTGTTACCATTCATCGCAGCCCCTACAGCAATCCCTGTAAAACCAAGCTCAGCAATGGGTGTATCGATTACTCTTTTAGGACCAAATTCATCCAACATTCCTTTTGAAGCTTTATACGCACCATTGTATTCTGCAACTTCCTCCCCCATTAAAAAGATGGATTCGTCTTTACGCATTTCCTCGCTCATTGCTTGCGCAATTACCTCACGAAAAGTATATTCTGCCATATTTATTTGAAAAATTTAGACTACAAAAATAGTGTTTTTTTATTACTAACATAACAAAAAAGGCATCTCATTGAATGAGATGCCCTAATATTTTTAATCAAAAGGTTTTTCCTCTATCCGGCTGAGGTCTCTATAGTTTTTTCTGAGATCGGACAGGATTTTACCATACGTTCTTTTATAAACGGCATATATAATGAAGAATGCCAGCAGCATAAAAAACAGGAATACTGCATAATTTCCCCATTCCGGAACCATAGTCTCAGGATCGGTATGCACTATTATATGATGTCCTTTATGCCAGCCGTCTTTTATTCCTGCCATAAAATCTCTGGTATAAAGATCAAAATGAACCAGATTATCCAGGATGATGAGAAAAAAAGAAATTGCTGCATATCCAAAAATCAGCTTCCTCATATTTAGAATATTTTTCATTAATGACAGGGAATCCTGCCCGGTTTTCAATTTCCGGAACAGTAAAACTGCCAGAATAATAAATCCTGAGAACAGAAGCAATCTGAGATATGGAAATTCTCCGTTGATGTATCCATATACAGACCACACTGCAATTTCTATTACACCCACCAGAAATAAGGTTTTTGCTACAGAAATGGATTTCTGCTTAATCATTGAATAAATCTCATTTTCAGAATAATTTTTAAAGCCGTCTTCATTTTTATCCCAGTCTTTTTTTAAAAGTTCCAGTTCCTTCATATTATTTTGTGTTTATTTTGATTTTCAAATTGTTCTTTGCCCTGTTCATTTTCACCCGTGCGTTGCCTTCTGTGATTCCTAGAATTTCACCGATCTCTTTGTATGGCCTGTCGTCAAGATACATCATGATCAAAGCCTTTTCTACATCGGACAGCTCGTGAATGGCTTTATACATTTTTTTCAGTTTATATTCATCATCCTCGTATACTTCATATTCCATTCTCAGAGAGGAAACGTCTATATCGGCATGCTGCAGTACTTTTTTCTGTGGCTTTCTGAAAAGGGTCATCGCCGTATTAAGCGCCACTCTATACATCCAGGTGGAAAATTTAGCTTCACCTTTGAATCCGGGGAAGGACTTCCAGAGCTGGACGGTAATTTCCTGAAAAAGATCTTCATGGTCTTCGGCATTATCTGTATATATTTTGCATATTTTATGGATAAGCCTCTGGTTGGGCTTAAAGAAATCAACAAAAGTTTTTTCCAGTTCTGAGTTCATACCTTATGAGTGGGAAGTTTTTATTTTCGTTACAGAATTTCTTTAAAAAAATAAAAACGGCATCTCATTTCTGAAATGCCGTATTAAAGTTCTATTTAAACTTGATTAATTCACTTTGTCCCAAACCTGGGTTCTTCCAAATACAGAAACTCCCATATACCCTCTTACATTCAGTTTATCACCGCTTTTTGTAATGGTACATTTGTAAGTTTTACCTGATTTAGGATCCGTAATAGTTCCTCCTGTAAACTCATCTCCTTCTTTTTTAAGACCTCTGATGATTTCCAGTCCTACGATCGGCTTTCCTTTTCTGTCATCCTTACATGATGTACAGTTTGGATTAGCGGGCTTTATAAGCAGCTGGGAAACTTTTCCGTAATACTTCCCATCTGATTTTTTATAGATCTCAACAATAGATTTAGCCTGTTTTGTTTCATCATCTATAGTTTTCCATTTACCTTCAATCTGTGCAAACGATAATACGCCAAACAGGGAAAGCACGAATGTTAATAATAATTTTTTCATATTTCTTATAGTTTTAATTCCGATATACGTTTTTTGTTATCTATCTGTTGCTAAATGTATAAATTAAAATTTAAACAGACAAAAACTTTTATTATACAAAGCATATCATAGGCCAAAGGGTAAAAAGGTTAATGAGACAAGAGACAAGAGACAAGAACCTAGATTTAAGACATTTCCGCAAATAATAAAGTTTCGGGACGAGATGCGTGGTTTGAACCAATAACTAGCAACTTAACTCTACCACACTAAACACTCTAACTCTCAAACTTATTTAAGCTTCCTGTTAATGACTCTGTCCATATAATCCTGGTACCAAGCTTTTGCAGTTTTCATTTCCTTTTCTATTTCAGGGGTCTTTAATTTACCTAATAAGTTGTTGACAAAGCCAAGGTCATTCTTTTCATATACTCCTGTAATCTCTTTACCGTCGAAACGGTACATATGGTTTCCAATAATGAACTGTTCTGAGCTTCCATCTGAATTTACCACAATAGACGGATATTTTTTATCGCTTACAAGGCTTCTTCCCCAGCTTCTGATCTGCTTATTATAGCCGATAAGGTCTGCCAGTGTAGGATAAATATCTATTTGCTGTGCTGTTTCAGGATTCACGCCTTTAAGATTGTATTCCGGATTGGGTGAATATAATAGTAAAGGAACTGCAAAACGGTTCATTGCTTTTTCATACTCGCCATAAGCGATCTGGTTGGTATGGTCTCCCGTGAAAACGAAGATGGTATTATTGAACCAGGGTTCTTTTTTAGCCGTTTCAAAATATTTTTTAATCGCATAATCCGTGTATTGCATCGGCTCATGCATTTCTATAGTTCCCTTTTTAAACTTCCCTTTGTATTTTTCAGGGATTTTAAACGGATGGTGTGACGAAGCGGTAAATACCGTAGACATGAAGGGCTGTGTCTTTCCTGTATTTTTTGCAAAGTACTGAAGAAATGGCTCATCCCATATGGCCCACATTCCGTCAAAATCTTCATCATGATTGAATTCGTTTTTCCCAAAATAATGCTTGAAACCCAATATATTTCCAAATCCGAGGAAGCCCATCGATCCGTTCGGAGCTCCGTGGTAAAAAGAAGTGTCATAGCCCAGATCATTACAAACTGAAACAATAGACTGAATTTTCTGATTGGAATACGGTGAACTGGTAAAAGCATCGGTAAGGCTTGGAATTCCTGCCAACACACTGCTCATCCCATGAATAGACTGTCTGCCGTTAGCAAACATATTGGGGAAAATCAAACTGTGGCCTGCAAGACTGTCTATAAAAGGGGTATAAGAAACGTAACCGTTTATGTTTTTGTCTTTATTAAAAGCACCTGAATATTCGCGCCCGAAAGATTCAACAATAAAAATAACAATATTGGGGCGGTTCTGCACTTTCCTGTCATATATTTTATAAGGCTGAACATGGTCAGCAATATATTTTTCGTCTACAAAGTGAACTTCTTTAAAATTATTGGTTCCTAAAGTTCTGAAAAATGAAAATGTACTGTTCAACACTATATTGCCCTGAAGCGGGTTCATCACAAAACGGTTGGCATCCACTAAATTAATAGGTCTTGTGCTGTGTTTAAAGTCACCACGGATTCCTCCAACAGCCAAAACAGCTGTACCGCAAAGAACCAGCACAGACCAGATAAAGTACGGAATAAGTTTTACAGGCTTCTGTTCGGTAATTTTCACTTTTTTATAAAGGAAAATCCAAAGTGCCATTAAAATAATGAACCATATGAGAACAAAAGGATGCTGTCCCAGGGAAACCGTGAATACTTTAAAAATGTTGGTTTCATGTTTTGCAACCTCTAATGCTGTAGATGTTAATCTTGCCTGTGAAAATTTATAATAGACAAAATCCCCGAAATTCATGGCGTAAGCAATTCCGTTGGTGATAAAGTACAGCCAGAATAAAACGGTCTGGTATACTTTCTTTGTATTGATGACCACCGGGACCAGACTTAAGAGAATAAATAAAGCGTTGACATATAAAATAGCCGTGGTATCAAAGGCAATTCCATGAAATGCCAGGTTGAAATAATCTGAAACGGAATCCACTTTAATAAGCTCTTTATTGAAATACCAAAACAAAAGCCGGGCAACCTGATAAAAAACGTATGCTAAGAAAATCCGGTAAAAAAGGACCAGAACTTCTTGTTTTCTAAATTCTTTAAAAAATTTCATTCGGCAAATTTACATCAAAAACCTATTAATGTATTTTTTCCTTCATAATATTTCAGGTTAAAATTTGGAAAAACTGTACTTTTGTTGACATGAATTTCATAAAAAATAATCTTGCCAATTTATTGACCCTTGCCAATCTATTTGCAGGCTGCATAGGGGCGATACATCTTATTTTGGGCGATTACCAGACTACGGCCATCTGTATCGTTCTTTCTTCCATTTTTGATTTTTTTGACGGATTTGTGGCCCGGGCACTAAAATCCAACTCCAATCTGGGACTTCAGCTGGATTCGCTGGCGGATATGGTAAGCTTCGGCCTAATCCCCGGTCTTACGATGTATAAAGCACTGGAACCTTTCGGAAATGAAATAGCAGGTCTGCATCTTCCTTTTGATATCAGCTATATTGGACTTCTGGTGACTGTTTTTTCATGCCTCAGACTGGCTATTTTCAATCTTGATGAAGAGCAGCGTTATTATTTTAAAGGACTGAATACCCCTACCAACACAGTATTGCTGTTTGGGCTGTATTATGCTTTCAGGGAAACAGGAACTTTCGGTTTTTTATTTGAAAATTCTTTGTTTTTAATTTTACTGACCGTTATCACATCATGGCTTCTGATCAGTCCGATTAAGATGATGGCGATGAAATTCAAGTCTAAAAAACTCCAGGACAATTACCCGAAAGTTATTTTACTGGGTGGCGGGATTGCTATTCTGACCATATTTCAGACCGTTGGCATTCCGATGCTTGTTATTTATTATATAGTAGTATCACTGGTTTTTCAGAAACAGCTAAAGTAGAATTCAGATATCAGACATTAGACTTTGGAATTGCAAATTTAAAGATCAGCTTATTTTCAAATTAACACATTATCAATTATAGACATGAATTTAAAACTCCATAAACCTCTCTGCATTTTTGACCTTGAAACTACAGGAACCAATATCGGAAAAGATAAAATTGTAGAAATCTGCATTTTAAAAGTAAATCCGGATGCATCCAGAGAAAGCAAAACATGGCGTGTAAATCCGGAAATACCTATTCCGAAAGAATGCAGCGAGATCCACGGAATCTATGATGAAGACATAAAGGATGCCCCGACATTCAGAGAAATTGCTTCAAAAATTATGGAAATGCTTTCAGGAAGTGATCTGGGAGGCTTCAATTCGAATCGTTTTGATGTTCCGCTTCTGGCAGAAGAACTGTTAAGAGTTGAAATAGATTTTGACCTCAGCAAATTCAGATTGGTAGATGCGCAGACTATTTTCCACAAGAAAGAACCGAGAAATTTAGGGGCTGCCTATCAGTTTTACTGCGGAAAGGTTTTAGAAAATGCCCATTCTGCGGAAGCTGATGTGATGGCTACTTTTGAAGTGCTGGATGCGCAGGTCGGAAAATATGACGATATTCCTAATGAGATTGCTCCTTTAAGCGAATTTACATTCCACAATAAGAATGCAGATCTTGCCGGATTCATTGGGTATAATGAAAAATCAGAACCCGTTTTTAATTTCGGAAAATATAAAGGACAGGTGGTAAAAGCTGTTTTCCAGAAAGACCTGGGGTATTACGGATGGCTTCAGAATGCCGATTTTCCGCTTTATACGAAGAAAGTCTTCACAAAAATTCAATTGTCAGGTAAATTCTAAAAAATGTCAAACCTAGTTCGTTTTAAATTTTACGAAACAGCCCTTGAAGCCAACAGGGATAAGCAAATCCTTGCCGAAAACGGAGTGAATGGCTTCATTGCCAATGAACAGCTCATCCAGTCTGACTGGTTGCTTTCACAAGCCGTGGGTGGCATTCAGCTTCAGGTTTTTGAAGACGACCTGGAAAAAGCGAAACAAATCCTGCAGGATTATAATGATAACGAAGCGTATTCTTTAGAAGTGGAACATACCATTAAAGATCCGGTATTTGATTTTGTATGCCCGAAATGTGGCTCCAATCATATTTACAGAGACGACAGAGCAACGAGCTTTTTTGGAATATCAATTTTATCGAGCCAGAAATTCGTATGTTACTATTGTGGAAATGAGTTTACACATTAATAGGATTTAAGAATAATAAAAGATTTCTTCGTTGTGACTGAACGAATACATAAATATCAATAATTAAAAGACTTATGAAAATCATTTGTATAGGAAGAAACTACAGCGAACATGCAAAAGAATTAGGAAACGAAATTCCTGAAAAGCCGGTTATTTTCATGAAGCCCGACACGGCGGTTTTGAAAGGAAATGATTTTTATATTCCTGAATTCTCCGATGATGTACACTATGAGCTGGAAGTTGTGGTAAAGATTTCAAAAGGAGGAAAATATATCCAGAAAGAGGTGGCTCACAAACATTATGAAGAAATCAGCTTAGGAATAGATTTTACGGCAAGAGATCTTCAGAGCGAGCTGAAATCCAAAGGTCTTCCATGGGAGCTTGCCAAAGGTTTTGACGGTTCTGCAGTGGTAGGAAACTTTTTCAAAAAAGAAAATTATGATCTTGAAGAACTGCCGTTCTCATTGCTTCAGAACAAAGAAAAAGTTCAGGATGGCAATACAAAAGATATGATCTTCAGCTTTGACGATATTATCGCTTTTGCTTCCCAGTATTTTACATTGAGAGTAGGTGATCTTATTTTTACCGGAACTCCAAAAGGAGTGGGAAAGGTGAATGAAAATGATATTCTCGAAGCTTATCTGAAAGATGATAAAATTCTTGATATTCGAATATTATAAGTATTTAACATAAAAAACTGGGCAATTTTTCTTATCTTTAAATAACAAAATTAAAGGTCATGATAAATATTGTACTACCCGTAGATTTTGGGGACAAAACAGAACAGCTTGTAGATGGAGCTGTAAAATTTGCAAAACAGTTGAATGGCAGAATTTTTCTGATTCACGTAGCACCTTCAGATATTGGTTTTGCTATCGGTGATATGGGATATCAATATTTTCCTGAAGTAGAAGCCAATGAGATCCGAGAAGAGCTTATACAGCTGAACAAGATCGAACAAAGGATCATTGCTCATGATATAGACTGCGAGCATTTATTAAAGCAGGGCATTGCAAAAGATACCATCCTGGAATATGCCAAGGCAAAAAATGCTGATTATATCGTAATGGGATCACACGGAAGAAGCGGAATCTATGATGTTTTCGTGGGAAGTTTAACGAAAGGGCTTACGAAAGATTCTCATGTTCCGGTACTGGTGCTTCCTATCCACGACTAAAATATATTTTAACCGTTAATAAAAAAACCGATCAGACCAAAGTCCGATCGGTTTTTTACTATATAACCAATTAATTAACCTTCTTTTTTATAGATCTTAGGATCGTAATAAGGGTTCTTACCCTCAGTAGGAGAATAGTAGTCTTTATCTTTGTCACCACCTAGTTTTACTACCAGTACATAGCACCAGTACGTAAACAGTACGCAGCAAACGATAAATAAAATCCAGTTTAGAACATTTCCAAATGCATCAAAAAAACCGAAGGCCCATTTGAAAACTTTACTTAAGAATAACCAGAAAGACGTCATTATTTTCCTTTTTTAAATTAACTTTGTACAAATTTATAAAAAATGTTTAAATTACTTTCAAAAGAAAGCAATATTTTTTCAATTCCTGTTTATATTGGTTTTCTTCTTTTAGTAGTCATAATATTTAACATCCTGAATTTCAATACTTATGAAGCAATTATCGCGGGAATAACTTTTCTGGGGATTGCATTGGGATATTTTTGTTTTCACAGTATTGCTCTTAATTATCAGACGCATCTGCCGTTATTTTTATATACATTTTTTATTTTCGGTCTTTATCCCGGGAATCTAGATATCGGAATTGCCGTTTCACTGCTTACCAATTCTTTTCTGCTCCTGCTTTTAACCAGTGCGGATGAAGATGTCAGGAAGAAATCTTATGTTCTGGTAGGGGCCATTGTTGCGCTGAATTTTATTTTTCTTCCTACCACATGGCCTATGGCACTTTTTGTGATCGCTCACGTGATTGCAACTTCTCAAAAAATAAGTTTGAATCTTTTCAGGTTTCTGTTGGGAATTGTATTGATCGTTTTCAGTTACTTTTCTATCATGTTCTTTTTCCGGTTTACGACATGGAATATTGACTATTTCCCTTTTGGAAAAATGCGGCCAATGACAGATTATACTGAACTGCTTCCTTTAATTCCTATTCTCCTGATGCTTATTTATGCCGTATATGACCATTTTAAAAACTATAATAAGAAAAGCCCGATAAGCAGATATAAGTACACATTTTTGCTTGTGTTCTCACTGGCCCAGCTGGTGACGATTATTCTATATATGAATAAAAATTATGAATATTTACTGCTTCTGGCATTTCCATCGAGCATTATCCTGAGCAGGATGATGAGATTTCTGCCAAAATACTGGATGCAGGAGGTAAGCTTATGGCTTATCATTATAAGCTTGATTGCTTTTAAAGCAGGTACATATTTTGATTTATTTTAAAGATTATGATTCAGATAGACGATAAATTGATTTCAGAGGATATTTTTTCCGAAGAATTTGTTTGCAACCTTACGAAATGTAAAGGTGCATGTTGTGTGGAAGGAGATGTAGGTGCTCCGCTAGATAAGGATGAGCTTGAGATTTTAGACAGTATTCTTGATAAAATAAAGCCTTACCTTACACAGGAAGGCATCAAAGCCCTTGAGGAGCAGGGAACATGGACTACAGATCCGGAGGATGGAATGTATGTTACTCCTATGGTAGAAGACCGCGAATGTGCTTATGTTACTTTCGATGAAAGAGGAATTACCAAATGCGGTATTGAAAAAGCGTATGAAGATGGTGCCGTAGACTGGCAGAAGCCGATCTCCTGCCACCTCTATCCGATCCGTGTCACGGAATATTCTACTTTTACTGCCCTGAATTACCACGAATGGAAGGTATGCAGTGACGCCTGCACGCTTGGAAAAGAACTGCAGGTTCCTGTCTACAAGTTCCTGAAAACTCCACTGACCAGAAAATATGGCGAAGAGTTTTATAATGTTTTAAGCGAAGCTGCCGATGAATGGAAAAAAGCATATGGCTCTTAAATAACAAAAAAACCGCAGACTGATCTGCGGTTTTTCTTTATCAATTATTTTAAAATAAAATTACTGTTTAACGACTGTTGCTCCCATTACTGCTGTTTTTGTCTCTTCTTTTTTAGCATTTTCCCATCCGTCTTCCGGCATCAGCGTTGCTGTAATCTTTCCTTTTGTCAGGTATTTTTTGGCAACATCCTGAAGATCTTTCACGGTAAGTGCTTTTACTTTTTCCTGATAGTTAAGAATATCATATTTATCACTTCCGTCCAGCTGATTTTTAGCAAGAGCGTTCAGCCAGAACATATTGTCCTTAAGCTCCGTTTTATTGTCGTTGTACTCTCCTTCTTTGTACTTGTCAAGGTCTTTCTGCTCAGGACCTTTATCAATCAGTTTCTGAAGTTCGGTAACGGCACTTTTCGTAAGCTTTTCTGCATTTTCAGGTCCACAAGGGAAACTGATGCTGAAATTGTAGGCACTGTAAGGAATTTTATTCATACTTCCTCTTGCTCCACCGCCATAGATACCGCTTTCATCTTCTCTAAGTTTTTCAATAACCTTGATAGTTGCTACTTCTCCAAGGGCTGCAAGAGCCAAAGCTTCTTTCTCGTTGTAAGGAGTTTCTCCACTGTAAGAGATCGTCACCAGACTTTTAGGATCTTTCCCTTTTTTGTACACTTTAGCGTGATCTCCGGTTAACTGTCTGTAGCCTGTATCTTTGAATGTTGATGTTTTCCCTGCTGAAGGAAGACCGCCGATATACTGAAGTACCTGCTCTTTAAATACAGCTTCGTCAATATTTCCTACGAAATAGAACTGGAAGTTTCCTGCATTGGCAAATTTCTCTTTATAGATATCGTATGCTTTTTTATAATCTGTATTGGCCCAGTCTTTTTCCATCGGGAACAGTCCGATGAATCTTGGGTTCTTCTGGTTCATGAATTTCGCATGTTCATTGGAGAAGTAAGCCTGAGGATTAGACAGCAAATTGTCCAGCATTGCAGACTGTTTTTCTTTATATGCATTGAATGCGGCAGGGTTGTAATTTAATCCTGTAAAATAAGCGTACGTAAGCTCCATAGCGGTTCCTAGATCTTTCTGGGAAGTTCTTCCTGAAATTCCCTCATAATAAGGTCCAACCATTGGATTGACACTCACCTGCTTTCCTGCAAGGTAATTGGTAAGATCTGCTTTTGACAATCCCCCTACTCCAGCTTCGGATAGTGCTGCAAAAGCAAACTGAGTTTTTATAAAATCAGCATCAGAGATCAGAGAGTTTCCACCTAAGCTTCTTGCTGAAAACACAATTTCATCATCTTTGAAATCAGTTTTTTTGAAGGTCACTTTGGCACCGTTGCTTAATGTCCAGGTTGTTGTTCCCAATTTGGCATCCGTTTCTGTTTTAGCTATTTTTCCTTCTGATTTAAAAGGTTTAACTAAGTTTTTGATGGCTGCTTTTTCCTCGTAAGGCTTAAGGTCTGCCATTTTTACAGATTCAAATGTATTAAGAACCATTGCTTCGGTAGGCATTGTAACATTGTCTTTCTTTGGTCCTGTAATCACGATCACTCTGCTGTCATCCTTTACCATTTTCTTGATCACTTCGTTGGCTTGGGCTAAAGTAACTTTAGGAAGGAAGGTCTTTGTATCTTCATATTCCCAGGCAATTCCCGGCATCGGTTCCTGCTCCAGGAAATTTCTTACATACTCATCTACCAGCATATCACTTTCCGTCTTGTCGCGGTTGTTGTAAGATCTTTCAAGGTTGGACAGCATTTGTGCTTTTGCCCTGTCAAGTTCTGTCTGTGTAAATCCGAATCTCTTCGCCCGTTCCACTTCTTCCAAAAGAACTTTCAGAGCATTTAACTGGTTTCCTTCTTTTACGACTGCGAATCCCTGGAAGGCTTCTTTACTTCTTGCATAAGTTCCTCCGTGATACACTGATCCGAAAGTAAAAGGCGGATTATTGGAGTTAATCAGTTCTTTTAATCTATTGTTCAGCATTGCGGTGGAAAGTCCTTCTACAATGCTTTGATTATACTGCTCAACCGTCACATCCGGCTGATAAGCCTCAGCATCTTTCATAATAAACTGAACCATTGAGTTGGTAGCATCCGGATCGGTCTCTATGGCAACTAATGTTTCTTTATGGTTAGGCAGATCAAATACTTTTCTCTCCCTTGGTTTGGAAGGGTTTTTATATTTGCCGAAATTGTCTTTGATCTTTTTTTCAACTTCATCTATATTGATATCTCCTACAACTACAATCGCCATCAGATCCGGTCTGTACCAATCCTGGTGAAATTTCCGGATCACATCCGGCTTGAAGTTTTCCAATACATCTTTTTTACCGATCGGAAGCCGGTCTGCGTATTGAGATTTATATAATAATTTAGGAAGATATTTGTCTGCCATTCTTTTGTCAGCACCCAGACCTAGCCTCAATTCTTCCAGAACAACGCCTCTTTCTTTATTGATCTGGGCATCGGAAAGGGTTGCATTAAAAGCCCAGTCCTCCATTACTTTAAGTCCAGCATCCAGATTGCCAGGTTTATCTAATGGAACAGGAAGCATGTATACGGTTTCGTCAAAGCTTGTATAAGCATTAAGGTGCTGCCCGAATTTCACTCCGATAGACTGCAGAAAATCGACAAGTTTATTGTCCGGGAAGTTCTTGGTTCCGTTGAAGTTCATGTGCTCCATAAAGTGCGCCAAGCCTCTCTGGTTTTCATCTTCAAGAATAGATCCGGCATTGATGGCCAGACGGAAATCTACTTTCTTTTCCGGTAATGTATTTTTTTTAATGTAGTACTTCATTCCATTGGAAAGAGTTCCGGTTCTCACGGAAGAATCCACGGGAATATTCTGTCCGAAAACATTTGAAGACATCAGAAAAATGACTGCAAATGAGGATAAAACTTTTTTCATATTATTAATTTTATTTTCGGACTAAAAGTATCAATTATTCACCATCTTAAGAAATCTTAAAATTCATATTTGAGTTAAAATTGAGTTAAAAATTTTTCAGACAATACAAAAGCCGGAAAATATCCGGCTTTTTGTACTGTAAAATATCAGTTTTTTATTTGAAATCCGCATCAGATGTAACGGTATTCAAAACCACTTTAGTCGTCTTTATCGTTACTTTCTGTCCTTTCCCGTCAATATCTACTTCAGAAGGAAACTTTATACCTTCCGCAGTGATGTAGTTTTTCACGGTAACACTTCCTTCTCCCATGGAAGATCTGTATAAGAGTCCGGTAGCGGCATCAAAGTAAAACTTCCCCTTTTCTGAAGATAACACGTTATAATCTTTATTGTCCAGTTTTTCTACTGTTGCTGTCTGAAAGTTGGCAGGGTTAAAAGCCAATGCCTCAATCGTTGTTCCTTTTTTAAGTTCGGCAATATTATTGGCAGGGAAATCAGTTTTCTGTCCGCCTCTTTCTATATAGCCTTTTTCACCGTCAAAAACCTGACTTACTGTCTGTCCCATTGCAGTCTGTACAGATTTAAATTTATTGCCCATTTTCGTAGTGCTCATGGTGATATCCATTCCCTGAACATTCAGTGTATTATCAATAACCGTAGATTTTACTGCTTCTAATTTGCTTTTACCTCCCAAAGCTTTAAAGTAATTATCAATAACTTCTTTTGGGGTCAGCTTAGATTTTACAACTTCCGTCTTTGCGGGAGCTGCACTGGTCTGCTGAGCTGCTGCCGGCACTGAAAAAAGTACGGCACAGAAAAACGGAATGATGATCTTTTTCATATCTATAATAAGTTTAGGGTGTAAATATATGAATAATGACCACAAGAAGATAAACACGGGATATTTATACATAATACGGGATAATTCCTGCCCGGATCTATTAAGATTTTTTAAGAATATTCGAACGCTAAATGATAGAATACCGCTGTTATATGAGCCATAGTAATGATTGGTGCAATAAAAAATGAGGAATATATTAAAAGAAGTATAAATTTTAGTGTGGAAATAAAAAAACCTCCGATTTCTCGGAGGTTTTGAAATATTTATATCGGAATACATTACTTTTTAAGCTCTTCTAAAAACTCGTCGTGAGAGATTTTAGTTTCTTTTTTAGATGCTTTTTCAAGAATTACATCTTTCAGCTTAGCCATAGCTACTTCAGAAGAAATCTGTCTTACCTGCTCCTGGTCTTTCAACATTTCAACAGCATATTTCTGGATCTCCTCATCCCCTAAATGGTGAATTCCGTAGATTGCCAACTGATTTCTTACCAATTGCTCAGCCTGTGCCAAAACATCAGCATAGTCTAACTTGATGTCGTTATCCGTCATTAATTTACCTTCAATGATCTGGTATCTTAACTGGCTTTTCTCTGCTTCAAGAATTCCTTTAGCCTGCTCTTCAGACTGGATATTCTGGTTAGAGAACAATAACCATTTTATAAGGAAATCTTCAGGAAGTTTCACTTCTTCTTTTTCAGTAACCTGCTCCAATACTTTATTCACATAGTGAACGTCAGCATTCTGCTGGAAGTACTCATCCAGCTCAGATTTTACTTTTTCTTTAAGTTCTTCTTCAGACTTGATTGTTCCTTCTCCGTAAACTTTGTCGAATAACTCCTGGTTAAGTTCAGCAAGGTTCAATGAATAGAAATCTTTTACTTTAACCTCTACTTCAGCATGGTGTAAATGCTCAACTTCTTCTTTACTGAAACCTAATTCTTTAGCCAATTCTTCGTCACCAGCAAGAGTTTCTTTAGATACTTTTACAGAACCGTCCATTTTTAAAGCTTTTACCAATTTGAAAGCTTCTTTGTTTTCAGCAGTAATGGTAACGTTCTTTGGATGGTGGTGGTGCTCTCCTTCAGCATCTTCTTCTACAACCTGAGAAATTTCTAAAGCTATATAAGAATCCTTAGTGATTTTATCCTGAGGAACCTGCTCCGCAAAACGCTTCTGCATGTTCTCAATGCTCTTGGTAATTTCTTTGTCAGAAGCTTCTACTTTATAATGAGGAGCTTCATATTTAGCTAAATCTATAGTGAATTCAGGCTCATATCCTACTTCGAAAGCAACTTCAATTTTTTCAGCGTTGTAATCCAATTGGTTTACTGGCTGAGGAACAGGCTGACCAACTAATCTTAACTTGTTTTCGTTAACATAGTTATTCAATGCGTCAGAAACCTGTTTGTTGATTTCTTCGAATGCAATACCTGCTTCATATTGTTTTTTAACCATACTCAAAGGCACTTTCCCTTTTCTGAAACCAGGAACTTGCGCATTTTTAGCATAATTAATCAACTGCTTGTCTACTTTTTCTTTGTAGTCAGATTTTTCCAATGTCACTGTAAGTAATGCACTTACGTCATCATGGTTTTGTGCGGTAACCTTCATTATTGATTAAAATTTTAGGTTGCAAAAATATGAAATTTTTATGAGAATTACCTACTTATAATCAATTCTTAGTGGTCAAATGTTTATAAATAAAAAACCGCCGAAAATCTCAGCGGTTTTATCATTTGATATGAGGAATTTATTATTGAACACCAATTAGTGCATCTACATCACTTTCGCCTCCTGTGGTAGTTCCCTGCTGATTATCTGCAGAAGGTGAATTCTGGTTTACAGCACTTGGTGCATGGATCAGTTTAATGTTGGCGGTAGCATTGGAAGGTGCATTGGTAACTGTCCAAACAGTTTTAAGACCTAATTTATTACCATCAGTTCTTACAATATCATCAGCCGCTCTTTTTACATTTACATTTACGCCCGCAAATTTGTAGGTAATAAAATGTTCATCTTTCTCTTCGATGATCTCATCATTGGCACTGTGAAAATGATCGTCATGGGCAGTCTGGAAATCCAGACTTACGCTGTAGGTTTTTCCGTTCTGCAGAGTGATTTTTTTATCTGCCACTCCTCCAATGTAATTGATAATTTGGGAAGTTCCCACTGCATCGTCAGTAACTGTCACCTGAAGTTTGGAAATCTCTTCGTGCTCGTGGATATCTTCCGGAATATCGGTGTTGTCATCATTTCTACAAGAGAATAATAAAACTGCAGCCAATAGTAAAAATGTTATGTTGAATATTTTTTTCATTTTAATTTAAATTTAAGTATTAATAATAATTAGAAATTGTATTTAAGAGTAACCACGAAGTTTCTTCCGGCTTCAGGCATATAATATCTCAATCTGTTCAGATATTCCCTGTACTCTTTGTTAAATATATTGTTGATCCTGAAATTCAGATTCAGGTTCTTGAAAAGGTCTGCCCCCACAGACGCATGAAATATGGAGAACGCAGCCGGAGTAGAACTGTAGTCAATGACTCTTGTAAGCAATTCGCCATCCTGGATAAACTGTACGCTCTGATCTCTGATCGGGAAACGGTTTTGTTTGAAAACATTTTCGTTTTCCAGTCTGATGTAGAAATTGGAAGGCTTATTCAGGTTCAGCTCAATGAAATTTCTAAGATTCGTTGGCATCATCAGGATAAGCGGTTCATTCTTCGTCAGGTCCTCACCTTTCAGCGCACTGAAGCTGGTTGTCCATTTCAGATTGTCAAGAATTTTAAGCTGAGCGTCTGCATCAATCCCGTAAATCCTTGCTTTTACCTGCTGGTATTCCCAGATGGCAAAACTTCCTCTGTTGGTCGACTGGAAGCCTACCGGCATCTGGTTGATAAAGCTATCCGAGAACATAATGTACGGATTGGCTTCCACCTGAAGCCCTTTCAAAACATTGAAGCGCCCGGTAAGCGAAAGATTGGCATTATAGATCTCTTCTTTTTTGATCCTTAAATCCCCTTTTTCAATAATCGCCGCAGAATGGTGAAGCCCGTCAGCAAATAATTCTGCCGGATTCGGTGTTCTGCTCATTCTTGAAAAATTAAACTTGATGTCAAAATCCCTGGAAGGCTGGTAATTCAACCCGATATTAGCTGAGAAATTATGATAGTCAAAGATAGGGCGGGCCAGGATCCTGCTGTCATTTTTCTGTACATAAAACTGTGGAAAAACAGCGGCATATTTTTCTTCCCATTCCGATCCGTCATAATACTTATAAGAATCATATCTGCTGAAATCATATCTTACACCTGCTTCAGCATTCAGTTTTGAACTGAAACGGTATTTAAATACGGAAAAAGCTCCTGCATCATATCTGTAATAATCAGGAATCAGCCTTCTCGCTTTGGTAGCCGGATCGGGATAATTATCCTGATATCCTGCAGAAATACCGCTTTCCAGACTCCAGCCTGCACGTTCTATAAGATGGGTAATGCTTGCGGTATGGGTAATGAGCCTTAGATCCATTGAAGGAACATCATTCAGTTCTCCTCTTCTGATATCATATTCTTTACGTCTGTTTAACTGAAAGCTGTACTGGAACGTAAGTTTTCCGAAATCAGCGAAGCGTTTGTAAGCGGAAAGCTTTACAATATGATGTTCTACATCCTGTTTGGGATTGGTGATATCATAGCTGAAATCGTCCAGAAAATAGGGCTGTCCGAAATTAATTGCCATATAGGCATCGTAATTATTGCCCAGATGCGCTCCTTTATAGATCCCGAATTCCTGATTGATTCCACTGTAGGAAACATCAAATCCCTGCATAAAACCATGGTTACCAAAAGAAAAGTTAAAAGAATTCACTTCTGCTCCGGTATTCTGAAGGGTATGATGGGGAATATAAAGGTCACCTGTTTTTTTATAGCTTCCTCCAGCCTTAACAAACCATTCGTTTTCCCATGATTTAAGGGCATTCGCTGCAATTTCACCTCCTCTTCCGTTAGAAATCCCAGAAAGCTTCAGGCTTCCCATGATGGTATCTTTCTTAGGAGGAATCGCCGGTTCAAGCAGGACCACACCCGCTATTCCATCGTTTCCATATTTCAATGCCGATGCTCCTTTAATAACATCGATATGTTCGAAATCATTCACATCTACATTCGGGGCGTGTTCAGCCCCCCATTCCTGTTCTGCCATCTTCACACCGTTATTCATAATAGAAATACGGCTTCCGTACATCCCGTGAATCACAGGTTTTGTAATATTATTCCCTGTTTTCAGTACGGCAACTCCTGAAATTTTAGAAAGAAGATTTCCAAGATTTTCCGTGGAATTTCTTTCTATTCCGGTTTTATCCAGTGTTTTCAGTACTACAGAACCTTTATTTTTGTGGCTTCCGTGCAGGGTCACGGTTTCAATATCACCGACATGGTGCTCTAATGTAATGACCATGTGTACATCCTGATTAACTCCTATATTTTCAGTATAATCATTACAATCAGGATGTTTGGCAATGAGTGTATATTTTCCCGCAGGAATTTTATTCAACGTAAACTTACCTGCATGATCTGTTTTAGTGGTAAATCCCCCGATTTTCACTACTGCATTTTCCAACGCAGTTTTATCATGAAAATCCTGAACAGTTCCTTCTACAGTATACGTTTTCTGTGCATTTATCAACGTCAGCCCACATAGAACCAACATCAGACTATATATCAATTTCATTGTCAATAGATTGATTGTGTACCGTTTCTGGTACATTTTTACGTAAAATTTTATTGAAAGGGCAGATTTTAAATTGTAAAATAAAATGTACAATGTAAAATGGATTAATGGCTGATATGGTAAGTGATGAGATTTCAGATTTCAGACATAAAAACAGAGATACGAGATCTTTTGAAGTAATTTCAGCTACTCATAACAAACAGCTAACCCTACTTTCATATACTCTCAAGCCCGAACCTTACATTCCGAATCTGTTCACGAAGGTTTTTTCACTTACAATGTTCAGAGACTTCTCTTCCCTCTTCCATCTCCGATCTTAAACATCAAACCTAAAAACAAAATCCTAAATTGCAAATTCCGTATAACCCGAAACCGGCATCTATCAGCCATTAGTTTTAACCCAAAATATTGAGCTTTAATCTAATTAAAGTCAATAAAAAATCTGTGATTTATGCAACTGCGGGAGGCCCCCGGAGCTGAAAAGTAAATTTGGTCTGAGACCATATTTTTTCCTGAACAGCAATAACCTGTTTTACTTCATGTGTAAAATGCTCGAAGGAAAAGTTGAATTCTTCAGGAACCAGTGTATGTCCTGTCGCTAAGAAATGACACGCCAGACAGTCGCCCGGCTTTTCTTTAGCTGAAGTTTTGGCCATCGTATTTTCTGTCTTTTTAAGACTGAAATTCTTAAAATAATCAACAGTATCGTGATGGTGGAAACTTTGGGAAAACAACGCAATGAAGTATATCCCAAACAAAAGTTTGGAGATAAAGTTCTTCAGATTTCTGCTTTCCTTAAAAATCATCGTGTAAAATTATAAAAATAATTTAAGTTTTGAATTAAGTTTTAGTAAAACTATTCAATACGTCGGTGAAAGTGCTTTTTTGTTACAGGGAAATGTTTCGGTGAATGCATGTTCTTCCCTTTTTATATTTAAAATCCTTCTACTTCGCTCAGGATGATAATATTAAATCTAATACAAACGGTATTATTTTAACAGCGTCATGCGGATCGAAGTCGAAGGATCTGTATATTCTTAATTCAAATTAAACCAACTGAGAACCCAAGTGCTCCCATTCCTGCAGAGCAACTTCTAATTCTTCTTTAGTTTTATTGTATTTTTCTAAAGTTTCGTCAGAAGGGTTTTCTTTTGTGAATGAAACTTCCATTTTTTCAATTTCCGTTTCAAGTTCAGAAATTTTCTCTTCTACCTTCTTTAATTTATTCTGAATATTTTTTTGCTCTTTACTTATAATAGTCGAGGATTTTTCTTCAACTTTTACTTCTTTCGGAGCTGGCTTTGCCTCAACTTTCACATCATCGCTGTGAAGTTTTGCTTTTTCAGCAGATATTTCTCTCAGTGTTTCTTTTTGTCTGTATTCCAGATATTCACCAACACTTCCGAGGAATTCTTTCATTTTTCCGTCACGGAATTCATAAATCTTATCACAAAGTCCGTCCAGGAATTCCCTGTCGTGAGAAATCACGATCAGCGTTCCTTGAAAATTCTGTAAGGCCAGTTTAATAATTTCCTTAGACTGAATATCCAGGTGGTTGGTAGGCTCATCCATAATCAGCGTGTTGAAAGGACGAAGCAACAATTTACAAAGAGCCAGACGGTTTCTTTCTCCTCCGGAAAGTACTTTTGTTTTCTTGGTTACCGCTTCTCCCTGGAAAAGGAAAGATCCTAAAAGGTCTCTTACTCTGGGTCTGGTTTCTTCCGTAGCTGCATCTTCAGCTTCTTCCAGAACTGTTTTATTCGGAGTCAGTACTTCTTCCTGGTTTTGGGCAAAATATCCGATATTTACATTGTGTCCCAGGTTCCATGTTCCTGTATAATCTTTGATATCTCCGGCAAGAATTTTAGCTAAAGTTGTTTTTCCCTGTCCGTTCTGTCCTAAAAGAGCAATTCTGTCTCCTCTCTGAACAATAAAGTCAACATCATCGAAAATTTGTTTTTTCCCGTAAGCTTTTCCTAAATGACTGGCCTCAAAAATAACTTTTCCGGGAACCATAGACTGTACGAAACGGATATTGAATTTGGAAACGTCTTCATTATCCACCTCAATACGTTCAATTTTATCCAATTTCTTAATAAGTGACTGTGCAAAAGATGCTTTGGTAGCACTGGCACGGAACTTATTGATGTTGTCTTCCATCTGCTTGATCTCCGCATCCTGATTCTTCTTCGCCTGAATCAGTTTTTCACGGCGCTCTTCGCGCATCACCAGATATTTGGAATAATTGGCTTTATAGTCGTCCACTTTTCTGTTGTTGATATCAAAAGTCCTGTTGCAGACAGCGGTCATAAACTGTTTATCGTGACTTACCAGAACAATGGCTCCGGGATAATCTTTAAGGAAGTTTTCCAGCCAGATGATAGATTCCATATCGAGGTGGTTGGTAGGCTCATCGAGCAGCATGATATCGTTCTTCTGAAGAAGCAGTTTCGCCAGCTCAATTCTCATTCTCCATCCTCCGGAAAATTCATCTGTAATTTTATGGAAATCGTCCGCTTTAAAACCTAAACCGAATAATATTTTCTCCATGTCCCCTTCCAGGTTGTAGGCATCATGGTTCATCAGAAGATCATTCAGCTCTGTCATTTTGTTGATCAGGTCTGTGTAGGCATCACTTTCGTAATCAGTTCTTGTTGCCAATTGGTGATTAACTTCTTCCAGCTCGTTTTTCCAGGCATTAATCTGTTCAAAAGCCTGCATTGTTTCATTCCATACGGTTCTTCCTTTTACAAAATCAAGATCCTGTTTCAAGAAACCGATGGTAACATTTCCTTCGGGAACAACACTTCCTTCATAGAAATTAATTTCTCCGGAAAGCATTTTCAGTAAAGTAGATTTTCCAGCTCCGTTTTTTCCAACGAGACCTACTTTATCATCCTTTTTAATGGTGAAATTTGTATTTTGAAACAGATAGTTTCCTGAATGATGTAATCCTAAACCTTGAACCGAAAGCATTTTATTAAATAAAAATTAAGTGATGAATAATGAATTTTCGGGTGCAAAAGTACGGAAAAAGAAATGAATAGCCCAGAAATAAAAAGTACCTGCTTTGGAATACGGCAAAAAGGGATGCCCTGACGGACATCCCTTCGCAACCTAAATTTAAAACTGAAAAGTATTAACGTTATTTTCTTAATTCTGTTCTGCAGCAAAGGATCTCATCTCTATTGTACGGCTCCAGATGTCATTATTGGGAACATTGGTCCCATACATAAAGTCTGCTACAAAGCTGTCTTCAGGAAGATGCAGCTCGGTAAGAAACTTGGTGTGGATCTCTTGGTCTCCGGATGTATTACTGGGTACATTCAGGCCAATGTTGATCAGTTCTGCTTCTAATTCATCAGCTGTTTTTTGTAATGTATCGTCATGATACCTTCCGAAATTGGCTGAAATATGGGTATATGCTGCAAAATCTGCATAATCATAATGGGGTTTCATGTCTGTTGAGAAACTTTTAACATATGCTGCCAGCTCTGTATAAAAGCCTGTCAGAAAAGCATCATCCACAATCTCAAGGCCTGAACGGGTAAGATCTGCACTGAAAATCCCGGGCACTGCATTATTGGTTTCTTCCAGCATGATCCTGCCGTACACAAACGGAAGGGTATTAAAGACCAAACGTCTGGAAACATAAGCCTGGGAGAGAACAACACCTTTTTCGATCTGAAAGCCTGAGAGCAGTGAATTCCAGATCTTATTTCCTTCAGCATCGGTTTTTGCAGTTCTCACTTTTGAAACATAGTCCTGCAGATCACTGACATTCATAAAATCTGTAGAAATATAAACTGATTGCGGTGCCGGCAGATAGCCACCGCCTACATCTGCATGAGCTCCGGGAACGAAAACCTCTTTCCAAACGGAGCCCGCCGTTTCAGTTTTGGTGTCCTCCATATTTCTTGAATTTTCAAAAAAGCCGGTGAGCGGGAAAAAGAACCGGCATTCATTAACCGCACACAGGTGAAGGGCATTTTCCACTTCCTGAGGCAGGTTCATATCGTACGTATTAAATGGCTTGGACTCCACGGTATCAAAAACGCCCAAAAACTTTATGGTAACGTTTCCAGTGGGATACTCTGCAGCCAGCCGGTTACAGAATTCTCTTGCCAGCATGCTTCCCCTGCTGAATCCGTAAACGTAAAAATGATAGTCAATATTTTTATCATTGATTATATTCTGTACAAACGTACTGGCTTTCTGCAGTTTGTCGTCTGAAGAATATCCCTGTGCATCCGGAGGGTTAGCGCAGGTTCCCATCGCAAAATTGCTATCTTCTCCTCCAGTAAGCGTTCCTATTCCTTCAACATATATTTTACTGTTTCCGCTGAATAAATTGAAGAGCTTATAAACATTGGTGGGTGCTCCTTTATAGCTTTCATTATTTACTGAAGGCATATCGGCTGAGCCTGCATTGATTCCGTTATTTCCGGTTCCGTCAAAAAAAATTCCGACAGGTAATACTGTATTATTTTCCATCGCTGTGTTTTGCATTAATTGTTGAAAGTTTTCCAGTACAGTGTTTTGAGTCTGGTTCTGCTTTGAAATCTGTACAACTTATTTTTCAAATTAACGGAAGAAGGAAAAGCAATACTAGCGTGAAAAATACCAAATAAAAAATTCCGTATTTCTACGGAATTACATTGTATCAAGAGAATAGATATTGTTCACAACAGCATAAATAACAATACCTACTGTATTTTTGGCGCCAATCTTTTCCAGGATCCGCTGGCGGTGGCTTTCTACCGTTCTTGGGCTGATGAAGAGCTTTTCTCCGATCTCATTATTAGTATATTCCTGACAGATCAGCTTTACGACATCTTTTTCCCGTTCGGAAAGCTCGTCTTCCATTTCAAAGAGAGATTTCTTTTTTGTGGAGCTGTTCATATAGGTAAAAAGCATCTGATGATCCTCTGCTGTAAAGAAAACTCCATTTTTGTAAACCATGGTAATGGCCTCAATAAATGTTTTGCGGTCTGAATTTTTAGGTAGAAAAGCTGAAACTCCCAATTTAACCATATAGCCCAAAATGGAAGTTTTGTAATGGGAAGAAAGGATAATGATCCTGAGATCTGGATATTTTTCTTTAAGAACTTCTACGAGTTCAAAGCCGTTCATAGGCTGCATCTGTACATCTACAAGAGCTATGTGGGGGAAATCATCTCCGGAAAGGCTTTCCAGCTTTTCAATAAAGTCCGGGCCGTTATTGGAGGTAAGGCATACGGATATATTCTTTTCATTCGAAAGCAGCATTTTTACTCCTTCAAGGATCAGCTGTTCGTCATCAATTAAGGCTATTTTGATTTGGGAGTTCATTATTTCTTGGAATTAAAATGATTAAACGGCTTCCTTTATTCAGGTTACTTTTCCATTTATGGATGGCATTCATAGATTTTATCCTGGACTCGATATTTTTTATCCCCATTCCTTTTTTCACGAGATCATAATCAAATCCCTGTCCGTTATCAGAAATAACAACGGCCATATGCCGGGGATAATCTCTGATGTAGATCCACAGGTCTGTAGCCGTAGAATGTTTGATCACATTGGTTGTAAATTCCTGAATGATACGGTACAGCTGCACCTCTATAAAGATATCTTTTTTCTCATATCCCGGCATCACGCGCATAGAAATATTGATCTTATGGGAAAGGTTGGCTATCATTTCTTCCACATAGAGAACAAACCCTACCGATTCGAGGTTGACAGGATACAGGGAATGGGAAATACTCCGCGCTGCATCAATAAGGGAGGACATCTGGCTGTAGATCTTTTTTTTGATGACTTCGTCTCCTTTTGTATCCAGGTTGTTGAGCCACAGGGAAAGGATATTGAGCCTGTTTCCAATATCGTCATGAATCATAACGGCTATTCTTTTTCTTTCTTCTTCCTGGGCTTTGATATTTTCAAGCACAAGCTTTTTCTGATGGAGAACTTCAGCTTCGTGCTGAACATTCTTCTCTTTGATAATCCGGCTGATAAAAGATCTGTAGGCTAAGAGAATAAAGGATACTATAATTGTTATGGTAACAATTATAAGGATCAGCAGGCTAATATTTAAGGTTACTTCTTTAATTTGATGAAGGTATATAAAAATGAACAGTATAAAATGCTTGACAGAATATTATTCACACTGAGAATAATTAAGTACTCATTTTCTGAAAGATTCGCGATCTGATGCTGGATAATAAAAATAAATACTGAAACTGAATAGTAAAAAAAAATACAGGCATCCGCGAGAAGAAAGCGGTTCTGTGCAGAGGCACCCCTGATCTCCCTGATCAGGACAAATCCTGAAAGGCAGATAATAATGATATTTGAGATCACTTTCACAATATCGCTGTTAAAGGGATAGTTAAATACATATTTCGAGATCATAAACCCAGCTGCGAGAAGTGCTGTAATGCCAAAAAAATATTTTGGAAGCCCCAGTTTTCTGATAAATAAAGCCGTGACCAGGAAAAATTCGCCGGCGATATATAAAGGATACAGGAAAGAAGTATCATTAAGATTAAAAATATAAGGCAGGACCAAATTTAATAATTCGATAAAAAAAAGAAAAGCAATACAGTGAAAATATTGCTTTTCTTTGGTATTCAGTATACGGTATTTTGCTGCTCCCAAAAGTATGATGGACAGAAGCAGACCATAGTTTAGGAATAAAATTGCTTTAAAAAAATCTGTCATTCCTAGTTACGCTATGTATTTAAGATCCAATTTCAGGAATACGGCAGACAGGCGGACATGGTTTCGCCCAATCATAGGTATTAGAAATCATTGCCTGATTGGTTCCTTCCTGTAACAGTTCGTGGAAAGAAATAAAGATCAGTGTAACGAGCATTCTCTGGTAAATATCATTATGTCTGAGCCCGAAAGAGCATTTGATGCCTAAAATCTCAGGATTGGGATGAGTAAGGTCTTCCATCGGAATATAGAATCTTCTGAAAACTCTTTGTCCCCCGAATTCATTACACTCACGGAAAAACCACTCCATTCCTTCATCTCTCCAGCGTTCAATAGCTTCTACAGCAATATCCTGGTCCAGAACCGGCTGTTCGGATACCGGAACAGAGGTATTGGTATTGCCATCTACTTTGGTAAGGTTACTGGAAAGAACAGCATTCTTGGTAACTGTAAATTCTTTTGTTTCCTGCAGCCTGAGATCATATTTAAGCGGTCCCAGAGTAGTATACTGGTATTCAACAACACTTTTATCCACATGTCCCTGTGCATCCAGAGGGAGGAAAATAAGAACCATACTGCCGTTGTATACGCCTACTTCAGCGCATACATCTGCATATTTGTTGTGTTCCATTATTTTTCCGATCTGTTCTGAAGAAAGCTCAAAAATGTAATTGGTGGGAATTAAGTTTGCGATTCTGGGATAATCTGACACATATTTGCCCCATTCGGCGGATGCCAGCTTGTAATCGTTCTCATTCATAATTTCATAGTTATTTAGTTGTATAAAATTATACAAACTAAACATCCTGCACAAATAATCGTATCATAAATTTATTATTCGTAAAATAAATTTAATATTAATGAGTGAAATTTTCAGATTACAACGTAGTTTAGGATTGGCCGATCGGCTAATAATTCCTCACAGTGATGTGATAACAGCTCTGCTGTTTCTCCCTGATGTAATAAATCCTTCCTGCGTTGGCATAATACTTTAACACTTTTTCCAGCGCCGCCTCCATTTTAGGATTGTATTTCAGTACATCATTGAACCTGACATAGGAAATATCAAATGAATTCCCATAATTATGTGAGCTAATCCCTAAAGAAGCATTGGAGTTCACTCTTCTCAGCCTGCACTGATCCTCAAGTGTTCTTGTGATAGATGAAACGGTAAACGTATGACCTTTTGTTGCTTTACTGAACCTGGCACCCATCTTCTCAAGAGTGATCTTCGCCTTGGAAACCATATAAGGCCTGCTGTAATCAAGTTTCTGAACCCGGTATCCTTTTCCGCTTTTTTTTATTTTGTGAAATTTACCGTTGGTTATATATTTCTGAACTGTTTTAGAATCTTTCAGAAGTTTTACATTGAAACTTCTGGAGGCATCCAGGTGGGGTTTGTACAGAGCGGTAGGCTCTACTTTCAGGACGGATGTCAGATCATAGCAGGGAAGCGCTTTTTTTGCTGCCTGCGGATAATAAAAGCTATATATAAAGGGCACAAAGGCTACACAAAAATACTTTCTCATTAACCACACTTTTAATTACGAAACGAAAGATAAACATTTATGATATATTATTCAGTTTACTGATAATGTCATAATAAAAGAATTCCCAACAAACATTAAACCAAATTAGTAAATATGTAATTTTATATTAAGAAATCATAAAAGATTTTTAAGTTTTATCTTTTTATTTTAAAATTTAAATTTTACATTTGAGATACATTTAATAATAAACATATGATAAAAAAACTTTTTGCTGAATTTTTCGGCACATTCTGGCTTGTTTTCGGTGGCTGCGGAAGCGCAGTATTTGCTGCCGGAGTTCCCGACATCGGTATCGGCCTTTTAGGGGTTTCTTTAGCCTTTGGTCTTACCGTTCTTACGATGGCTTATGCTGTCGGACACATTTCTGGCGGACATTTCAATCCGGCAGTATCTTTCGGACTTTTTGCGGGAGGCAGATTTTCCGCAAAAGACCTTATCCCTTACGTTGTAGCGCAGTGTCTTGGAGCATTGGTAGCAGCAGGATGTCTTTACGTTATCCTTAACGGCTCAGGAGCTGTAGATTTTTCCCAGCCAGGAGCTTTTGCCACTAACTTCTACGGAGAAGCGGTTTATAATGGAAAAGCATTCAGTATGGGCGCTGCATTTCTTGCAGAATTTTTATTAACGGCTTTCTTCCTTATTGTTATAATGGGAGCTACCGACAAGTGGGCTAACGGAAAATTTGCGGGTATTGCTATCGGTTTGGCTCTTACTCTGATTCACCTTATTTCCATTCCTATTACCAACACTTCGGTAAACCCTGCAAGATCGCTTTCACAGGCTGTTTTTACGGGTGGACTTGCAATGTCTCAGCTTTGGCTGTTCTGGGCAGCACCTATTTTAGGAGGAATTGTAGGAGGATTGATCTATAAATTTCTGCTTCAGAGAGATACTGTTGAAGTTACTGATTAATACTAATCTTCATATTAATATAAAATCCTGTCGTCTGACAGGATTTTTTTGTTTTTATAAGATGAATCCCTCGTTTTACATTTATGAAAAGAACAGAAACAGTTATTGGATAAACATCCACATTTACTAATTACCCTTTTGACGGATGAATAATAAGCTTCAATTTTAGTTAAGATTAATCGAAAAAAATAACAGAATAATTTAAAACTTAATTAAAATGAAAAAAATTCTCTTTTTACTATTCTTTGTATTGATTTGCCAAAATCAATTGGACGCACAAAGAAATACAGCTCCCGCACCAACTTATAACATCACCGTTACCAGAAATGATATTTTTGCCGAAAATGTCCCCGGCCATGCCCATACGGATGTTAAATTTGACATTAAAATAGGGTCCAATGAAAGGGTCGCTACACCTTTTCCTCCAGATATCAGTACATTCAGAACTTATAACTTTCCTGTAACTTTCACACTTCCCGGAGGAACTCCCCCAATCAGATATGGTAAAGTAAGCTTTAGCAACCCCTCTACATTATACAGCGGATATTATCCGCTTCCAACTGCAATTGGAGACCACACTACAATTCCTGCAGATCCTACCATGATCTATTATCCGGGTCAGTTTGGATATGGAGTAGGCATCACCTGCACAGGCCCAAATCAATACGTCATAGGTGTTGCCAGGTTTGAATGTTATTTATGTGTTCCCGGAGGTGGCACAGTATCAAAACAGGCAACATCACAGCCTAAAACAGCTATAGTATCAAATCAAGATATGGAAATAAGTGAGCTTTATTATACAGCCGCAGGCAGAGAAACTGTTTCAGTAAGTGTCGTTGACCTTAACGGTAAAACAGTGAGAGCCTATACCACGAATGTAAGAGCCGGACAAAATAAACTGCCGATTGATCTCCAGAATCATCCGGGAGGTACTTATCTTGTTAAATGGAAATCCAGTACCGGCGCAAACGGAACTTTAAAGATGATGAAAAACAAATAACCAGCATTTAATATGTATAACCAACTCCTGTAGAAATGCAGGAGTTTTTATTTTACTTTTTCCTGATATCAAAAGGATTTTTAAAAATAAGCTCTTCCTGCCTGCCTTTGATTTCCATTTTACGCTGCAGTAGATTCAGGGCCATTTTCCGGATAAAAAGATCTTTGTCTATCAATTTCCAGTAAGGATCTTCATGGACTTTTTTAGGTTTGCGTATGAGGTAGAATTCCGTTTCCCAGGTATCTGCATTGTGGTAAAATTCGATAATTCCGCAGTGCTCCGGAATTAAATTATGTTCTATCATGCCCATCGGAAGCAGAAAGCTGAAGGCATTGCAAATATAGTCGCCGCATGAGATCTTATCATGCTTCAGAAACTTCTCGCCTGTATCTTTATTGAGGTATGATTTTTTGAAATCGTTTTTAAAATCACTTTTTGAGAGCTTAATTTCAATTTCATGGCTAAACCCTTCAGAATCTATGAACAGAATATCCGCTTCCCAGTCGGCCTGGAAATAATTCGTCAGTACAATTTCTTTTTCGAAATCGCAATGGGAATGGATATATGCGTGAACAAGTTCTTCTATTTTCAGCATTATAATTAAGTTTTTAATTTAATATGAATTCAGATAAGGGTTAAAAAACGCAACAATAAATTGGTTTCAGGTATCTTCTTCTCCGAAGCCAGACTGGTTTATTTTTTTTGAAGCTCAACAATCCCATAGTGCAGCCATATTCCAAATACACCCGTTTTGGTCAAGTACTTTTCATCTTTTCCAAATGTAACGGAAGTACCGGGCATTGTCTGGCACATAAAAAAATGTCCACCATCAATGCAGTTCATTTTCCCTGCTCTGTGCAGATCTGTCCAGCCGAATTCTTTATAGGCATCACGACCATTTTCTACATCAAACAGGAATCGTTTAACCGTAGCTTTATCTTTTCCTCCATCTTTTTTCGAGATCAAAGACCAGCGGACTAAATCAGACTTTTCTTTAGCCGGAATATCATTCGGATCCGCATCTTTAATTCTCACAACCACTAAAGTATCCGTAATCCTGGCAACTCCGTTATTGAGTTCATTTACCAGATAAGTTCCGGACCAAATGTCCTTTCCAGTCTTTTTTTGTGCTGACAACAGACCGGATACACCGATCAGCATTAAAAATAAGCTTTTCTTCCAGTCCATAGTAAAGACGTTATTTGTTTAATTCTGATCTTAGGAAACCAGCAAGCTGCATCCGCGGATATCGGAATGATCTATTCTTCCGAGCACCTGGAATTTATCTTCCGGAAGGGTTTTCCCCAAATCCTGTGTTGCTATAAAACAGCATGAATGGATATTGGCTAGATCTATAATGTTTATTGCGCCGGTTCTTCCCTCTTTTTCATAGGAAAAAGGATCTTCTGCATTCCGGACCAATATTCTCATCCAGTTGGGACACTTATATTCATTATTCCCAAGAGAATAAGCCTGCGAAAGCAGTTCTGTCATTGAATATTCTGAGTAAATTCTTTCTGTGTTAAAGCCATTCTGCAGAATTTTCAGCAGCTCATCTTTGGTCATTTCTTCTTTTCTCCCCTTCATACCTCCCGTTTCAATAATCGTCAGATTTTGAGATTCGGAAACTGAAAGATTCAGAGATTCAACGGAATCCAGAAAGTCCAGCAGGGCAAAAGACACTCCGAAAAGAATGACTTTTTTATCTTTCAAAGTGTTTAAAAGCTGAAACAGCTCGGAATGGTTGTAAAGAAAATACCCGTTCTCAGGTTTGGCAGATTTTTTCATGAGATAATCCACCATATAGATCAAAGAAGAGTTCTGCTTTTCCAGATAGCTTGGAAGCAGACCGAGAAAAATAAAGTCTTCCGGCCTTCCTATAAACTGTTCAAAACTTTTATAGATACTTTCTTCATAAACAGCAGGATCTGCAATACAATGTTTTGACAGATTCATCTGTGTAGTTCCTGAGCTTTGAAAAAACAGATCAGCAGCTGCATTTTTGTCTAAAATCTGATGGTTTTTAAACATTTCTATCGGCAGGAAAGGAATTTTTTCAAGACTGCTAACCTCATCCGGTTTTATTTTCAGAAAATCCACGAACTGTCTATATATCCCAACATTTTCATACTGATAATGAAAAGCTGCCAATGATGCATCCAGGAAGCCCTGTTCTGTCTGTATGGTGAATATATTTTTCAATTTTTGGAGTTTTTTTTATATCTATTACTAACTCATAATGAGTCGGTTATATACAGAGTTTGTTTTTTTAATATTTTTTTAATCGAAGATTTATACTTTGGTAAACTTCTTGCAATTGTTACCACGGAATATGGATTAAAAACAAGAGTGGACCTTGGTTCATTCGGAAGTTACCTCTCTCTCAGGGGTAACTTTTTTTGTTCCGTCCGCAAAAGTTTTAAGTTCAAATTCTTTCTCAAAGACTCCATAGGTAAAGTAAGAAATCCAGTCACCCAGATTAATATATTTTGCTTTAGGCTCAAGATCCAGCACCATAGGAAGGTGACGGTGGCCATAAATAAAATAGTCAATTTTTTCAGTCTTCAGTTTCTCTTTTGAATAGATGACAAGAAACTCTTTATCTTCTCCTAAAAATGCTTTATCCTCTTCCCCGGAAATCATTTTATTCTTCTGTGAAAGATACAGCGCCACTTTCATGGCAATATCGGGATGAAGCCATTTGAAAAACCACTGTGCCACAGGGTTGGTGAAGAGCTTTTTCATTCTTTTGTAGCCTTTATCACCAGGACCGAGACCGTCTCCATGGGCCAGCAGGAACTGTTTTCCACCCATTTCAAAATACTGCTTTTTGTAAAAAACGGTACATCCTATTTCTTCTTCAAGATAGTCTTTCATCCACAGATCGTGGTTTCCTACAAAGAAATAGATATGAATTCCCCTGTCTTTCAGTTCGGCAATTTTTCCGAGAACCCGCACATATCCTTTTGGGATAACATGTTTCCACTCGTGCCAGAAATCAAAAAGATCACCCATTAAAAACAAAACCTGAGCATCTTCCTTAATCTCATCCATCCATCGGATAAATTTCTCTTCGCGCACTTTGCTTTCCTTCGGTGTAGGAGCCCCAAAATGCTGATCTGAAGCGAAATACACTTTTTTTCCAGGTTCTAAATTAATAATTGTTTTTAACACCGGTCTGAATTTTTATTGGTCATTACTGTTACTTATTGTCTTCTGCAAACCATTCTCCATAGGAGTTTTCTGTTTCGTGAAGTTTAAGATAGGCCAGAGAAACCTCAGCCGGAAGCCTGGATTTTATTTTGGCAGCAATGGCATACAGCATATTTTCGCAGGTAGGCTGAAAGCTGCAGTAAATCACTTTATGGCCTTTATTTTCAAGGTCTTCGCCCAGTTCTTTATGGGGAGATAATGCATTAACAAGCACTGCATGGTCCCAGACGTCCACAATTTCAGATTTTACGATACTTTTAATATCTCCGAAATCCACCACCATCCCGTTTTTGGGATTTTCCAAATCATTAATCACTTTTCCTTTTACCGTTACAAACAGTTTATAGGAATGTCCGTGCATATTTTTACATTTCCCATCATAGTTGTACAGCACATGGGCTGTTTCGAATGTGAAAATTTTTGTAATACGTATCATGATACAAAGATATGACAAATCATAATGATAAGTTGTGTACCGGGAAAACAGAATTTAATGAAAAGTATAAATTAATGCAGTTCACTCTCAATATGTATTAATAACTTTTTAATCATTTCAAAAATTTCTTTTAGTCATTGAATAGGTAAGAGCAGACATTTTGCTCTTTTTCATAATGTTTAACAAACTAAATTTAATAATTTTAATTTGTCTGAAAAACAGGGAAGTTTACCGATATTGAATAGCAACACATCTGGAACATTACCACACATCTGGGACATTACCGTGGTGGCTTTATTGTTTATTTATTTTTTATAAACTCATATTTCAACATTTCATCAGGATCACCTTCCCATATAAAAATATTCCAAGGTGGATTATTTCCATTGATACCTTGCCCCGAAATATAAAATACAATTTCCCCTTTTGTTCCCTCGGGCAAATTATACGTTATAGTAATTCCATTGTCTATATTATCAACAATACCACTTTCTATATTTTCTGTAAACTGCCAAGTTCCTTCAGCATTTAATTCCTTATTTTTATTTTTTGGAAAGCTACTGATTTTATAATGATCAACCCCTTTCAAAGTACAAGTTCCATTTATATTTAGTTTGATAGATGCTTTATCAGAAGATTTCCAAGTACCTATAAAATCCGATTGTTTTGGCTTAGTTTCCCCACAACTATATAACATAATTGTCAACAGTGTGATTAATAAATATTTTAATTTTGTTTTCATTTTAGATATAATACTTCTGTCCAGTGAAATGATTGAGTAGTTTTAGACCCCAACCTGTTTTAAATTTTTCATTAATAAGTTTTCCCGCTGTCTGTTGCCAAATTGGAAGATAGCCAAGCACAGGAGGGCGGGATGCAGATTGCATCGTAGAGGTATTTTCAACATTAAATGAAACAACTACACTCTTATTGTATGCTGCTGCTGTGTATTCTAAATTATAAGATCCTAAATATGTTACTGCTAAATTTCCTGTTAACCCGCCTGTTAATAACGTTGAATAATCTTTAAGATAAAGTCCAACTCCTTTAATACCACCTAGCTTATAAGAATTTGAACCCTCTAAACTACTTTGCCTTAAAGCCATTTTAGATAGAATAATATCTCTAGTGGTTTGTACATGACTATGTTGTCTTAGCATTTCTGTCATTAAGTCTCCATTAGTAAAATCTCGATGTCTTGGACCTGATCCTGAAAGCCATTCTACACCTAATTGCCAAGGAGTTATTTCTTTATTAGAAGGAAAATTTTCACGCTTTAATTTCAGCATTCAATTGTCCTATTCCAGTAACATTTGGATTCGAATCCTCATAGTCTGTCCACCACATAATATCACCATTACCATTCATACTGGATAATATGCCCTTACTGGCCCATGCAGCTCTAAGGTCATCCAAAAGATAGTCATTTGAGTTACCTAATGATGATAAGACAGAATAACCATTTCCTCCTCCATATCCCCCTGATTCAATTCCTCCGGTATTCCCCGTTCCCAAACCTAACCAGTTTGGATTATGACCTCCCGAGTAGGCATCAGGGCGGGAATCGCCAGGCATCTTAAACTGATGCGGTGCCATTCCATCCGGATCTATAAAGCTTACAGGATTGTTAAAGGCATAGTTATACGGAGAATATCTTCTCATTTGTTCAGCAAGAGGATCTATTACACCCCATCTGCCAATATCTGACATGTACATTCTGGCTCCGTAATCTCCCCAGCCAGTTTCTTTCTGTAGCTCTTTGTCGTTGTACCGATAAGTATGTGAAGATTTTCAATTATTTAAGCTAGTTTTAGCTACTAGAATAAGTAAGAGCAGCTTATCCTGCTCTTACCGTTTAAATTCAATGATTGAGTTATTTACTATTTAGTACATTAATTCTAAACATTATTACTCTTATCTAGTTTTTATTAACTCTACACTATTTACAAATAAACCAAAACTTATTAGAATATAAAGTAATAAATATATATACCCCAAAAAGGACGAGTAAAAATTATAATTCTCATGTTTCCTTTTTCTAATATAACTATTGATTATCCAAAATAATCCTATACAAAATAATGTAACAGGAATAAAATAATTTGTAGTTGGATAATAATTCTTCAAAGTAATGTAGTTTACTATCGTTAAAAAATTCATCCATATCATTATAGTGAAAAATACAGATGTTGTAAATGTTGATATGTCTCTATTTCCAACTTTTTTCTGAAATTCAATAAAGTGAAAAATAATATAATTTATAAATCTTATCATTTTTGATTGGGTTTTTCAAATAAATTTTCTCCTGTAGAATATTCATATATTGCTTTGCCTCCAAAATAAACTAGCGAAATACCTGCTCCAACTGGACCAAAGAAGCCTACTCCTGTCATTATCATGTCCACAGTAAATTCTGTTCCTGATATTTGACCAGAGCCGTACTGATAAATTGATACAGCAGCACCTAATCCTGCTAAAGCATTTCCGGCTATTTTTAAGCCTTTAGCTGTAGATGCTACTCTTGATGTTTTAAATGCTGACCCTAATAGAGAAGTCCTATATAAAGGTCTGGCATATTCACTTAAAACTGTAAAATTCACAGTTGACATGTTTCTAAGAGCATCGTCAACATAAGAGGCAGTTTTTGCAATACCTTGTTCTAAACCTAAAGAAGTTAAATCATAATATTCATTATTAAGAACTCCATCAACGCGGGATTTTAACTTTAGCATGTTGAGTTGCCCAACACTTGTAAAGTTTACATCGGGGTCCTCATAATCTGTCCACCATTTCAAGGTACCATTGTCATTTTTTAATCCTCCCGTTCCTCCTGCATGAAAAGCATCCATTAAATCTGCATACGCCTGTGTCTGTCCAAAAGTGGTTGCTCCACCTCCTGCATCACTAGCAAAGTAATTAGCATAAGAACCTCCCATCCCGGTATATCCTGATAAGGTTGCATTAGAGTCATAGTCTCCATTGAAAGCAGAATGCTCTCCATATACATCTCTTGGATTATACGGTGCTCTTCCATCAGGATCTACAAAATTAACCGGATTATTAAAGGCATAATTATAAGGCGAGAACCTTCTCATCTGCTCCGCTAATGGATCTATTACACCCCATCTGCCAATATCTGACATATACATTCTGCTCCATAATCACTCCAGCCTGTTTCCTTCTGCAGCTCTTTGCCATTGTAACCATAATTGTAAGCAGGATTTCCTGTTAATGTATTATATCCCTCATGCTTTAAACCAAATGCATAATAATTGTTCTCTTCAAGAACTTCTGCGCTGCCATCTGAGTATTTAAAGTAATTACACTAAGGATAAAAAGTAATTCAATGATATTATGAAATTAACAATAACTAAGACAACACAGAAAAAAATTATCATAAAGTATTTCCTTCTCTTTTTCACAGGATAAAGTTCAAATTCTTTGAAATATTCTTTCCATTTATTATTATAAATAAATAAATAAACATTAGGAATAATTATAAAAAGCACTGCAATAATTATCAACTGTATTTTTGGAAGAACAGTATTTGTATAATATAAAAAAGATAAAAAAATTAATATTTTAATAAATCCGATTGTGATAACTGACTTAAAATCTGATAACATTTTAGGACTAGAAATATAGTCCCAAAATTTATAAAAACTGTAATATATAAAATAGTAAAATTTCATTTAAATTTATTTAGGTTCATGAGCACCCATTAAATTAATTCTATAAGGGCCTGCACTATTAAATCCATTATCTAATTCCGTTTGAGCTGTCCCAACGCCATTAACATATCCATTAAAGCCTCCAGGATAAAAATTATCTAAACCAAAATAGACTAATGAAGGTATAGTTCCTACCCCTGTTAGACCATATAATCCTATACCCGTATTTAGAGATGCTTTTTGTGGTGATACAGCATTAGGGGAATTAGGATTTAGTCTATATTCTGGAACTCCATATCCCCAATCAAGTATCCCCCTAGAAGTACAGTCCCAATACCAACACCCTTTCCTAGTTTAATAAGATTTTGAGTCTTTATTAAGCTGCCAGATTTTAAAAAAGTTTGTCCATTCCCATAATATCTTACACCTCTATACCTAAATGGTGCGTTTGGCCTTGCTGTACCTATATAATTTCTGTAAGGTAAGCTCGACATATATACACCATTAAAAGAAAGTAGTGTATTACCCTGGCTTAAAGGGGAGTATATTTCTTCAGTATTTCCAGAAAGCTTCAGCATATGCGCAACCATTTCCTGAGAAGTACTTCCATACCCCGCAGCTCCTCCTGTCCACCAGCTCATATATCCGTTATGAGTTTTAAGCGAAAAGTCTCCTCCATTTTGAAGTGATGTCATAAGGTCTCTATACGCTTGGGTTTCTCCAAAAGTTTTCGTATCATATCCCCAAGCACTTCCACCACCACCGGTATTCGAAGCAAAATAGTTGCCGTGAGAACCACCCATTCCATTGTATCCTGATAACGAAGAATTAGGATCAAAATCTCCATTGAAAGCAGAATGTTCCCCGTATGTATCTCTTGGACTATTCCCATCAGGATCAATAAATCTGATTGGGTTATTAAAAGCATAATTATAAGGCGAGAACCTTCTCATCTGCTCCGTTAATGGATCTATTACATCCCATCTGCCAATATCTGACATATACATTCTGGCTCCGTAATCACTCCAGCCTGTTTCCTTCTGCAGTTCTTTGCCATTGTAACCATAATTGTAAGCAGGATTTCCTGTTAATATATTATATCCCTCATGCTTTAATCCAAACGGGTAATAATTGTTTTCTTCAATGATCGCAGCTCCGGAACCGTTATTCGTGTAGCTCACACGTACAGAACTACGTTCGTAGCCTTCATAAAAGATTCTCTTTTATTCGTCTATCCAGATGGTCTGTATAGCTGTAAATATACTTATTATTTTCAAAAATTATTTATCGCTAACTGTATTACCAACTTGTCTGAAACATGACCACTTTTACCTGCATAAGGACTCCAATTTTCTATTAAAAAACAAATAGAGTGACCAAACGATCACTCTATTCTATAAATTAATACTTATTATTTCTCGTTAAGTTCGATTAATAAAGAAAACCAACATTTTTAAAACATTGCCAATATATCTAAAAAGATATGTTTCTTTGATCTCAAATTGATAAATGAAATAATGTACATAATTCCAAATTCTTTCAATCGTTCTTGTACTTATTATAAAACTTTAAAATAATTTTTTCAAGTTCATCAAAATTGTGAGATAATGTATTTGAAGATATTGAAATAGGAGTACCATAAGTCTTGAGAGATCTTTGTAACAACTTTTTCTTTATACTACTTTGTGAATTTATAAATTTACTAGGATCTTTCACATGAATAATCAAAAATTTTGTTGACATAACATCAATACTTTTTATTGAGATAATATCATTCCACAAAATCATTCCTACACTTACATAACTGGAATTATCAATAATCCCTTTTTCATTAATGATGAGGTTAAATTTCTTTGTGAAAAAACTTTTTATTAAAGCAATTAAACAAAATCCTGAAAATAATACCGCCACAATTCCAGCAACACGTATAAAAAAAACATTTCTAAATAGTGCGGAAACAAATTTGTCAGGATTAACAGCTAACCATCCTCCAATACATATAAACATTAATGATCCTAACAGCAATAAGGTTAATTTCGTTTTACTGCTTTTTATTTCAATTTGATTCATTTTTTTATTTTATTTAATAATCAGGTTTATTTAACATGCCATCAGCCCAATCTTCTGCAATTTCACCACCCCAAAATCCTCCGACAATTCCTCCAACAACTCCTCCCACCGCTGCTCCAATTACGGTTCCCTCCGGACCAGCAAGAGTTCCTAATGCTCCAAAAGTTTTACCTAGTGCCCATGCACCTGCCGCTGCTCCAGCCATACCACCTGCAACTCCCGCAGTTGCTACCTGTGCTTTCTTACCAAACTTCCATTTGTCTTCATAGACTCCATAACCTATTTGTCCGACACTAATTATATGACCAACCATACCCGCTCTTTTTGCATATTTTCCATACATTGCTGTAGTTCTTAAATAACTACTTCGCAAACCTATTTGTGAATCTACAGCTCTACCCGCATAAGCAGTACTTCTTACATTTCCTAAATTATCTACCCAACTTCCACTGTTGTAAAAAGAGGTACGTTGATCAGCTAGATATTTAAATCCTCCTCCCATCGCAGTTGAGCCCCAGTCTGCCCAATTTTTATAAGCATCCAACGGTAAATCTCCTATTGGAATTCTATTAAATACTCCTAATTCATATTCTATATTCATTTCATTACCTATTGTAGATCCGCTTGAGCTCATTGCTCCGGTCCAATATGTTAAATAACCATTACTGTTTGTTATACTGCTAGTTCGTCCTGACATTAAATCTCTATACGCCTGTGTTTCTCCAAAAGTATTACCTCCCATAATACTTCCCATACCACTATTATAAAAAGAATTCTGGAAGATTCCTCCAAAATTACCCCCACCATTAGATAGTGAAGAATTGGGATCAAAATCTCCATTGAAAGCAGAATGCTCTCCATATACATCTCTTGGATTATACGGTGCTCTTCCGTCAGGATCAACAAAATTAACCGGATTATTAAAGGCATAATTATAAGGCGAGAACCTTCTCATCTGCTCCGCTAATGGATCTATTACACCCCATCTGCCAATATCTGACATGTACATTCTGGCTCCATAATCACTCCATCCGGTTTCTTTTTGCAGTTCTTTGCCATTATAACCGTAATTGTATGCGGGATTTCCTGTTAATGTATTATATCCCTCATGCTTTAAACCAAACGGGTAATAATTATTTTCTTCAATGATCGCAGCTCCGGAACCGTTATTCGTGTAGCTCACACGTACAGAACTACGTTCGTAGCCTTCATAAAAGATTCTCTTTTATTCGTCTATCCAGACGGTCTGTATAGCTGTAAATATACTTATTATTTTCAAAAATTATTTATCGCTAACTGTATTACCAACTTGTCTGAAACATGACCACTTTTACCTGCATAACGACTCCAATTTTCTGTTAAAAAACAAATAGAGTGACCAAACGATCACTCTATTCTATAAAATTATTACTTATTATTTCTCGTTAATATTGATTAGTAAAGAAAACCGACATTTTTGAAACATTGCCACATTTTGAAACATTGTCAAATTTATTTCTCATCTATACCTGCTCCAATCTATTTGATTCATTAAATAAAATGAAAAAATCAAATTAACAATAATAAATATAGTAATCCCAAAAACAATCCAGCTTCCTTTCTTATTGACTTCTTTGGGAAGCTTATCAAAGTTCTTATTATACTCTTTCCATATATCGGTATGAACAAAAGCTAAATAGTTTACAACTATTATAATAAATCCTAAGAAAAAAAATGTTCTTTTTTCCAAATGAAAATACCTATTTAGAAAAATATTATAATAATTTATTAGTAATAAAATAGTCCATATTTCAAGTGCTATCATAACTACACCAGCTTTAAAATCTGTCCAAAAGGATCCTCCAAACTGCTCAGAAGTATATTCTATTGATTTGTAAATTTTATAGAAATAATAATAATAAGCTCTTTTTATTTTGTTTATCATATTATTTGGGTTCATGTGCTCCAACTAGATTAATGTTATAGGGCCCAGCCTTATTAAAACCATTCAACTCTTTTTGATATTTAGCCCCATCCTCAACATATCCATTAAGACCTCCATCGTAAAAGGCTTCAAATGCACCATATACAGTAGATACAATTATTCCATAAGGCCCTCCCCATAATCCCCATGCTCCAATTCCTGTGTTGGTAACAGCCTTCACAGGGTGAACGGCATCTGAAGAACTTGGATTCTGAGAATATTCATAGGCGCCATATCCATCAATAAGGATACCAGCTCCAAAACTTCCATAGCCCAATCCCTTTCCAAATTTTCCAATCTTAGATACGGGTAATGTAGCTTTAGTTGGCTGTGCCTTTGCAAATAAACGTGCATTTCTGCCTGTAAGTACATAACTTGTTCCGTTTAGTCCTTGTCTTACCCCTTGTGAATACATAGATTTAGAATTTAATGCTCCTCGTATTTCCATCCCTGTACCGATGACTCCAATACTAAATGTCGACAGACCTGCTAATTTCAACATATTCAGTTGTCCAACTCCTGTAACACCCGAATCAGGATCAGTATAATCTGTCCACCATCTTAAAACTCCTCCAATATTTGTTAGACCTCCTGTTCCTCCAGGAGAATAGTAGACATCCATAAGGTCTCTATACGCCTGTGTCTGTCCAAAAGTAGTTGCTCCACCTCCTGCATCACTAGCAAAATAATTAGCATAAGAACCACCCATTCCGTTGTAGCCTGATAACGAAGAATTAGGATCAAAATCTCCGTTGAAAGCAGAATGCTCTCCATATACATCTCTTGGATTATACGGTGCTCTTCCGTCAGGATCAACAAAATTAACCGGATTATTAAAAGCATAATTATAAGGCGAGAACCTTCTCATCTGCTCCGCTAATGGATCTATTACACCCCATCTGCCAATATCTGACATGTACATTCTGGCTCCGTAATCTCCCCAGCCAGTTTCTTTCTGCAGCTCTTTGCCATTGTAACCATAAGTGTAAGCAGGATTTCCTGTTAATGTATTATATCCCTCATGCTTTAATCCAAACGGGTAATAATTGTTTTCTTCAATGATCGCAGCTCCGGAACCGTTATTCGTGTAGCTTACACGTACATTTCCAAGATGGTCTGTATAGCTGTAAATATACTTATTATTTTCAAAATTGTAATACCCTTCAGCGGTAGGAACAAATTTAAGAACAGTTATATTCTGGCTTTGAATAGCTTCATATTGAAAACCATCCAGATAATCTACAGTTTTCTTTATGTAGACAGAATTTTCACTGTATCGGTGCTCTTTTCTGAGTTTTGTACCATCAGCTCTATAGAAATTGTAGACATTTTCATTCTGCCATATATTTCTTGTAAAATATTGCCTGTCAAATTCTAAATAGTTAGGTAGGTTTAGATAATTATAACGGATCTGTAAAATTCCTTTATCTTTCTGGTCTTTCATGTTCCCATTGTCATCATAGGCAATGGTATTGCCTGAAACATCGGGATAGCCTTTGTAGTTGGCAGAAATATCTGTAACAGATGACAGCCTGTTTCCTGAATAGGAATAGTTAAGCTTATCGATCTGCTCTGCTGTAGAAGCAATGCTTTTTGTATTTCTTTGCAATGATACCATATTGCCATTCATATCATAACTCATGCTTTCATTAAAGAAATTATTTTGCGGAACGGATGAGTTGGGTTCAGAATAAGCGGCGTTTGCAAGTCTGTTCAATGCATCATACTGATACGAATATCTTCTCAGCATACCGTCATTGGAAGTTTTCCAGTCTACTTCAGCAATGTTACCATTGTATTTTCCTCCCGCCATATTAGTATAGACAGGATTATTGTATTTTATTTCATACCCGAAAAGTTTTCCGTTGAGGTTTGTAGGATCGTTGATCTTAGTAAGCCAGCCTTTGATATTATAAGAATAATCGATGGTTTGAAGTGGGGAGGAAGGGTTTGTTCCACCTACTTTCTTCGTTTTCAGCTGAGACAGTTCGTTGTATTCGTTCTGGGCAAGGATCTCTTCAGGATTGCTATCCACTTTATGTTTATGTACCAATAGCCTGTTTTGGCTGTCATAAGAAAAAGTTTGTGTAATTACTTTTTCCGTATCAGTATCCAGCCTTTTGTGATATACCTTGGTTTGCTTTGCCAGACCGGCAAAATCAAATTCGGATTCGGTTTTGGTGTAGCCACCCAGGTGATTGACAGAATAGGTTCCTACTGCCCGGCCTTTGGTATCATAATAGATATAACTCCTGGTCCAGTTATCATCTTCAATATTTTTAACCAGGCTCATCACAGGTAAACCTTTGGTATTTAAATCTGCCGTCATATTATCCGTGAGGATCTGGCTTCCGAATATGGCTGCAGGCATTGACGGATTGAAGCTGTATGCAGGATAGGTATCATAATAATTAATACTTAAAACAGATTGTATATCTGCGAAAAAATAATCATTTGAATAATAAAACGTCATCCCATTTTTAGTAAAACCAGTGGCATGTCTGTATTCGGTAATTATCATACCTTTAATAAGATCCTGCCAGGCCGTTCTGCTTAATCCTGCAATCATAGCTGTACAAATTACACGTCCAAACTTATCATATTTATTCAAAATCCAGTTGTTGGTCAATCTCATATTGGCATCCTGAGTCAAAATCAAACGGTCAGCTTTGTCATATACCATATATTCCCAGCCTTTTCCGGGAACTTTCTTTTCTACCTGCCTGTTCCAGCCGTCATACCGGTACTGGTAGCACAGGTCATTCAGCAGTTGGTCTGTAATGGGTTTGTTTACAGCATTGGGCGGAAGTACAAACGCAAGCTGGTTGTATTCGTTGTATACATAGTAGGTATCTACCGGGCTGCTTCCGTCAAACTTTCTTATAAGAACAACCTGTCCTTTTGCATTTTTAAATTCTACAGTCTTATTGCCGTCTTCATCGATGACAGAATTTTTAGACAGTTTTTCGGCAGCATAGGTCCCGGAATTGGAAAGAATACTTTTCGTAGCCCCGTTTTCCCAGCTTGTAGTGGTTGTAAATTTAGATACATCTCCGGCAGCATTGGCTTCATAGACAAGATTTACGGGTTTGTTGCTCCAGTCTGTTCCTGCCTGTATCTGCTGCAATACCTTGTTTAAAGGGGAGCTTTCTAAAATGCTTTCCGAATAGATCTTTTCAGAACCATAGACTGCAGGAGCATTGGAAAGCGGAGAGGTATAAAGAAGTCCATTCTGGGTTCCTGCCTGGGGAACAGGGAGATAATTCTTCACCTTTCTTCCGAAAGCATCATATTCTATATGCCCCACCACATCTTTTCCTGTGGGAGATCCTTTAATGTCAATGACCTGGATTGGTTTCCCCCAGCTGTCGAAATACTGTACGCTTTCAGATTTTTTGGAGCAGTCGTCATTCAGGCATGTTTTACTGTATATATAGTTTTCGGTACTGGTAAGATTGGTCTGTGCAGAAGAGAATATTACAAACAATATCCCTAATATATTTAGAATTTTTTTCATTTGTTTTGTATTATTGTTTGTAGTTATACTGATACTCTTTTATTTTTTTCGGTACTGAAGTTCCACTGTTGTCTTTATCCACTCTCTTGGTCACTTTCAGTCTCCCTGCATCATCATACTCATATATTTCTCTCATGCCTGACGGTGAGGTCATGCTTGTAAGCCCAATTAAGGGATCATAGGTGTAAGTGGTAACCAAATAACCAGCTAATGCCGGATTCTTTTTAAAATTATCCAGTGCCAGCAATAATGCAGGCTCAGTACTTCCATTGAGATTATCATTATCCGAAGCAGTGACAATTGCAGAGACAAGTGATGATATCTGGGCATAGGTTGCCCCTTCTACTTTGGCAATCAATTGGGTTTTATGATAACCGTATACAAAAGCCGTAGGAAAACCTACAGCATTGGTAACCTGCAGTAAATTACCTTTATCATCATACAGGTCCATTTTCATATGCTCCTTTACGCTTCCGTCATGGATATTGGTTGATACAATAGAGGAGGGGAGAAGAGAGGAAGCGTTGTATTTCGTTGTTGCCTTTGAAAGTGTTTTGCCACTCTGCTTTTCTTCAACAATTACCGGGCTGCCCGTCATATATGCTGTTTCCAGCTGGCTGTACCCCGGCAGATTCACGGGATAGGTCATAAACCTTTCACTCACCTCACCATCTACTATGGATTTTGTGTAAACCGGCTTAAAAGCATTTCCTTCGATATGTGTTTCAGAAGAGTTTTCAAGCTTCTTTCCGTCTTTATAATATACGGTACTTTTGTTAAGAGTCTTCTTGACATAAGCGGGCTTAGAAGAGAACTTTCCACCGGGGGCATTTACAGCATATTCGTCTGTCGAATAATAATCCAGTTCATACTCACTTTCCTCGCTGGACAAAAGGTTATTCTGCTCGTCATAGATTTCCCTTTTAAAAGGAAGCCCTTGTTTGGTTATCCTATAGTAAGGCCAGAAGTAAACAGGTTCCAGCTGAGTTCCTCCTGTTTGATATTTAGGATAATCATTCGCTGTTTTAAATCTGTTCTTAATATATCCTTTTCCTGTTTCCGAAACTTTTACGCTATTATAAATAATATAAGAAGAGTTGCTGTACTGGCCAATATCTGCTTCATTATAGAATTCGTATCCGCTGGTGCTGTTGACCTTATCAGTTGAATCATATCCATAATTAATAGTACGCTCAGCATTTGTGTCCGAACTATTTTTATAGAATTTGGTATTTTTTATTCTGTAACCTGTTGCGGGCATGGAATTTCTAAAAGGACCGGGGCGAAGCGTGGCTCCCAATATATTAATGGTTCCTGTACCGTTTAGTCCCTCGATAGATATGAATTCTACCGTATAATCCCCTGGCTTATTGGAAAAACTAAACTCCTGTAAGTAGTTGCCATTCACAATCATATTATCAAATATAACCTCACTACCTCTTTTTAATTTCATTTTAAGGCGCTTTGGTGGAGTGGTATTTGCAACATTAAGATCAGGAAGTCCGGGAAGATCCGGGAAATCATCGTCATCTTTTGGAGGATATTGATGGGTTATTTTAAGTTCCCCTCTAAAATATTGTTTTTTATTACTATCACCGGGAATTGTAAAGTTATAAGACATACTTTGAGAAGAGTTTACCGCTAGGGAAGCAACGTTACTGCTGATTTGAAAATCTGGGTTATAGCTGTATTCTTCTAATCCCTGTAAATAATTGGGATCATTATAATTAAAGAATTTTTCATTGGCTTCATAATTATATTCGGTAACACCTCCTGTAGGAGAGATGATTCTTTTCAGCATTTGAGAATCAGAATATACAAATGAGGTTTGTTCTACTCTTTGCCCGTTTTTATCATTCTTTCGGATATAATTCAAAAGTCTTTTCCTTTCAGAGGCTTTCGCCGGAAAATCTGCTATACTGTAATTGAGATCATAGGAATATACAGTTTGCCCTGCCGGGTTTTTCATAGTAATTTTCTCAAGGCTGTAAGGATCATTTACCGTTTCCTTAAGTGCATCATTGTATATATAATCCAGTACTACCTTGCCGCTGGGCGTGGCTACTGACTTCAGCTTGCAGTATTGATACATAATATACCCGCCCGATACCTCATTTTTCTTTTCATATTCCAAAGAAGCCACTTCCGTATTTAAAGGGCTTAGGATCTTAGTTAAAAAATAGGCAGATTTAAATCTATAGGTTGCGCCATCAGTATAACCGCATGTAGTTCGGCTGTAATCAAACTCGTTGAAAATATACTTGTAGCCATTGTCTGTGGTAATAGAAAAACTTTCGGCTCTGAATGTATTGGTGTCGGTATTATCTCTTATATATTCTATTTTGGAATGATCTGGAGTAAGATTGATTAATGAAAATGTATTATTGGTAACATCCCTTTTTATTCTGAACTTGCCAGAGGCACCCGGAAAATTGTAATAATATATATCATTATATTCATTACTAGAGTTATTAAAATAGCATTCATCAACTTCATCCACAATTTTTTTATAGATAACACTAGTACCAAAGAATGACCATCCTGCGCCCACATCACCGGCAGTTTCTGATTCCAAGAGGTTGTTCAGATTATAGCTTAAGTTAAAAGGATACCCTATTCCCTTATCTGTCAAAGGCACATTAAGTAATGGAATATTAATCTCAGGAAGACCACTCGCCAATGATACTGGAATATCTGAATATGTAGACATAGAGGACATAGAAGGTGAGGCAATAGGCGATGTTACCATTCCTCCATTTCCAATTCCCAACTGGGAATAATAATTATCGGCAGATATCAGTAATACTGCCCACATTAATAGGTACTTTTTCATAGTTATGTTTTATTTTTTAATTAATTTAGCATTTGCCGTTTTCCCCATATCCGTTTTTATCGTCACCAGATAAGCGCCCTGAATCAAATTCTGAGTGTTAATCTTTGTCACTTTATTCTTTGCCTTTAAACTCTGAAGCTGTCTTCCACCCATATCATACAACAAAATATCCGCTTCTTTAAATTCAAAACCGATTTCAACATAAGCATAATCTGAAACAGGATTTGGATAAATCTTGATGTCCTGTTTTTCAATCAACTGATCAAGCTGTTTATCTCCCAGCTTTACAATCTTCCAGTTTTCTTTTCCAAGTTCCTCTGCGCTGGTTCCTGCCAGAATAATGGAACCATCCCTGTTTAATTTTATATCAGAAAGTCTCTCTTCCCGCTTTCTGGATTCACCTTTCACATGCTTTCTCCACTGCTCATTTCCATCGGCATTGAGATAAAGCATCCAGAAGGTTTCATCATCAGTCTCAATTTTTCCTTCTGCCTGTGTGTAACCACCAAGTAAAATTCCTTTTGAAGACCTGCCATCTGCCGAATGAAGAACACTCGTTCCCATCAGAATATCTCTATTTCCAAAACTGTAAGACTTTTGCCATGTTTCTTCACCTCTTTCGTTTAAAGAAATCAACCATAAATCGGTTCCCTCTTCTATACCTGCGGTTTTATTCCCTGATCTTTCAGATCTGGATTCGCCACCAATTAAATAGCCTGAGGATGTTAAGGCCAGCGTTCTCAGGTGATCATCTTGTTTACCTCCAAAATTCTTTTCCCATTCTGTTTTTCCGGTTTTATCAAGCTTGATCACCCAAAAATCTCCTTCTCCAAAGTTTTCTGTTTTCTTTGAGCCGCCTGTCGTGCTTCTGGAATAGATCCCTAGCAAGGCACCTCCATCTTTGGTAGGAATTATTTTTTCAACTTCATCCAAACCTTTCCCACCTAAAATAGACTGAGATAGTTCTTTTCCGTTCTTATCAAGTTTTACAACCAAAACATCTTTTGAACCGTAACCTTTAGTAGACCCCTGAGCCTGTCGAAGGGTGACATTCCCAGCCACAAAAAAATCAAAATCTGTTGTTTGAATTACGGATCTGGCTTCTTCGTCTGAAGAAGTTCCTAAAGTTTTCTGCCAGAGTTCATCTCCGAATTCATTAAGCCTAATCAGCCAAATATCGGATCCGCCTTTGGAATCGTCTTTTTTATCAAGTCCTTTCCCTGAATAAGAAGTCCCGGCCAAAAGAAAGCCTCCTTCCTGAGTAGCGATGGAAGCGGAAAGATAGTCGTGGTTATTTCCCGAGAAATATTTTTCCCACACCTCTTCGCCTTGTTGGTTTAGTTTTACTAGATGGAAATCGTAGCCGTTGTTTTGTTTCCCAGCTGTACCCTGAGGCTCCCGAAGGGTACTTGATTGGATACTGCTTCCTGTTATCAGATATTGCTGATCAATTGTTGTGGTCACCTGGCTTAGGAAATCCTGTGTAGAGGATTTGATATCTTTTTGCCATACTATTTCCTGGGCCGATAGGCCTAAGGCTGTGCACATCGTAAATGCACTCATGTAGAGTTTTCTCATCTATTTGTGTATATTAGTTAGTATAATTTGCAAATTTAACATTTTTTTAACACGCGCAAGTCATGTTAATGTGATTTAATCTAAAATTTATCCCTTTCAGTGTTATTACGTGCTTATAGGCAAAACGACAAAGCGTGTCGTATTATCAATATGATACCACAAAATATGATGATAGTTATGTATAATTGGAGGAACAGTGTTCTATAATAAGCCCTATGACTCATTATATTCAATAACAGTTCATATAATCACACGTCATTACAGAAGCTTATCCAGCCAGTCGCTTTCCAGTCTTTTAATTTTCTGAGTTTTCGAATCAACCAATACCCAAAGTGTACTTGAATCCACGACAAGCTGATCATGACAATAAAATTCAACTTTTCTGGGCTGCCGGATTCCTTCGGGAGCTTTCGGATAAGTTTTAACGGTGATCACATCACCAAGATAAACCTGCTTTTTATATTGAATATGGTGATCAACGAGCATCCATATATCTTCCGGATACTCTGTTTTTTCCTTTACTTTTTCCCAGTGTTCACCCGCTATTTCTTCTACCCAATGTACATACTGCACATTGTTGACATGGTTATTCCGGTCTATATGTTCTTCCGTAACCTGAATCTGTTTCTGGTATATTAAATCCATTTTTTTCGGCTTCATTAATAACCAAATATAGGAACTTTAAACTTTTTTTTTATTCAAACGAAAAAAACCTTCTCAAAACTGAGAAGGTTCACCTCTGAAAAATTTTATTTTAATATGGAAAATGATCAATGAAACTGTGCCGTTTCCGTAGAGTCTTTCATGGCTACTGTTGCCGAAGAACCGTTAGTTACTACATTCTGAACCTCATCAAAATACCCGGTTCCTACGAATGACTGATGTTTTACCGCTCTGAATCCTTTCTGCTGAAGGGCAAACTCACGTTCCTGAAGTTCGGAATAGCCTGCCATTCCTCTTTCTTTATAAGCCAAAGCAAGCTCAAACATCGCCGTATTCAAAGCATGGAAGCCCGCCAGCGTGATAAACTGGAATTTATAACCCATTTTTGCAAGCTCTTCGCGGAAATTAGCCATTTCTTCCACACTAAGCCTCGCAGCCCAGTTGAATGACGGTGAACAGTTATATGCCAGCATCTTTCCCGGAAACTGTGCATGAATTCCCTCTGCGAACTTTCTTGCCTGCTCCAGATCAGGATTAGATGTTTCCATCCAGATCAGGTCTGCATACGGTGCATAAGAAAGCCCACGGTCAATTCCCTGCTCCACTCCATTATTTACCACGTAGAAGCCTTCGGAGGTTCTTTCTCCGGTTACAAATTTTTTATCTCTGTCATCAATATCCGAAGTCAGAAGATCTGCCGCATCTGCATCTGTTCTTGCAATAATAATACTTGGCACACCCAAAACATCTGCTGCTAAACGGGCCGCAACCAGCTTATTAATAGCTTCCTGAGTAGGGACTAAAACTTTCCCTCCCAAGTGTCCGCATTTCTTTGCTGAAGAAAGCTGGTCTTCAAAATGAACTGCTGCTGCTCCGGCCTCGATCATCTGCTTCATCAGTTCGTAAGCATTAAGGTTCCCTCCGAATCCTGCTTCTGCATCTGCTATAATCGGAACCAGATATTCCTTATTTCCGTTTCCACTTACCGACTGTACCTGGTCTGCTCTTAATAAAGCATTATTAATTTTCTTGACTACAGAAGGCACTGAATTGGCCGGATACAGTGACTGGTCGGGATACATTTCCCCGGAAAGGTTCGCATCAGCAGCCACCTGCCATCCTGAAAGATATATAGCCTCCAACCCTGCATCAACTTCCTGAACCGCCTGGTTTCCGGTTAAGGCTCCAAGCCCTGCCACATAATCCTGGTTATTCAGTTTGTGCCAGAATTTTTTGGCCATTTCTGTCGCAATGGTATAGTCAATCGTATAAGAACCGCGAAGCTTCAGTACTTCTTCCGCCGTATACGTTCTTTTTACTCCGTTCCAGCGGGGATTATTCAGCCAGTCCTGTTCTATAGCCTGGATTTGTTCTTGTCTTGTTTTCATAATATTTGGATTTATTGTTTGTTAGATTTAGGTTTGAGGGTGAGAGCGTTTGAGGGTTTTAGAGTCTGTGAGTTTTAGATTAGGTTGGGTGATAAGTTTAGATATGAGTTATGAGTAGACTTTTTTAGAAACAGAATCTTTCCGCTTTTTCACACGTCAATTCTCTTACACTAAAAACACTCTTACACTCCTACTCTAAAACTCTCCCACGTTAAAATACTCACTCAATAAACGGGTACGCTTTCAAAGTCAGGAATTCCTCAAATTGTTCTGAGAATATCAGTTCATTGAAAAGTTCTTTAGCTAAATTGAATTTTCCGTTTTTAAAACGCTGTTCGCCTACATATTTCTCTATATGTTCTATTTCCTCAGCTTCCCATTGAAGAATCATTTCACGGGTCAGAGCAAGACCGTTATCAAGTTTGGCGTCGTTTTTCAGCCATTGCCAGATTTGTGTTCTTGAGATCTCAGCAGTGGCAGCATCTTCCATCAGATTGTAAATGGCAGCCGCACCGGTTCCCATCAGCCAGCTTTCGAGGTAAAGAATACCCACATTAATGTTCTTCCTTACTCCCTTTTCGGTAATTTGACCTTGCGGAACTTCCAGCAGATCGGTTTCTTTGATATGGTATTCAAATTTTTTATCAATCTGATTTTCTTCCGGCATATATTGGTCAAAGACATCTTTTGCAACAGACACTAAAGCGGGATGTGCCACCCAGGTTCCGTCATGGCCGTTCTTCACCTCACGTTTTTTATCATTACGCACTTTTTCAAAAGCGAGACTGTTGGCTTCATAGTTATCTTTTACAGGAATTTGTGCGGCCATACCTCCAATCGCATGAACGTTTCTTTTATGGCAGATCTCGATCACTCTTTTTGAATAAGCGCTCATAAAAGGAGAAGCCATTGTTACCTGATCTCTGTCAGGAACCGTAAATTCGGGAAGGTTTCTGAATTTTTTAATGAATGAAAAAATGTAATCCCATCTTCCGCAGTTCAGACCTGCACTGTGTTCTTTTAATTCAAATAAAATTTCATCAATCTGAAAAGAAGCTGTGATCGTTTCTATTAAAACAGTAGCTTTAATAGTCCCTTCAGGAATCCCCAAGTAATTTTGGGCAAAAACAAAAACGTCATTCCACCATCGGGCCTCTTGGTAGTGCTCTAATTTTGGGAGGTAGAAATACGGGCCGCTCCCGTTTTTCAACAGGTGTTCGGCATTAGAAAAAAAATAAATTCCAAAATCTGTCAGTGAGCCGGATGCTTCCTCCCCATTGATCTCGATATGCTTTTCCGGAAGATGCAGTCCTCTTGGCCGTACCTGAAGAACAGCTGTTTTTTCGTTGAGCTGGTAAGATTTCCCATTTTCAGCAGTGAAATCTATATTCCTCTGCACTGCATCTGCAAGATTAATCTGTCCCTGGATACAGTTTTCCCAGGTTGGCGAACTGCTGTCTTCAAAGTCAGCCATAAAAGTTGATGCCCCGGAATTCAAAGCATTGATGATCATTTTCCGGTCTACAGGCCCTGTGATTTCTACTCTTCTGTCCAACAGATCAGCGGGAAGTGGCGCACAGCTCCAGCTACCGTTTCTCACTTCGATGGTTTCAGGTAAAAAGCCGGGAAGATTTCCCGAATCAAAAAACTGCTGTGTTTTTTTTCTTTCTTCTAAAAGCGTCAATCTTTTTGGGTTGAAATTCTGATGAAGAGCCACTAAAAAATCTGTCAGTTCCGGAGTGAAAATTTCTCCAAACTGCTTCTGAGCTTTTATTTGTAACTGAGTTTCTGTTTCCATAACCTATTGATTTTGTGATTTGATCTTACAAACATAAATAAAAATATTCACAATCAGCGAACGTTCGCTAATTATTTTTAAAATTTATTATGCGAATAATCGCATTCATTCTTTATATTTGATTATGAATTCAGAAAGTGATTTTATCAAAACCGTGTTCGGTTTGAAGCTGAAACAGCTAAGGCAAAAGAAAAACTGGTCTCTGCAGGATCTTGCTGTAAAGACGGGCCTGTCAAAATCTTATTTAAATGAAATTGAAAACGGAAAGAAATATCCCAAGCACGATAAAATCATCCAGCTTTCGGAATCACTGGGCTGTACTTTTGATGAACTGGTTTCTACCAAGCTGGATAAAAGCTTAGCTCCTTTTAACGAGATCCTGCAATCGGATTTTTTCAAGGAAGTACCGCTGGATCTTTTTGGCATCAGCAAAAACAATCTCATCAGCATTATCAGCGATGCTCCGAAAAAGGTAACCGCATTTATCAATGCACTTATTGAAATCTCCCAGAATTATAATTTGGGCAAGGAGCGTTTTTATTTTGCCGTGCTCAGGTCTTTCCAGGAGCTTTACGATAATTATTTCCCTGAAATTGAAGAAAAGGCGATGGAATTCATCAGGGAAAACGGACTGGATGCCAGTAAAGACCTGAGATCCTCTGTTTTGGAAAGCATTCTTACTGAAAAGTTCAATTACCGCATAAGGTCGGAAGATTTTGAACAGTTCGGCACTCTGGACAACCTGCGTTCTCTTTTTATTCCCGAACAGAAGCTCCTTCTGCTGAACCGGAAACTTGAAAAAGATCAGAGAACATTTATCCTGGCCAAGGAAATAGGATTCAGTGTCCTGGAATTAAAGATCCGTCCGAACACCTATTCATGGCTGGATTTCGGAAGTTTTGAGGAAATTCTGAACAATTTTTATGCTTCGTATTTCGCCGGAGCTTTACTGATCTCTAAAGAACAGACTCTGGAAAAAACCACTGAATTTCTCCTTCAGCATACCTGGGAGCCAAAAAGCTTTGAGGAACTGATCGCAGGCTTTACAGATTCCCCTGAAACTTTTTATTACAGGCTCACCAATCTTCTTTCTTCCGAATTGGGCATTAAAGATTTATTTTATCTGTGCTTAGTCAAGAAAAAGGATTCGGATAAGATCCAGATCTTAAAGGAACTTCACCTTAACCATCAGCAGGCTCCGCATGCCAATGCGACCAACGAGCATTACTGCCGGAGATGGATCGCCGTAAAGAACCTGCATCATTTAAAGGAAAACGAAACGCTTACAGATGCCCAGATCTCGCATTATAAAGATCAGGGAGTCAGCTATCTTGTTATTTCAACATCACAGAAAAATCCTTTTTCGGACGGAAGCAACAGGAGTTATTGTCTGGGAATTTTATTAAATACACAAACTATAAAAAAGATCGGTTTTATAAAATCTCCGACTTTAAAAACAATTAATGTAGGAGTTACCTGCGAATCCTGCAGTATTCCGGATTGTGAGGTGAGGCAGGCACCGCCGGTCCGGCTGGAAAAGGAGCACTTTAACCTGAGTATGAAGAATGCCATTGAGAAGATCAGGAAGCAGTTGATAGTTGATAGTTGATAGTTGATAGTTGATAGTTGATAGTTGATAGTTGATAGTTGATAGTTGCAAAATTAAAACTTTGACGTCTAGCTTCTAATCTCTAATTTCTAACTTCTTATTTTAAAAAAAACACCAATGATATTAGATTTATTTTTCCCCAACCGATGCATTGAATGCAACCGGATCACAGATGCAGATCTTTTAGTCTGCAGCTTATGTTTTGAGCAGATTCATTTTACCCATTTTGATTATTTCAGTGAAAATATCATCAAAGAAAAATGCAGACTTCTATTTCCCGTTGAAAACACTTATGGATTGATGAAGTTTGAAGAAAGCGGCCTGACCAGGAAACTTATTCATGAACTGAAATACAAAAGCAGAGAAAATGTGGGTAAGACTCTTGCTGAATGGACAGTGGAACGTCTGGATTTCAGGGATGAAAAACCTGACATTCTCGTATCTGTTCCGCTCCACCCTAAAAAGTTAAGGGAAAGAGGCTACAACCAGCTGCATCTGTTCACAGAGACTTTGTCCAGGTTTTATCAGATTCCATTTGACCATGAATTGATTCAAAGAAATCATTATTCAAAAGCGCAGGCTTTAAAAGATAAGAAACACCGCCTGGAAACAGTGAATCCTTTTTCTCTTTCAAAACCGATTTCCGGAAAACACGTTCTTTTAATTGATGACGTTTTTACTACCGGAAACACTGTATCCTCTATTGCCTGGGAGATTTTAAATGCGGGAAACAACAAGGTGAGTGTTTTGGTAATGGCGGTGGATGCGTAGTAAAGGAGTATGAGGGTTCGAGAGTTTGAGAGTTTGAGAGGTTTAGAGTTTGAGAGTCTTAAAAGAAGGAAAATACAGTTTAAGGTTTCCAAGTGGGATACCTGTGATTTACATGATTATTAAAACCAACACTATTACCCTTCAAATTCTAAACCTCTCAAACTCTCAAACTCTCCACTCAACACCTTTTCTCTTCCGATTCTTTTTCTTAATTTTCCGGCAAACTATTGATTATGAAAAATCTGCTTTTGCTGCACGGTGCGTTGGGACACAGTGATATTTTTAAGCCTTATGAAAAGGAGCTTTCAAAGTATTTCAATATTCATACACTTTTATTTTCGGGGCACGGAAATACAGAACTACCGGAAAATGCGATCAGCATTGAAAAATACACTGAGGAAATAAAGGATTATTTAGAAAAAGAAGATGTAAAGGATGTCTGTATTTTTGGACACAGTATGGGAGGCTATGCAGCCCTTTGCTGTGCGCTAAGATATCCTGAAAGAATCAATTCGATTATGACTCTGGGTACAAAATTCGACTGGACTGAAGAGCAGGCTTTAAAGGAAAGCAAAATGCTTGATCCGGAAGCTATTCTTCTGAAAGTTCCGAAATATGCAGAGCAGCTGGAAAATCAGCACGGTGCAAAATGGAAACAGCTTCTGCCTGCCATTGCAGAGATGATGGTTGCACTGGGTAAAAATCCTCCTTTGAATGAAAGCAGCCTTTGGGCGATTAGCATTCCTGTACAGATTATGACGGGAGACAAGGACAATATGGTAAGTATAGAGGAAAGCCTGAGTGCTTTCCGCAGTATTCCGAATGCAAAATTGGCCATACTTCCGGATACCAAACATCCTATGGAAAAAGTACGGCCTAATTTATTATTTGATCTGATGAAAGATTTCTGGAACCTTTCTTAGAGACTGTTTAAATTTTTAAAATCTCGCTGATTTGGCAAATTCCGCAGATTTTTATAACTGAAATAAATCTGCTACAACGACTTAATCTGCGGGAGAAATATTTTTCTTCAGTATTATTTCTGCATAATAATTATTGAAGAAAATTTAAACGGGCTCTTAGTATTTATCGCTGGAGTTTTTCACCGTAGCTTAAATCTCCGGCGTCACCAAGTCCTGGTGTGATGTATCCTTTTGATGTCAATCCTTCATCGATGGCCCCTACCCAAATTTTCGCTTCAGGATAAGCTTTTTCGATGGTTTCCACTCCCTGTCTGGACGCAATTGCCGCTACAATATGTAACTGGGTCGGAGTTCCGTTGGTCAACAGGTCTTTGATCGCCTCAATTAATGATGCTCCTGTTGCCAGCATTGGATCCGCTACGATCAGTGGTCTTCCTTCAATATTCGGACAGGTAAGATAATCCTGCTTGATGGAGAAGTAATCATTGGCATCATGCTTTCTGTAAGCTGCAACGAAACCACAGTCTGCTCTGTCCAGGTAGCTCAGGATTCCTTCAAACAAAGGAACACCAGCTCTCAAAATTGTAGTGATCACCGGCTGAACGGCTATTTCCTGAACTTTAATCTTATCTAAAGGGGTTTGGATCTCTACTTCTTTATATTCCAGTTGTTTACTGATCTCAAAAGCTGCAATTTCACCGATACGTTCCATATTTCTACGGAATCTCATTCTGTCATGCTGGATGTTTATATTCCTAAGCTCATTGATCCAGGAGTTAACTAAAGAAAATTGTTTTGACAATACAATTGTATTCATTATTCTGAAAAAACTTTTATTAAAATATTAAATTTAATATGAATAAAATCCCTCTTAGAAAAATCTAAAAGGGATTATTTTTTATTTCTGTCTGAAATACACTTCGATAGGAACTCCGGTAAATCCGAACTGTTTTCTCAATTGGTTTTCAGTAAATCTTTTGTAAGGCTCTTTTACATACTGAGGAAGGTTGCAGAAAAATACAAACTGCGGTGACGGCGTCGGAAGCTGTACACAGTATTTGATTTTAATATATTTCCCTTTGTTAGCCGGTGGCGGAGTCTGCTCAAAAATAGGAAGCATTACTTCATTTAACTTTGAAGTTTTGATCTTTTTCTTACGGTCTTCATACACAACCATTGCCATTTCCACAGCTTTCAGGATTCTCTGCTTCGTTAATGCTGAAACAAAAAGAATTGGAATATCACTGAACTGACCGATCTTCTCTTTAATTGAGTTTTCAAAATCTCTAACGGTGTTGGTTTTCTTATCTTCAATAAGATCCCACTTATTCACAACGATCACAATTCCTTTTCTGTTCTTTTGTGCTAAACCGAAAATATTCATATCCTGAGATTCCCAGCCCAGCGTTGCATCCACCATAATGATCACAACATCTGAAAATTCAATAGAACGGATAGATCTCATTACCGAATAGAATTCCAAATCCTCATTTACTTTAGATTTCCTTCTCATTCCGGCAGTATCCACTAAAACAAATTCGTATCCGAATTTATTATAAAGGGTCTGGATACTGTCTCTTGTAGTTCCTGCAACATCTGTTACGATATTTCTTTCTACATCCAGTAAAGCATTTGTTAAAGTAGATTTACCAACATTCGGACGGCCTGCGATTGTAATTTTCGGCAATCCCTCGAAAGGATCTTTATAATCTGTTGTAGGGAAATCTTTAACGATATCATCCAGAACTTCTCCTGTTCCGGAGCCTGTAGCTGAAGATAAAGTGTAATATTTTTCAATTCCTAACTGGTAGAATTCAGTAGCGTTTATTTCCTCTTTGGCAGAATCTACTTTATTGATAACGATATAAACGGGTTTGTTTGATCTTCTAAGAAGTTCGTGAATTTCGTAATCGGTATCAGTAAGGCCTTCTTCTACATTCATCATAAAAATAATGGATGTAGCTTCGTCTATTGCCAGCTGAACCTGCTTACGGATCTCTTCTTCAAAAATATCATCCGTTCCTACATCATATCCGCCGGTATCTATAACTGTAAAATCTACTCCGTTCCAGTCGGATTTCCCGTAATGACGGTCTCTGGTAACACCAGCCGTAGAATCTACGATGGCTTCTCTTCTTTCTAGTAAACGGTTAAAAAGTGTGGATTTTCCTACGTTGGGACGCCCAACGATTGCGACAATATTTGACATAAAAATGTTTAATAAATGAAATTATTAATGGGTATCTCCAACTTTTGGAGCCCAATTTTTTGCAAAGATAAGATTTTATTATTTAGCTGATGAAAAAGTACAATTTCTGAAATAAATTTATACCCAATCATCATCCATCTATTCAATTAAAAATCATGCAATTATAGATGAATATTGTTTTTTTTATTATCAAGCTTCAAAAAATATTTTTTCAGTTAAATAATTTTTTATAATTTCGCGCCACCAAAATAAGCAGACCTATAGTGTAACGGTAGCACTCCGGTTTTTGGTACCGTCAGTCGGGGTTCGAATCCCTGTGGGTCTACATAAAAGCAATCTCCTGGTTTACAGTTGATTGCTTTTTCATTTTGATTAAGTTTTAATCGGCTTGATATTGTATTAATTTATCTTTGTGTGATTTCCGTATATTATCAGGAGTTAAGAAATAAGGTACTTTTTGAGACAGCCTCTTATTTTTATCTCCACACGATGCAATCGTGCGGGAGCGGGGATAAATCTTATTAAAGCCACTCGTTGAGCGGCTTTAATAAGATTATTTAGGGTTAAAAAGATGAACAACTTCTTTTGTCTCCTTTTCAGACAAAATAGGGGGATCAAATATTACATCTCGGATAATTTTCTTTTTAATCGTATCAAAAAGCATTTCACCTTTTATGTATTGATTTTCACTATCATGAGTAAATGTATATACAGCATATGGTTCTCCTGTTTTACTGTAAAAAATCCATGGCCCTTTTCTAAGATATAAGGCTTTATTTTTAAAAAAATTACCTTCTCCTTCATTAGAAATTTTACCACTTTTATAATATACTTTCGTTGTATAATTATTAGGAGCTTTATGTAAGTAAGAATAAGAGTTTACTTTTTGATTAGGATAATATTGGTATATTTTAACTACAACTCCATTATTATATAAGTATTTACTATCTAATTTCTTAGAATTATTATATACTTCTGAACTAACCAATCTTCCTTTTTTATAGGTCGTCTTTGTGGTAGTTCCATTTTCTTTAGTTAATTCTGTATAATTCTCTTTTTTGCAAGACTGCAATAAGAAAATGAAGAATGCTAAGCTTAAATATTTCATGTTATTTTCGAGATTTTGCTGCACTATCAACCTTTGCTTTTACATATGGATTTGAAATTTCATCATAATTACTTCCTGTATGCCAGTTCTGGTATATATCTCCAACTTTTGGTACTTTAAACTGCATTGTTGTATCTTTTCCGTTATCAAAACTAACTTTCGCATCAATAATTGTATCGTTATTAACCTTAGTCTTTTGTCTGCCACCAAATAGTGACTGAGCTAAATCAGCTAATGCTGCTATATCAACTCTGTAAGCCATAATATCTTTCCAATCATTTCCCCTGCTTAAACTATTCACACTTCCTCCCATAAAACCATCTAAACTTACTATTTTATCTATATCACCCCTAAAGAATGGGTTGGTATAATTTAAAGGAGCAGCACCCCCTAAATTTGTATAAAAATTTCCACCTTCATTTCCCAAATGTGATAAATAGTTTGTAAGATCAAAAGCTCCTTTCCCTTTTATAGTGATCCCTCCCGCAGTTGTCAACATTCCAGATGAGTTATCTCCAGATGAATCACTGTAAGTACCATCAGCATTTAAAGAATATGATACTGATCCACTTGTTTCATCTACAATTTGACCTGTTTGTGCAACACCATAAACATTTGTATATCCAGCATCCATCGCTTCTTGAGTAGTATTAATATTTGCTTTATAGGTTAATTTGTTGCTACCATCTTCAAATATCTGATGTATCCAACCTAGGCTCTCTCGTCCATCAGGATCAATAAACCCTATCGGATTATTGAACGCATAATTATAAGGACTATGACGGGTCATTTTCTCCGCCAGCGGATCTACAACACCCCATCTTCCAATATCCGGCATATACATTCTCGCTCCATAATCATACATCCCGGTTTCCTGCAATTCCTTACCGTTGTACTTGTACTGATAACTATAATTCCCAGGTAAACTGTTATAGCTCTTATGTTTCAATCCAAATGGGTAGTAATTGTTCTCTTCAACCACTTCAAGCATGGCTCCATTATTAAAATAGCTCAATCTTACATTTCCTAAATGATCAAGATAATTATAAATATACTTATTTTTTTCAAAATCAAAATAACCTTCTGATGTCGGTGCAAACTTTAATGTCGGAACTGTAGGAACAGTAGATCCTAACGATTCCAGATTGTTGTATTGAAATC